>Ga0335069_10000853_pt1 | contig 48892 bp, 37 predicted proteins | sample Lox_Sample_11_FD_206714 | JGI IMG/M metagenome (GOLD analysis project Ga0335069, IMG submission 206714) | Soil microbial communities from Loxahatchee National Wildlife Refuge, Florida, United States - Lox_Sample_1.1 | ecosystem: Environmental > Terrestrial > Soil > Wetlands | place: USA... | reverse complement strand
AGCGCGAAGAGAGACGGGCCGTCGGACCGTCACTGCAGCGGGCCACCGTAACTTGCCCGGTTTTCCGCCTCGGCCTCTTCCCGCAGCGCGGTAATTGCGAGGTTCAACCTATCAGCCAGCTCTCCGTGGGCGTATCCCGTCATCACGCCGGGGTGCAGAGTCAGCTTCAGCAATCGACCGTCGGAATTAGCGACTGCATAAACGTCGCCCAGGTCGACGCTGTAAGTGACGGCCTGCGCTTGGGCCACGAGAGCTTCCCACTTCTCGGCCGCTTCGCTCAGATCCCGAAGAACTGATTCGACAAGATCCTTATCGCTAAGATTCGCGCCACCGCCCGAATCCGACACCACGACAGTATCGTCGACCGCTCCAACCAGCGTCAATTCACCGACTGCCGGTCCACGGATGCTCCTGGGCCGGGGGCCTCATTGGCCCGGCGTGGCCTCTACAAGTTTCTGGTACCAGGCGAGGTGATAGTTCGCCGATATCGGGTCTTCGCTGGCGATGCTTTCGGTGGCAGCCATCAACAGACAGTTGAGCAGCAGCGCGGGATTCAGAGCCGGGTACTGGACGAACAGCCGGTAACGCGCCATATCGAGATGTACCCGCAAGACGTCGACTTCCTGATCGATGGCGCGAGTGCCGGTCGCGACGGCGTCTGCCAACCTCTGCACAATCCGCGGGAGGCCGTCACGGCGGCCTACGGCATCGCTCAGTACCCTCGCCAGATCCGCTATAGCCGGCAGCTCGCGCGGCTGCACCGAAGATCTTGTGGCAACGAACCCAATCGAGCGGCGCAGCGAATCACCGGGGCTGTAGGTCACGACGCGTGTCGTGTCGCCGGCCATCGTGGCGGCGCTGCCGGTGCGTCGTTCCGGTTCCAACAAACGCACCCCGGCCGGAAGGGTGATGCCCGAGGGAATCCAACCGTGGGCGAGGTCGGTGACCAAAACCGTCGACCCGTCCACGCGATCGCCGACCGCCCAGTTCAGCCGCGGCTCTTGGCGGACCACAAACTCGAGGAGCCGGTTGAGCCGGTCGCCGTCGGAGGGCGTTTTGGCGATGCCGTTGCGCAGGTGTAGTCCGGCGCCGGCCGGCGCGGTGTCGTCATCGCGGCGGTGTTTATCGCGCGCCGCCTCCAATCCTCGCTCGCCGGCTGCCGGTTCGGGAGCCGCGTGGTGACGACCGTCCTCGACCGGCTCCCACCGCGGCTGCGACACGGTCTCAGCCTGTGCATCAAAGACCGGCTCCACCTCGTCGACCGCGGGAATGACCTGCGTCTGCTCCATCTGCGCCTTGGCGGCCGCGGCGTCGTCATCGGTCAACTCTTGGTGCCCACCCGACTCGGGGTGCTCGATCTCGGCTGCCGACTCGCCTGCCGCCACGTGGGCGCGACGACGGTCCACCACCTTCCAACGCGGCTGCGGGGGCGCACCCTCGGCCTGCGCATTGACGGCTCGCCGCACCTCTGTGACGGCGGGGATGACTTGCGTCTTGTCAATATCTCGGTGGGGAGACTCCGCAACCCGGGGGCCCGGATGGCCGGCATTGACCGCATGAAGATGACGAATCGTCGACTCGACTCGTCGCACCGCACAGGCACGAGCCTCCTCAACCACCCGGACCTCTTTGGCCTGCCGGGCCGGATCAGCCAGTCCGGCTCGCTTGATCATCTTCAACTCGTCGTTGGCACAATCAGCGATCCTCTGCAGATCGGCTTTGAGAGAGCCTGCGAGCGAGGCAGTTTCGGCGGTCGTCGTCGACAGCTCGGTAGGCCAGAGCCCACCTATCACCCAAGGGGTGCAATCGATTGGAGAGCTGAAAGCCGGAATCGCCAATGATTCCCGGGTAGCTCTCCGGAGGCGCTGGCGCGCTGTTATCCGACCGAAGATCGGCACCGGCTAAGCGTACCGGCATCTGCCGAGGACTTATGCGCTCAGTGAATTGTGCAGCTGTGACGGCCTGGGTAGCGTGGGGGCATGGCTGATTCTGCACTGCAGCAGCAACTCGACGAGGTTCGTGCCCTGCTCGGCAGGGCGCGAGAGTTGTTCGGCCCCAATCCTATCGAGCCGCCTACCGATATTGCTCCCGATCCCGACGCGGCCAGAACCTGGCTGCTGTAAGCGGTCGAGCCGTGTCTAAACTGCGCCGTCGCGGCGGCGCAGTTTGTGCGCCAGCAGCTTTTCAATCGCCGCGTCAAGATCGCGCGGCGTCGGGACCTCCACGGACGGTGTGTGTCCGGCCGCCACGATTTCGTCGCGAATTTCCAGTAGTGCTTTGAGGCACGACACGTCGGCGGTCAGCAAGATGCCCTGTGCCAGGGTCTCGGCGTCGGTTTCCATCGCCTCTGCACTCAGGGCGACGCTGTGCATGTATCCGCCGCGGCAAGAGCGGACAAGGATGTGTCCACTCGGGTGAACGGTGTCAAAAGCTGGATTGGCGTCCGTCATCGACCGCGGTCAACGATGCCGCCAAGGTTGCGTGCCGCGTCCTGCTCATGCTGTTCCCACATCCTCGCCGACACAGTCAGGTTGTCCGCCAATCCGGCATGGTCCGAGGCTTGTTGCTCATAGCACTGGCGTCTGAGCTCCAGCAGTTCGCGTCCCGCGTCGCGAAGTTCACTGAAGATCGGGCCCAGCGAATCCAGGCTCTCCTGAATCGCGGCATGCGACGAGGGAACAGTACGCAAGTACTCGGAGGTCTCCTGGTGACGCGCAGCGGCTTGACGTAGGTGCTCGGGCACTACATGGATTGAATCTGCCATCCGCTGTCTCCTGTTCACGGGCGCCGGTGGACCGGCGAGTTCACTATTGTCAGGTGGCCGACGAAGTCGCCGGCCGGGTGGGTGCTGGTGGGTCGGGCTTGGCCGGCGCGGTCAAGGAGGTGGTCGCTGCCGGTGGATGTTCCCAGCCTAGAAAGCTTGGCCCGCTCACGGAGGCGATGTGTTGAATTTGGCCGTCGAGAAGGACCTTATCGGGGCCCAGCGCAAGGGCATGACGATCGGTGAAGATGCCGATGTCTCCGGGGGCCAGCTGCAGCGGGTCGACCGGGTTGGTGACCGCAGTTCCCGGCGGAGGAATGGTTATTCCCTGCTGTTGGAAGGCATCTGGGATCGGTGCCCCGCCGACGGCGGCCTTTATCGCCGCCGCCAACTGGGGGCTGGCAACTGTCACCGTTTCGCCGTCGGGAAGAGTGACCGTTGCCGGGCCGGCCGAAGGCGGCGCGGTTGACGCGTCCTTGTCTTCGTCTGCGTCGTGGTTGGCAGCCTCCTCTGGCGAGGTGTTCGGGTTCGGGCCCGGGTGCTCTTCGGAGTCCAGCGTGTCGTCCAGGTCGCGAAGTGCCGGATCGTTGCCGCCCCCCAGTCCGGATAGGCCGCCCGGCGGGTCCCAGCCGGCCATCGATGCGGGCGCGGCGCCGAGGCCAGGGAGCGAACCCGAGCCGAAGTTGGGAATCGGCGGCATGACCGGAGCGGTCGGTGCGCCCGGAGTTGACTCTGTTCGACCTGGCCTCGCGGAATCGCCGGGCAGCGCGCCGGGATCGTCAGCCAACAATGAGTCCAGCAGCGGATCCCACCCGGTGTCGGGGTCCTCTGCCGAGCGTTCGGTAGCGCCGGGTGCGGGCGCACCGGCATCGACCGCCGGGGTCGGCGGGTGTTCGCGGGGGCCGTTCGGTTCGCCCTTGGAGGCGTCGTACAGCGACGTCCATGCGGCCATCAGCGCAGACTTCGACGTGTCATCCAGGCTGGCGTTGAGCACCACTGCGCGAATATCCCTGAGCTTGCCGATGAGGAAGCGTTGGAAGTCCCGGGCTCCGGCCGGGGTATCCAGGTCGGACCGCGTCCGTACCGCGGCTTCGGTTTCCTGCTGCAACTTGGTCAGCTCTTCTCGGCCTTCTACTGCTTTCAAGTGCGCGTTCAGGATGGCCGAGATCACTTGCATGTCAAGGAGCGAGCTGGCCGAGTTTTGGTGTGCCAGAGCGGCTTCCGCGTTTGCGATGGCTTCTGCCGCGTCACCTTTCTCTTGATCCGGTGGCGCCGGGGGTGCACCGGGCGGCGGCGCAGCGGCCGGGCCGGCGGCTGCTGCCACGTCGGACATGTCTGAATGGTGTTGTCGGATCTTGCCCAGGATCACCTGCAGCTGTTCCGGGCGAGCGGTCGCGGTGATCGCCGCAGCCACCTCGTCCGGCGAAAGCCCGGTCTGCCACGCGTTCGGATCGCCGGTGCGGTCCCGCAGATGCTTGACCGCGGAAAGCAAGTCTTCATGCGCCGACATCAGCCGGGCAGACGGCGCTTCAGCCTCAGCGCAGTGTGCTGCGCGATGTGCGGCGACCCCTCCATGCACGGCGACAGTACCCAGGCGCGTTCCTGTGGACAATTCACCGCGGCGATCGCTGTGAATAAACACTTCAATAGCGGAGCCGGCTATCAGTCATCGGCCTTGTAGTGGTCCCGAAGACCTTCTAGCACAGCCCTTTTCGCGCGTCCGAACTCGCGCGCATCGGATACGACCGCGGCGATCTCGCGTTGTTTGGCGAGAAGAAACTTCTGGAACTCCCGTGCGCCCACGGGTGTATCAATGGCAAGGTCCGCGCGGTGCGCGGCTGCGTCGTCGATCTCCTCGGCGATGGTGTCCAGCCGCTTGGTGCTTTCCCGCATCGTGGCATCTGCGCTTGCCAATACGTCGGCCAGCACGCGGTCGGCGTCGGCAGTTGCGCCGTGCTGGGTGGCCAATGCCGACTGCCGCGCCTGGATGGCGGCTACCGAAGGTCCGGCTTGTTCCGACATTGGTTCACCCTTGCAATAGTGGTCGACGGATCGCAACATCGTTGCCCAGCCGGCTTGTTCGCACGGAGGCGCCCGAGTACGGTGCTTCGACAACCAGATTGTTGCCGATGGCCAGCTGTACATGTCCGGCATGCGGAAAGATGAGGTCCCCCGGCCGAACTTGCGAACGGGGTACCGGAATCCCGTCGTTGATCTGCTGATAAGTCGTGCGGTCCAAGTGAATACCTGCCTGCGCGTAGCTCCACTGCACCAGTCCAGAACAGTCGAACTGGTCGGGCCCCGTCGCGCCCCACACATAGGGTCGTCCCAGTCGGGACAACGCGGCACGCACCGCTACTGCGGCGCGGCTGTTGGGCAGCAACCACAGACCCGCCAACCCGACACCGCGATGACGCATCAATTGGTAACGCAGCGCCCGTAATTGCGCGGAGTGCCGGCGAGCCTGCGAGCGAGCCGACAAGACATGCGCCCGCTGCGCACGCAGTCGCACCGCACGGCGGCGCATCGCCTCGCGCTGGGCCATCGGCGTCATCGCGCTGTCGGTGGCGTCGGCACGTGCCTCGTCGAGGACGCTTTTGGTCAGGTCGCGCGCCAGCGCCCGATCCCGGTGGGCGCTGGTGATGACGTCCGCGGCGGCACCGTCTATGCGGGCCGCCGATGCGAGCCGTTGTCGGCTTTCCTCGACTGCGCGCTGATAGCCACCCTGCGCCAAGCCGCCGCTGAGAGCCGCCGCTCGCTGCGGCAGGTTGGGGTACTGCGTGGTGCCCGCATTCAACGAGGCGTGCCCGGCGCTGCCCGCGAACATGTCATGAGCACGGCTCAACACCACGATTTCGCTCTGGCTCACCGCGCCCCCTCAGCGCCGTTATGGCCGGCCTCTTCTCGGCTCGTCGACTCGACCGCATCGGTGAAGGCACGCACCCGGGGGAGTGCCCCCGGGGGGATCACCCCGGTGTTGCGGATATCCCAGATGTCCTCGACGCCCACACCGATCAGGGCGGCGATTACCGTCTCCGGCAACAACGCCTGCACGCATGCCCGGTCGAAGCGGGCGCTCAAGCTGGTGGGCATCCGCTTCAACAGGGCTGTGCGGGTCGCCTCCAGAGCTCGTAAATGGTCCATCAGTCGGCCCGTGGACTCGGCCCCGGCGTTCACGGCTACCCGCCAGGAGCTGGCGGCCAGCATCTCCGCTTTCACGCACTGAGCGATCACAGACAGAATATACGTCTCATATTCGTTTGATGTTGTCGCGGGCAATCGATCGATGACGGATTTGAGAGCGTCGAGCTGGGCTTCGGCGTAGCCTTCCAGCACTTCGGTGTCGCTGTGACGGTCGACCACCACCGGGCCGTTACGCTTGGCGGGGACGACGGCGGGTGGCTGCGCGGCCATCAACCGGGCCAATTCAGCATCTGGGTCGGCAGCCACCAGCAGCCGCGAATAGGTCCCCGGCGGGAGGCCGAGGCCGTTCTCAACCTTCTGAACTGTGCTTTTGTGTGGCTTGCGGGCTCCGCGCTCAAGAAAACTCAGCCCCATGATGCTGACGCCGGTAACGGCGGCAAGGTCTGCCAGTGACCAGTCGCGCGATTCGCGCAGCGCTCGGATGGCCGCGCCGGCCGATTCACGGCTCACCGCACGCTCCGGCCATAGGCCGGATATTACACAGCCAGCCGCCGCATCCTGTGTGTATATACGTTTTTGTCTCGTTTCTCTTGCGCTAGGGTCGGGTTGTATATACGATTCTGCCTACGTTTCACGCTTGACTAGGAGACCGCCATGGCACACCCTTGCGCAGCTAACCCGGAATTATGGTTCGGATATCCCGACGACGATGGTGGTGATGGGGCGGCGAAGGCGCGCGCGTACGAGCGGTCGGCCGTCGAGGCGCGTATCCAGTGCCTGCGCCGCTGCCCGTTGGCCCAGCAGCGTAGATGTGCCCAACATGCCATCGCCCACCGCGAGGAGTACGGCGTCTGGGCGGGCGTGAAACTGCCGGGAGGGCAGTATCGCAAGCGCGACCAACTCGCTCGGGCCCATGACGTCCTGCGGCGTATCGCGGCCGGTGAGATCAACTCCCGCCAGTTGCCAGAAAACGCGGCTCTACTGACACGTCACGAACGCGAGGCGGTCCCGGTCGCCGCGGTGGTGTTGCACCTACCGACCGCGCAACTGGGGCCTCGTTCGGCCGCCTGACCATTCGCCAGCGCCGTTGCGGACCGTTTACTGACTCTGTCCACGGGGTAGACGGGCTTGGCACGGCCTCGTCTGTCGACCCGAAGGCGCATCATGACGTTCGACCTGACCCAGACGGCAGCACAACACGACCTTGCCCGGCGTACCCACGAGTTTGCCGAAGAAGTGATCCGGCCGGTGGCGCTGCTCTATGACCAACGGCAGGAGTTTCCGTGGCCGGTGTTAGAGGAGGCCGCCCAGCGCGGATTTTACAGCCCCCTGTTCTACCGCGACCTGATCGGGGATCCGACCGGCCTCTCGTTGCCGATGTTCGTGGAGGAGCTGTTTTGGGGTTGCGCCGGAATCGGTCTGGCGATCGTCATGCCGGCGCTGGCGCTATCGGCGATCGGCCAGGCGGCGTCGCCCGAGCAGATGTTGGAGTGGGGTCCCGAATGTTGCGGAACACCAGGCGATCTCAAGCTTGCGGCACTGGCCATCTCTGAGCCCGAAGGCGGCAGCGACGTACGGAACCTACGCACCCATGCCCGCCGCGACGGTGACGACTGGGTCATCAACGGCCACAAGATGTGGATCGGCAATGGCGGTATCGCCAATGTGCATGTGGTCAACGCGGTCGTCGACGAGGAACTCGGCCACCGCGGGCAAGCGCTCTTCGTCGCGCCGGGGGGCACACCGGGGTGAAAATGGTGCGTAAGCTCGACAAGCTGGGCTGCCGGGCTTCTCATACCGATGCGTTGCTCTTCGAAGACGTCCGGATTCCGGGATCCAATCTGCTTGGCGGACAAGAAAAGCTGGAGCACAAGCTCGCCAAGGCGCGCGAGGTGGTGGCCGGTGGAGAGCGTTCTGGCTCGGCCACGCTGGGCACCTTCGAGCAGACGCGCCCCATGGTGGCCGCCCAGGCCATCGGAATCGCACGCGCCGCACTGGAGTACGCGACCGCCTACGCCACCGAGCGTGAGGCGTTCGGCGGTCCCATCATCGACAACCAAGGTATCGCCTTCCCGCTGGCCGACCTGGCTACCCAGATCGACGCGGCTCGGTTGCTCACGTGGCGTGCCTCATGGATGGCGGCCAACAACGTCCCCTTCGAGAGGGGTGAGGGTTCGATGTCGAAGCTGGCAGCCAGTGAGGTGGCCGTCAAGGCCACCGAACGCGCCATTCAGACCATGGGCGGTCGGGGTTACATCACCGATCACCCGGTGGAGAAGTGGTATCGAGATGCCAAGCTGTACACCATCTTTGAAGGGACCAGCGAGATCCAGCGAATGGTGATCTCTAATGCGCTGGGTGCGGCGGTAGGCACACCGCCGCTGCATGTGGTGCTCGAACCGTCTGGGGGGCCGTTGAACCGCGTCTTCGGACGCGGTACCCCGCTACGATCCCGTGCCGCGGACACCGCGCTCTCGATGCAGGACCGAGTGCCCGAACCGGTCATGCGGCTGGCGATGCGGGTGCTCAGGCCTCCGCGCAAATAAGCGCCCGGGTACGGTCACGGTGTCCCGGCGCCTATGACGAAGGTGGACGATGAGCAACCTGGAGCCGGCGCCGGTGGAAGTTGCGTGCCACCCGTGGCCGGTCGCGGGCACCGAGGTGCTGCATCCACGAGAGGTTCCGTTGGGCGGCCCGCGGGCGATCCGGGTGCCACGCACGCTGCCGCAACGACAGCGCTCGCTGATCGGCGCGTGGTGTTTCATCGATCATTACGGCCCGGTGTCCGCGCGCATCGACGTGCCGCCGCATCCCCACACCGGATTACAAACGGTCAGTTGGTTGTTCAGCGGGGAAGTGGAACATCGTGACAGCGCAGGCGTGCATGCCGTGGTAGGGCCCGGGGAGCTGAATCTCATGACTGCCGGCGCGGGAATTTGCCACGCCGAAGTGTCGGCCGGGGCGCAGCCGGTCCTACACGGTGTGCAGCTATGGGTGGCGCTGCCCGCTTCCGATCGCGACACGGGTCGAGACTTCGCCCACTACGCGCCCACGCCGAGGTCGCTGCAGGGTGCGGTGGTGTGGGTGTTTCTCGAGAGCTGGCCGGCAGCCGTTCCCCGGTTCACACGTTCACCCCACTGCTGGGAGCCCAGATCGACCTGGATGCCGGAACCGAGCTGGACATCGACGTCGATCCCGCATTCGAACACGGCGTGCTTTGTCACCTGGGCCTTGTTGACGTGGACGGGACGCATCTGGGGGTTGCCGAACTGGCATACCGCAGTGCTGGCCAGTCCCAGCTGCATTTGCGCAATGCGGGGGACTGGCCTGCGCGGGTCCTGCTCCTCGGAGGCACACCGTTCGCCGAAGAGTTGGTGATGTGGTGGAACTTCGTCGGGCCAAGCCACGACGACATTGTCCGCTACCGCCGACTGTGGGAGGACGGCGACGAACGCCTCGGTGCCGTCCGGGGGTACCGGGGTTCTGTGACCCGGCTGCCCGCACCGCCGCTGCCGACCACGCGGCTGCGGCCTCGACCAATACCGCAAAGAAAGGAAAGGGAAGTAGCGATGACTGCCGATAAAACCGGAGCAGAAACGACCGTCAGGCTCGAGGACTGCCGGTACACCATTGCCGTGGAAGGCAAACAGGTCGGCCTTGCCGACTTCGCCGACCGCGGTGACCAGCGCGTCTTCTTCCACACCGAAATCGACCCCGCCTACGGCGGACGCGGACTGGCCACCATCCTCCTCGAGGAGGCGCTCAACGAGGCACGCGATGAAGGCAAGCGCATCGTCCCCGTGTGCTCCATGATCGGCACGGTGCTCAAAAAGCACCCCGAGTACGACGACATCACGGATCCTGTTACAGCGGATGTTCAACGGTGGCTGCAGAGCTAGTCGCGATGTCGGAAGGTCGGCCGTCGAATGCGGTCTCGGCTGAACTGAAGGCTAGCTGCCTACTCGTCCGATCTCTTCGATCTCGTCCAGCGATATGTGCATAATATGGCTAAAGATCGTGGCGGTTCCTGTGACCAAGATTGCGCAATCGCCGTCTGAGCAGACTTTCACCTTACCCGCCTCCAGCTCGGTGAAATCAACGCCGGGCACGTATCCCTGTCGTTAGAGTTCCGCGCCTAGTCGCCCAGATGCAAGGGTTGAGTTCGCAATGGTAACCCAATCCCAGATGAGGTACTTCTCTGCGAGATCGAAAGCCGACACTTTAGCGACAGCATTACGTCGCTGTTCGCGATCGTCAACTATATCGACGACCCACCAGTCGTTGTCGGTGCGGAGATGGACGGCATGATCGTCTGTTCTGAAGCACACTTCGCAATCGACACAGTCCGTCGGGGCGGAGGCTTTGCCGCCACCGACCCCCGGCGCCCATCGATACCAATTGGAAGCGCCGGCCAATTCACTCGCGGTCTGCCGCCACGCGCCGCGTGTCGCTATCCAACGACGAGGCAACACGCGAAGCGCTAGCTCGCAGAAAAGTGGGCGAAGGGGGACTTGAACCCCCACGTCCCGAAGGACACTGGCACCTGAAGCCAGCGCGTCTGCCATTCCGCCACTCGCCCGGGGAGACAACCGATGGACCATACCACTGTAGTGGTCGTCTGCCCCAACCGCCGCACGGCCCCCGGAAGCCTGCGAGCCCGCCATAGCCGCATAGCGAAACGGCCCTGACCTGCAGGAAGGCCGTTCTCAGAATACCGACAATGCCGCCGGGGCATGATCTCCCGATACCATGCTGGGGTGATAGGACACTCGGGCGAATCGTTTGCCGAGCGTGGGCCATATACCGAGGCAAGTGCGGGCGAGCCCTAGCGCATGAGTAGCCAACGGGGGCTGGTGGCACGCATTGAGCGCAAACTCGAGATGACCGTCGACAACGCGTTTGCTCGAGTGTTCGGGGGATCGATCGTCCCGGAGGAGGTCGAAGCCCTCCTGCGTCGTGAAGCCCGCGACGGAATTCGGAAGCTTGAGGGTAATCGCCTTTTGGTACCCAACGAGTACATCATTACCCTCGGTAGGCACGACTTCGAGAAGGTGGGCGCCGACCCGGATCTCACGTCGAGCGCTTTCGCTAGGGACTTGGCTGACTATTTCGATGAACAGGGGTGGCAAACGTATGGTGATGTGGTCATCCGGTTTGAGCAGTCGTCGAACCTGCGAACCGGCCAGTACCGCGCCCGTGGTGCTGTCAACCCCGATGTTCAGCCCCGCCCGACGGTCAACGATCCCGTCCGGCGACAATCAAGTAACGCGTTCGGCGCAGAACGAGGAGTAGCACCCATGACTGACAATTCGAGCTACCGCGGGGCTCAGGGGCCGGAACGGCCTGGTGACGAGTACTATGACGACCGCCACGGGCGTCCCCAAGACGATCCGCGCGGTGGCCCGGAGCCGCAGGGCGGACCCGACCCGCGTGCTGGTTATCCGCCCGAGCAGGGCGGCTACCCGCCGCCGCAGGGATATCCGCCGCCTCGCCATCCCGACCAGGCCGGCTACCCGGACCAGGGCGGGTACCAAGAGCAACGTGGGTACCCGGAGCAGGGTGGCTACCCCGACCAGCGCGGAGGCTACCAAGAGCAAGGCGGGTACCCAGAGCAGCGGGGCTATCCCGAGCAGGGCGGCTACCCCGACCAGCGCGGCGGCTACCAAGAGCAACGCGGCCACCCCGACCAGGGACAGGGCGGCTACCCGCCGTCGTACGAGCAACGTCCGCCAGCTGCACCCTCCGGATACGGTCCGCAAGGCTACGACCAGGGCTACCGCCCGGGCGGCGGGTACGCGCCGCCTCCCCCCGGCGGCCAACCGGGCGGTGCTCCGCAAGGCTACGGCGGCGGATATGGGGAGTACGGCCGCGGGCCGGGCCGCCAAGATGAGGCCGGTTACGCCCCGCCAGAACAACGCCCCGCTTACCCCGAGCAGGGCGGCTACGAGCAGGGTTACCAGCAGGGCGGGGGGTACGGCCGGCAGGACTATGGGCGCGGGGACTACACGCAATACGGCGAAAACGTCCCGGCCGGACCTTATCCGGGCCAGGGCGGCGGATACCCCGATACCGCCCACCGCGACTACGACTACGGCCAGCCGGGCGAGTACGCGCCACCGAGTGAATACGCCGCACCCGCCGACTACGGTCAACCAGCGGAGTACGGCCAACCTGCGGGCGGCTATGGCGGTTACGGCGCAGGCGGCTACGGGGCCGCCGGAACAACGGTCACCCTGCAGCTCGACGACGGCAGCGGGCGCACCTATCAGCTGCGCGAGGGTGCCAACGTTGTGGGTCGCGGACAAGACGCCCAGTTCCGGCTGCCCGACACCGGTGTGTCACGACGTCACCTCGAGATCCGCTGGGACGGGCAGGTAGCGCTTCTGACCGACCTGAATTCGACGAACGGCACCACCGTGAACAACGCGCCCGTGCAGGAGTGGCAGCTGGCCGATGGTGACGTGATCCGTTTGGGTCACTCGGAGATCATCGTCCGCATCCACTGAACCCACCGGCTCAACGCTGCCGTGCTTAACCCCGTCTCGACCGCCGTCCAAGTATCGTGACGTTGCTGATGTGCTCGGCGTCACGGGCGCCAGGGATACGACGTTAGGACGGAAAGGACGCCAGATGCAGGGACTAGTACTGCAGCTGACGCGTGCCGGCTTTTTAATGTTGTTGTGGGTGTTCATCTGGTCCGTGCTGCGAATCCTGCGGACCGATATCTATGCCCCCACCGGTGCTGTCATGGTCCGGCGCGGTTTGACGTTGCGCAGCACCCTGCTACCGTCGCGTCAACGCGGTCACGCCGCCCGGTACCTGGTGGTGACCGAAGGGTCGCTGGCAGGCGCGCGCATCACGCTCAGCGGGCAGCCGGTCCTGATCGGCAGAGCTGATGACTCCACCCTGGTGCTTACCGATGACTACGCCTCGACGCGGCACGCCCGGCTGTCACAGCGCGGCTCGGAATGGTATGTCGAGGATCTAGGATCGACCAACGGCACTTACCTTGACAGGGCGAAGGTGACGACTGCGGTACGGGTTCCAATCGGGACGCCGATTCGGATCGGCAAAACGGCAATCGAGTTGCGCCCGTGACCCGCGCCGACGCTGATGATGCCGGCGTAGCCGGCATCCAGGAGCGGCGCTCGTGACCCTGGTCCTGCGATATGCCGCCCGCAGTGATCGCGGCCTGGTACGCGCCAACAATGAAGACTCTGTTTACGCCGGCGCACGGCTACTCGCCCTGGCCGACGGCATGGGCGGGCACGCTGCCGGCGAGGTGGCGTCCCAGTTGGTGATCGCCGCACTGGCTCATCTGGATGACGACGAACCCGGCGGTGACCTGCTGGCCAAACTCGACGCCGCGGTACGCGCCGGCAACGCGGCCATCGCGGCACAGGTGGAGGCCGAGCCCGAGCTCGAGGGCATGGGAACCACACTCACCGCAATCTTGTTCGCGGGCGACCGAATTGGATTGGTACACATCGGCGACTCGCGCGGGTATTTGCTGCGCGACGGCGAGCTCACCCAGATCACCAAAGACGACACCTTCGTCCAAACGCTGGTTGACGAAGGCCGGATCACTCGAGAAGAGGCCCACAGCCACCCGCAGCGCTCGTTGATCATGCGGGCGCTGACCGGGCACGAGGTCGAGCCGACATTGACCATGCGCGAGGTGCGCGCCGGTGATCGCTATCTGCTCTGCTCCGACGGATTATCCGACCCTGTGAGCGACGAAACCATTCTGGAGGCGCTGCAGATCCCCGACGTCGCCGAGGCCGCCTACCGCCTCATCGAGTTGGCGCTGCGCGGCGGCGGCCCGGACAACGTGACCGTGGTGGTCGCCGACGTCGTCGACTACGACTATGGCCAGACCCAACCTATTCTCGCAGGCGCGGTGTCAGGTGACGACGACCAACTAACCTTGCCCAACACCTCCGCGGGCCGGGCCTCGGCCATCAGGCCACGAGACGATGCGGCGAAACGCGCTGCGCCGCAACCAGAAGCTCCGAGCCGACCGCGGTGGCCACGGCGGCGGATGGTTGTCGTCGCCGGGCTGGCGCTGCTGCTGGTTTTCACCGGCCTGGCCATCGGCTGGTGGGTCATCCAGCGCAACTATTACGTCGCCGAATACGACGGGAAGGTGTCGATCGTCCGGGGGATCCAGGGGACGCTGCTGGGCGTGCCCTTGCAGCACCCCTATCTGGTGGCCTGCCTCAGCGCCCGCAACGAGTTGTCCCTGGTTAGTTACGGGCAATCCGGTCACGCCAACTGTCAGCTCATGACGTTGCAGGACTTGCGCCGTCCCGGGCAGGTCCAGGTCCAGGCCGGCCTTCCCGGTGGCAGCCTGGACCAGGCCGAATCACAGTTACGGCAACTGTTGGCCGAATACCTGTTGCCCACCTGCCCGTCGCCGCGAGCCACGTCACCACCGGGGCCTTCCACCACTGGGAGCGCGACCCCGGGGTCAAGCGTCCCAGCATCGACCAGCCCGCCGACCACTACCCCTTCCGGGGCCAGCGCCCCACCCGCCAGTAGTCCCACCAGCGGCCCCGCGAACTCTTCGCCGGTAGGCCCCACCACCACGTCGCAGACCGTCACCGCGCTTCCGGCACCCCCTCCTCAACCGGGCATCGACTGCCGGACGGTTGCATGACGACACAAGTCCAACCGCCGGTCGCGGTCACGCCTCCGCTGCCTACTCGGCGCAACGCAGAGCTGCTGCTGTTGTGCTTCGCCGCACTGATCACCGTCGCGGCGTTGTTGATCGTTGAGGCCAACCAGGAGCGCGGTCTGCACTGGAACGTGACCAGCTACGGCTTGATTTTCCTGCTCGTGTTCGGGTCGGCGCACCTGGCCATTCGGCGCTTCGCGCCCTACACCGACCCGCTCCTTCTGCCAATTGTGGCCCTGCTCAACGGACTTGGGCTGGTCATGATTCACCGGCTCGACCTGGTCAACAACCACCTAAGCGCACGCCATCACCCCAGCGCCAACCAGCAGATGATGTGGACGGTGATCGGGGTGGTTACCTTCGCGCTCGTGGTCACCTTCTTGAAAGACCATCGGCAGCTCGCGCGCTATGGCTACATATGCGGTCTCACGGGCTTGGTGTTGTTGGTGATTCCCGCGCTGCTGCCCTCGTCGCTGTCCGAACAGAACGGTGCCAAAATCTGGATTCGCCTCCCGGGCTTCTCAATTCAACCGGCGGAATTTTCCAAGATCTTGTTACTGATCTTTTTTTCAGCGGTGCTGATTGCCAAGCGTGGTCTATTCACCAGCGTCGGCAAGCATTTCATGGGTCTGACCCTGCCCCGGCCGCGCGACCTCGCACCCTTGCTGGCGGCCTGGGCAATTTCGGTCGGCGTGATGACCTTCGAAAAGGACTTGGGCACTTCGCTTTTGCTCTATGCCTCGTTCCTGGTGGTGGTTTACATTGCGACCCAGCGCATCGGCTGGGTGGTCATCGGCCTAGTGCTGTTCGTGATAGCGAGCGTGGCCGCGTATTTCATCTTCGACCACGTCCGGGTTCGGGTACGGATGTGGTGGGACCCCTTCTCTGATCCCGATGGCAGCGGCTATCAAATTGTGCAGTCGCTGTTCAGTTTTGCAACCGGGGGCATCTTCGGCACCGGACTGGGCAATGGCCAACCCGACACCGTGCCGGCCGCCTCGACCGACTTCATCATCGCGGCGTTCGGTGAAGAGCTCGGATTGGTCGGGCTCGCCGCCATCCTGATGCTCTACACCATCGTCATCGTCCGAGGCCTGCGCACGGCGATCGCGACCCGCGACAGCTTCGGCAAGCTGCTGGCTGCGGGTCTGGCTTCGACGCTGGCCATACAGCTGTTCATCGTGGTCGGTGGTGTAACGCAGCTCATTCCGCTGACCGGGCTGACCACCCCGTGGATGTCCTACGGTGGTTCCTCATTGCTGGCGAACTATGTGCTGCTGGCCATCCTGGCCCGTATCTCGCACAGCGCCCGACATCCCTTGCGCACCCGGTCACGTAAAAGCTCGCCGATCGCGGCGGCCAGCACCGAGGTAATCGAGAAAGTATGAACGCCTCACTCCGCCGGATCTCGGTGACCGTGATGGCGTCGATCGTGCTGCTGTTGCTCAACGCCACGATGACACAGGTCTTCGCCGCGAACTCGCTGCGTGCCGACCCGCGCAACCAACGCGTCCTCCTCGATGAGTATTCGCGGCAACGCGGTCAGATTGTCGGCGGCGGCCAACTGCTGGCCTACTCGGTGGCCACCGACAGCCATTTCCGTTTCCTCCGGGTCTATCCCAACCCGGCGGTGTACGCACCGGTTACCGGCTTCTACTCGCTGCGCTATTCCAGCACGGGCCTGGAACGCGCCGAAGATGCGCTGTTGAACGGCTCTGACGTGCGGCTTTTCGGCCGCCGGCTGGCCGACTTCTTTACCGGACGCGATCCACGGGGGGGCAACGTCGACACCACGATCAAGCCGCGAGTCCAGCAGGCCGGATGGGATGCCATGCAGCAGGGTTGCGGCGGGCCGCCGTGCAAGGGAGCTGTCGTTGCCCTCGAACCGTCCACCGGCAAGATCTTGGCCATGGTGTCATCGCCGTCCTATGACCCCAACCTGCTGTCGTCGCATGACCCCGACGTCCAGGCCCAAGCGTGGCAGCGGCTGAGAGACGACCCGGACAATCCGATGACCAACCGCGCCATCTCGGAGACCTACCCACCGGGTTCGACCTTCAAAGTTGTTACCACCGCGGCGGCGCTGCAGGCCGGCGCCAGCGACACCGAGCAATTGACGGCGGCGGCCTCCATTCCGCTACCCAACAGCACCGCGACGTTGGAGAACTACGGCGGCCAGCCATGCGGTAATCAGCCCACGGTGTCCCTCAAAGAGGCCTTCGCCCTGTCCTGCAACACCGCATTCGTCCAGCTCGGGCTCCTCACCGGCACTGATGCGTTGCGCAACACGGCGCAGGCCTTCGGCCTGGACACCACCCCCAGCGTCATACCGCTGCAAGTCGCCGAGTCGACCGTCGGGATCATCCCGGACGCCGCTGCGCTTGGGATGTCGAGCATCGGGCAAAAAGACGTTGCGCTGACACCCTTGCAAAACGCCGAGATCGCCGCGACCATCGCGAACAACGGGATCTTGATGCAGCCCTACCTCATCGACAGTCTGATGGGTCCAGACCTGGCGACCATCAGCACCACCGTCCCCTATCAGCAGCGCCGCGCGGTGTCGCCGCAGGTCGCCGCTAAGCTAACAGAGCTGATGGTCGGCGCCGAGAAGGTCGCACAACAGAAAGGGGCCATTCCCGGCGTGCAGATCGCATCCAAGACCGGTACCGCAGAGCATGGCACCGACCCGCGTAACACGCCGCCCCACGCGTGGTACATCGCGTTCGCGCCCGCGCAGACGCCGAAAGTCGCCGTGGCGGTCTTGGTGGAGAATGGCGGCGACCGCCTGTCCGCGACGGGAGGTGCACTTGCCGCGCCAATCGGACGGGCTGTAATCCAGGCCGCACTACAGGGAGGACCATGAGCCCGCGAGTTGGTGTGACGCTGTCGGGCAGATACCGCCTGCAGCGCCTGATCGCCACCGGCGGCATGGGCCAAGTGTGGGAGGCGGTGGACAGTCGGCTGGGCCGGCGCGTGGCCGTCAAGGTGCTCAAACAGGAGTTCTCGCAGGACCCCGAGTTCATCGAGCGGTTCCGCGCTGAGGCGCGCACCACTGCGATGCTCAACCATCCCGGCATCGCCCAGGTCCACGATTACGGCGAGAGTCAGCTGGACGGCGAAGGCCGTACCGCCTACCTGGTAATGGAGCTGGTCAACGGGGAGCCACTGAATTCGGTGCTCAAGCGCACCGGCCGGTTGTCGCTGCGGCACGCGCTGGACATGCTCGAGCAGACCGGCCGGGCGCTGCAAGTGGCACACGCCGCGGGCTTAGTGCACCGCGACGTCAAACCGGGCAACATCTTGATCACGCCTACCGGTCAGGTGAAGATCACCGACTTCGGTATCGCCAAGGCCGTCGATGCCGCGCCGGTGACGCAGACCGGCATGGTGATGGGCACCGCCCAATACATCGCGCCCGAACAAGCCCTGGGGCACGACGCCACCCCGGCGAGCGACGTGTATTCGCTCGGAGTGGTTGGTTACGAGGTGGTTTCGGGTAAGCGGCCGTTCACCGGGGACGGTGCTCTGACGGTGGCAATGAAGCACATCAAGGAACCACCGCCCCCGCTGCCCGCCGAGCTGCCGCCCAACGTGCGCGAACTCATCGAAATCACGCTCGTGAAGAATCCCGCCATGCGGTACCGCAGCGGCGGGCCGTTCGCCGACGCCGTGGCCGCGGTGCGGGCCGGCCGCCGCCCGCCGCGGCCCAGTCAGTCACCGCCTCCCGGCCGCGCCTCGCCGGCGGCCATCCCGTCCAGTCCGACGACCAGGGCGGCAGCCGTCGCCGGGACCCGTGGCGCTGCACCCCGTCGATCGCGGCCATCCACAGCCGGTCACCGCCCGCCGCCGGCCAGGCGCACGTTCTCCTCGGGCCAGCGCGCGCTGCTGTGGGCGGCGGGAGTGCTCGGCGCGTTGGCGATCATCATCGCGGTGCTTATCGTCATCAATTCACACGCGGAAAACCAGCCGCAGTCGCCGCCCCCCACCGTCACCGACACCGGAGGTCCGCCGGCGAGCAAGACTCCCAGCGGTTCGGGAGCGGGCGGCGGGCTGAGACTCAATTGGACGGATCGACCGACGATAGGGAATTCTGGACTGCAAAGGGGGCCGGCCGCATCCGCGTGGGTTGTCGCACTGACGCCCGGGACCGCACCGGCCCGACACGAGACAGCGCAATGACCACCCCGCAACACCTATCTGACCGTTATGAACTGGGCGAAATCCTCGGCTTCGGGGGTATGTCCGAGGTTCACCTGGCCCGTGACGTCCGCTTACACCGCGATGTCGCGGTCAAAGTGCTGCGCGCTGACCTCGCCCGGGATCCCAGCTTCTATCTGCGTTTCCGGCGCGAGGCGCAGAACGCCGCCGCGTTGAACCACCCGTCCATCGTTGCCGTATACGACACCGGCGAGGCGGACACCCCGTCCGGACCGCTGCCCTATATCGTCATGGAGTACGTCGACGGCGTCACGCTGCGTGACATCGTGCACACCGACGGTCCGCTGCCGCCGCGGCGCGCCATCGAGATCATCGCGGACGCCTGCCAGGCCCTGAACTTCAGCCACCAGAACGGCATCATCCACCGCGACGTCAAGCCGGCCAACATCATGATCAGCAGCACAAATGCGGTGAAGGTGATGGACTTCGGTATCGCTCGCGCGATCGCCGACAGCGGCAACAGTGTCACCCAGACGGCGGCCGTGATCGGCACCGCCCAGTATCTGTCACCCGAGCAGGCCCGCGGGGAACCCGTCGACGCCCGGTCCGACGTCTATTCGTTGGGCTGCGTCCTCTACGAGATCCTTACCGGCGAACCACCTTTCATCGGAGATTCCCCCGTTGCGGTGGCCTACCAGCACGTCCGGGAAGACCCGATTCCGCCGTCGAAGCGGCACGAGGGCATCTCCACCGACCTCGATGCCGTCGTGCTCAAAGCGCTGGCAAAGAATCCCGACAACCGGTACCAGAGTGCGGCCGAAATGCGCGCTGATCTCATTCGGGTGCACAACGGTGAGACGCCGGAGGCGCCTCGGGTGCTCACGGACGCCGAGCGGACGTCGCTGCTGTCGTCCGCGGCCGGAGGCCTCAGCGGGCAACGCGGCGATCCGCTGCCTCGCCAACTTCTGGACACCGACGACGATCGCACCGGCGGATCGGTCGGTCGCTGGATCGTCGCCGTCGCCGCGCTGGCAGTGCTGACGATCGTTGTCGTAATCGCCTTCAACATGTTTGGCGGCACCACCCGCGACGTTCAAGTTCCCGACATGCGCGGCCAAGTGTCCGCCGATGCCATCGCCGCGCTGCAGAACCGCGGCTTCAAGACCCGCACAATGCAAAAGCCGGACTCCGCGATCCCGCCCGACCACGTCATCAATACCGACCCGGGCGCCAACGCGTCGGTGAGCGCGGGTGACGAGATCACGATCAACGTCTCCACCGGTCCTGAGCAGCGTGAAGTGCCCGACGTCTCGTCACTGAGTTACACCGACGCGGTCAGCAAGCTCAAGGCAGCGGGCTTCAGCAAGTTCAAGCAGACGAACTCACCGTCAAGCCCGGAGTCGCTGGGCAAGGTGATCGGAACCAACCCGCCGGCCAACCAGACCTCTGCGATAACCAACGTGATCACCGTCGTCGTCGGCTCGGGACCGGAGACCAAGCAGGTGCCTGACGTCGCGGGTCAAACCGTCGACGTCGCGCAAAAGAATCTCACTGTGTACGGCTTCGCGAAGTTCAGCGAGGTCTCGGTGGATAGCACCCGACCCGCCGGGGAGGTGCTCGCCACCAATCCACCCAAGGGCCAGACCGTTCCGGTGGACTCGGTCATCGAGCTGCAGGTGTCCAAGGGCAACCAATTCATCATGCCGGATCTGGCGGGGATGTTCTGGGTTGACGCCGAGCCGCGGTTGCGGGCGCTGGGTTGGACCGGGGTGCTGGACAAGGGCGCCGACGTCGACGCCGGCGGGTCGCAGTCACACCGGGTGGTGTATCAAAACCCGCCACCTGGGGCGGGCTGCAACCGGGACGGAATCATCACGCTGAAGTTCGGTCAGTAGTCGCCGGATCGGCCGGGATATAAGGCCGCACCGCAGCCCGGACTTCGTTCTCCAAGCGGCGGACCAATGTGTCATCACGCGCCCATCCGCAACAGGCGAGCCAGTTCGCCAGCATTCGATGCCCGCCCTCGGTGAGGATCGACTCGGGGTGGAACTGAACACCGTGAATCGGCAACTCGGTATGACGCACGCCCATGATCACGCCGCTACGGGTGCGGGCGGTGACTTCCAGCACCGTTGGCAGCGACTCGGGGAGGATGGTCAGCGAATGGTAACGGGTGGCCGTGAAGGGATCCGGAAGCCCTTGCAGCACACCGACATTGGTGTGAAATACGCTACTGGTTTTGCCGTGCAGCAGCTCGGGCGCGCGGTCTACGGTGGCACCGAATGCCACGCCGATGGCCTGGTGCCCCAGGCAAACCCCCAGCAGCGGGGTGCGCTCCGCGGCGCACGCACGAACCAGGCCGATAGAAGCACCTGCGCGCTCCGGGGTGCCCGGTCCCGGACTGAGCAGCACCCCGTCGAACCGGCGGGCGATGGCGGCCTCGTCGGAAAGTTGCTGGTCGTCATTGCGCCAGACATCGGCGTGAACACCCAGCTGGCCGAGGTACTGCACCAGGTTGAACACGAAGCTGTCGTAGTTGTCGACAACCAGGATCCGCATTTTGTCAGGTTACCGTCCGAGGGCGGTCGGGTTTCCGCTCAGTAGGAGTCAGTACCCGATGGGGCCGGCCGGCTGCGCGAAATGCATCCGGTCCGGTTCGGAATGACCGACGATCTGTACGTCGGGCTTGACCTCTTCTTGATAGCCGAGGCCGAATCGGACCACGTACTGCTTGTAGAGGGTCACCAGGGGAGTGGCGGCGAGCGCTGCTTGCATGGCTGCTGCATTGCCGATCGCAGTAATCGTGTAGGGCGGGCTGTAGGTGCGTCCGTTGAGCAGGAGCGTGTTGCCGACGCAGCGCGGCACTGAGGTCGCGATGATGCGCTGGTCCTGCATTTGGATCGCCTCCGCACCGGCACTCCACAGCGCGTTGAGGACCGCCTCGATGTCTTGCTGGTGGACGACCAAGTCGTCGGGGGAGGCATCCCGCGGGAACCGGCCGTTGGCGTCGCGTGCCGCGTCGTCGAGGGTTACCACCAGGCCCGGCCCGTGCACGGGATTCATATCCGCCTCGGCGGCCAGCTCAGCAGAGCGCCGCAGCATCGCCGCTAACGCCACATCCGATGACCGCCCGTGCGCCGCATCGATTTTGCCTGCCAGCTCGTCGCGTTGGGCGTTGAGACGATTCATCGACGACTGGGCTTCCCGAACCAAGTCCACCAGGCGCGGGGCATCACTTCGGCGGATCTCGGCGCCGCCGGATACTCCGTGGGTGGCGGCGAGCAGCAACCCGGCCAGCAGGCAAACCAACGGGACGCCGAAGCGCCACGGTGAACGGCGCGTGTCGGTCATCGCCTCTCCATTTTCCTGGTCAGCACGCCAGGTGCGTTAGTCTCGTAGCCAAGCTGTGCGTGCAGCTGCAGTCGTTATCGTTGCACCCCGTCCCGCTCATCGTGTTGTTGAGGTAATCATGCCCAAGTCCAAGGTCCGCAAGAAGAACGACTTCACTGTGAGTGCGGTCAGCCGCACGCCGGTGAAGGTGAAGGTCGGGCCGTCGAGTGTGTGGTTCGTTGCGTTGTTCGTCAGCCTGATGCTGATCGGGCTCGTCTGGCTGATGGTGTTTCAATTGGCCGCCGTCGGCTCGCAGGCACCGAGCGCCCTTAACTGGATGGCGCAATTGGGCCCGTGGAACTACGCGATCGCGTTCGCTTTCATGATCACCGGCTTGTTGCTCACAATGCGCTGGCACTGAACACGAGCCGCGGGCTAATGAATTCATTTTCGCCTTGCTTTGTTACTGCGCCAGCAACTTTCCGATCACCCAATCACACACGTGTGATTTATCCCCACTGTTGATAGCGCTTGTGGATAACTCTATAGGCCGTGGTGAGAGGGGGTGAGTAGCGCGTGCAGCAAACACAATGGGAGCCACGCGCGACCGGAATCGCAGGTTGCGGGGCCGCCGGGGTTTTGATGGCTATCGCCGGTGTGACCCTAGTCACAGACCTGCCGGGGCGGATTTTGATTGGCATTGCCGCGGTGGGTCTGGTCTTGTTTGCGGGCCTGACGTGGCGGGCGCGGCCCAAGCTGGCAATTACCGCGGCAGGACTGGTGCTCCGGGGCTGGTTCCGAACGCAGGTATTACAGCACTCCGACATCAAGATCATTCGGATCACCGAGTTCCGCCGCCACGGCCGCAACGTGCGATTCCTCGAGGTCGAAACCGTCGAAGGCGACCTCGTCCTGTTCAACCGGTGGGACCTGGGAACGGACCCGTTGCCAGTGCTCGACGCGCTGACCGACGCCGGCTACGCGGGCCGTCGGCCGGCTTAGGAGATGGTGATCGACTCGATGACGACCGGCTCGGTGGGACGGTCGTTGCTGTCGGTGGGCGTCGTCGCGATCGCGTCGACCACCTTTTGCGACTCCGGGTCGGTCACTTCGCCAAAGATCGTGTGGCGCCGGTTCAAGTGGGGGGTCTTGCCCACCGTGATGAAGAATTGCGAGCCGTTGGTGCCCGGACCCGCGTTCGCCATCGCCAGCAGGTATGGCCGGTCGAATTGCAGTTCGGGGTGGAACTCGTCGGCGAACTTGTAGCCCGGGCCGCCGCGACCCGTTCCGGTCGGATCACCGCCCTGGATCATGAAGCCCTGAATCACCCGGTGAAAGACGGCGCCGTCGTAAAACGGGCCGGAGGGACCGCCCGATGCGTTCTGGGTCGAGTATTCCTTGGTGCCCTGCGCCAGGCCAACGAAGTTGGCGACGGTTTTGGGCGCGTGGTTTCCGAACAGGGCAACCTTGATGTCGCCGCGATTGGTGTGGAGTGTCGCGGTAGCGGTCTGAAAGGGGCTGTTGGTCACGGCATGAGAGTCTGCCATTACGCGCCGCCATGCCTACACCCGGTGTCACTCAACGCCAGCCGTTGGGAGAAAACCCGGCATGCGCGCCATCGGCCCATGGGTCTCCCTATGCTGACAGTCTGTTCAGTTACCGGATAGCCGTGGGCTAGCTTGACGACAAGCTTTCCAGCGGCGCAGAAAGGCGGCAGATGAGCGCGAAGGCGGTATCCCGGCTGACCCCGCGGCAGCGACTGGCCCGCGGCGTGACCTACACAGCAGTGGGCCCGGTGGACCTCACCCGAGGCGTCGTCGGCCTGAGTGCTCAGTCAGCGCAGTCGACCGCATCACAGTTGCGTCGCCGATACCGAGAGGGGCGGCTGGCCCGGGACATCGCCGCGGCCCAGGAAACCCTTGCTCAAGAGTTGGCTGCCGCTCAGGAGGTGGTCACCAACCTGCCTCAGGCGCTGCAGCACGCGCACCGGGCTCAGCGCCGCACCAAGCGCCCGTGGTTCATCGCGGGGGTGGCCATCGCCGTCCTAGCCGGTGGTGCAGTCGCGTTCAGCTTGGTGCGGCGCTCGGTGCAGGCGAAGCCGCAAGAGCCCCAGTCGCGACCCCCGAGTGTGGACGTGCAACCGCGCCCGTAGGACCGTTACCCGGTGGGCATCGCTTCGGCCCATGCGGTGTGGCCTTCGAAGCCAAGCGTTCTCGCCAGTTCTTGGTAGCGCTCTCTGAAGTGCTTATAAGCGTCTTCTTCGCCTCGCGCCCGCGCCAGTAAAGTCCGCGCTCGCTGCAACCAGATCTCCCGTATCATCAAGCCGTCGTCAGCTGGCGCTGCCGCTAGGCGCTCGATTGCGGCCTCGGCTTCCGCCACGTCAGGTTCGCCGCCGCGGTCGAGCAGCGTCTCCACCAGCACACCCGTCGCCGGAATTCCCCAAGACAGCAGTTGACCATCGCGGGCGAGATGGTCGACGGCAGCGGACATTAGCGGTATCGCGTCGTCGCGATCTCCGCGGCGAGCCGTCTCACGCGCGATGTACACGTCAAGCATCGGTAGATCGCACAAGAAGTGCCCCCCGCGCAGGAACACTTCGCGGACCTCCGCCAGCAGCTGCTGTCCGCGATCACGCTCGGCATCCGTGTGGCGGTGCACCAGCGCAAAGCCCAAGGTCAACCAGGCGAAACCCAACTGGAGGTTATCGCCGGATCGTTCGGCAATCGCCAGCGCATCCTCGATCTCGCGCACCGCGGAATCGTCGGGCCGCAGCGCGCCACCCGGTATCCCCGCGGAGTACACGTAGCTGACGACGGTGACGTAGGACAGCGAGTCGGCGCCCTGCGCCACGGCCAGGCCGCGCCGCAGGTCGTCTCGCCATCCGGGACGACCCAGGGTGTAACGGGCGATAGCCCGCTGCGCGAAGGCGAGCGCCAATGGGGACCCGAAAAGGAAGTTGCCCTTAGAGGCGTCATCGTCGGCCAGGTCAATGACCCTCTGTGACAAGCGAAGCATCTCAGACCACTCGCCACTTGCCATCTTGGCGCGGATCGGCGTGAAGGACAGCCCTACCGTCAAGGTCGGGTCGCCGATGGACTCGATGAGAGCGATGGCTTCGGAAGCCAGCTGCGATGCCTCGCGCACCCGGTCCTGATGCGCGTGATCCATCACCAGCCCTGCCATCGCGATGGCCAGTGACGCCTTGTCCCCGGCGGCGTCGCACAACTTCCGCAATTCATCGAAGCGGTCCCCGACATTGTTCACATGCAGCCGCCAGGCGGTCGCGCACAACATGGTGCGAGGAGCAATGCACATAGCTGCTCGGTATGGCTCATCGGCGGGCAATGCGTCGGCGATCCTGGTGGCACTTTCCCAACGCAGGCGCGCCGCGGCGATGTCGCGGTAGGTCGCCCATTTGGCCGCGCGCATGTGCCAGCCGTAGGCGTCTTGCAAGTCATCCGCGGCTTCGAGATGTTCGGCGATCAACGCCGCGTTCTGGTCGGCCGCTTCGGGCTCCCGCGCCTCGATCGCGGCCGCCAGCCGCCGGTGCATTTGTGCGCGATCAGATTTCAGCTGTGATTCGTAGGCGACTGCGCGGATCAGCGGGTGACGGAATGCGAACTCGGCCCCCGGGGTGAAGCGAACCTGATCGATTAGCGCAGCGCTGAGGAGCGCGTCCAGGGCAGGGGCGTTGCCCACCGCGGCGAGCAACTCCGGCGTAAAGCGTGAGCCGATCACCGCCGCAGCGTTCAGAGTCTCTTTCGCCGCGTGATCCAAACGGTCGATGCGCGCGGCGATGGTGGCTTGCAGGGTGGCCGGCACGGTGACCTCGGCCAGATCCGCGGCGCAGATGAAACCGCCGCGGTCACCCCGGAGCACATTGCGTTCGGCAAGCTCACGCACCATCTCGTGTGCGAAGAACGGGTTTCCGGCCGCCCGTTGGGCGACGAGTGCTTTGATCCCGGATACGGACGGATCGGTGCCCAACAAATCGTCCAGCAGCGCCCGGGTCTCCGCATCGCTCAGGGGTGCCAGCGAGATCGTCTGTGTGCCTGAAACTTTCGTCAAAGCACCATGATAGTCGGGCCGGTAAGTGACCAGCACCATCGACGGCGTTTGCGGTATGACGGCGAGGAACTCGGCCAACATCGAATCGCTGACCTCATCGATCCAATGCGCATCCTCAATGACGTAGAGAACCGGTTGGGTGCGGTTCAACGACACAGAGTTGATCAATGCGGTCAATCGCCGTCGCCGCGCGTCGGGATGGATTTTCGGGGGCGGCGTCTCGGAATCCCTTATCCCCATCAGGTCATAGAGCAGCAGCACATCCTCATCGGAGGCGTCGGGAACGCGGGCGCGCACCTGCGCGCGGGCCGCCTCGTCGTCGAGCTCGGTGATTCGGGCGATTTCGCGCAACAGGGCCGCCGCCACCAGAAAGGGAACATCGCTGGTATGCGACTCGCAGAATACTGACGACACTTCAACACCACGATGACGGGCCATCGCGATGGCTTCATCAGCCAGTCGCGTCTTCCCGATGCCCGCCGGTCCAGCGACACAAACCACACACCCCCGCCCACGCATTGATCGAGCCAAAAGACCGGTGACCGTGGCGACTTCGAGGTCTCGTCCGACCAACGCGCCTTGCAGGGCGCGACTTCGTCGCCGCTCGTCGGCCAGGCTGAGAAGGCGACGGGCCAGCACCGGGACATCGCTACCCTTGACGCACACCTCCTCGGCGTCGCCCAGCACGGTCGCGTGCTGAACGAGTCGGGCGGTGGATTCGCTGAGCATCACTCCGCCCGGTGGCGCCACAGATTCCATTCGTTGCGCCATCCCAACCTGCTCACCGATGGCGGTGTAGCGGAACGGTCCCGAACCGATTTCACCCGCGATCACCTGCCCGGAGTTCAGTCCCACCCGCAACTGAAGCTCTACGCCGTCGCGCTCTCGGACTTCGATAGCAAGTCGCTTGATCTCTTCCTGAAGACCCAGAGCCGTCAGGCAAGCGCGCATAGCGTGATCCTCCATTGCTACGGGTGCGCCGAACACAGCCATGATGCCATCGCCGGTGAACTTGTCCACCGTGCCGCGGTAGCGGTGCACCACCTTGGTGCAGCGGTCGACCAGCTCGGCCATGATCTCCCTCAGCCGCTCCGCACCAACGGCCTTGGCTACGTCCATGGAGTGCACCACGTCGGCGAAGAGCACCGACACTTGCTTGTACTCAGCATGCGCGGCGGGCTCGGCAACCGGTGTTCCACATCCGTGACAGAACCGTGCATTCTCGAGGAGTTCGATGCCGCACGCTTGGCACGCCGCTACGGCCGTCATCCAACCCTCCGCCAATCCCGGGCCCCGTATCTGCCGGGGTCCTCAAAGAATAGGCTGTTCGACCATCCGCGCGGGCGTGTTGGCTTCACACGGGGTGACACGGACATGAAGTCATGAGACGTGCCCACCTCAATCCCTGGCAAAGCAGAACAGCCGGTATGCAGCCTCACCGTTTTCCAGACGGCGGTAAATCAACGAGCCTTGCCCTCCGGCATAGTCATTGGCGATGCCCCGCAGAAACGCGATGTTCGGCAGACGTCGAGTGATCTGGTCGGAGAACCGATTTCTTTCCAGGCCGCGCATGACCTCGGCGTTGATGAATTGTTCCGATGTCAGACGCATCGGGATGGCGGCGAGCTCCGCCTCCCAGGTTGAGAATTCGTCGGCATAGCGGATATCGGCGTACAGGAAGCTTCCTCCGGGGCGAAGCACACGATGGACTTCGGCGAAGAACCGCGGGACGTTCCGGTAGTTGATCGCGGCTTCGACATTGATCACCGCGTCGAAGGACCGATCCGGGAAGGGCAAGTTCTCGGCGTTGCCCTGGACGAAGTTCAGACCGCGCAGCTTGTGCCTCTTCCTGCAGAACTCTATGCCGACCGTGTTGAGATCCAGCCCAGTGTAGGAGGCCGGTTTCAGGGTGCGCATGAGATACGAAGCGCCGCCGCCGTGACCGCAACTGACCTCCAGCACCTTTTTCCCGGTGAGATCGACCTGGGTCGCCGTGCGGTGGTAGAGCTGGATGGGCAACCGGTCCGGCTCATCGAAGGCCGAGAGCGGAAGGGCCATCGGCGGGTCCTCCTCATATCCGTAATTGAGAAATAACACGTCGTCCTTTGTGAGCAGGTGGCTGAGGAACCGGTAGCCGTATTCGAAGCGCAAATCCAAAACTTTCGCCAATACTGGGTTGCGGTTCAGCCACTCGATGAGGCTTTCGGTTGGTGTGCGTTGCAGTCGGTCACCGTCTTCGACACAAGACCGGCGCCGGGGAAACGCCCGAGGTAACCTGACGCCCATGCTTAAGTGTCCCATCCCGACACTGCTGGGCGAACGGGCCAGTCTGCAGCCGAACCGGACGGCGTTCACGTTTATGGATTACGAACAAGACTCGGCCGGAATTGCCAAAACCCTGACGTGGTCGCAGGTGTATCGCCGAGCGGTCAACCTCGCCCAGGAACTCAAACTTCACGGCTCAGCTGGTGACCGCGCTGTGATACTGGCGCCCCAGGGACTCGACTACATCTGCGCCTTTCTCGGCGCATTACAGGCGGGGCTGATCGCCGTTCCGCTGGGCGGCGCGAGCGACCAACGCGTTAGTGCTGTGCTACATGACGCATCGCCGTCTGTCGTTCTGACAACATCTGTTTTGGCAGGCGATATCGCCCAGTATGTCGAATCGAAGTCCGATGATTGCGCTCGATCGATCATCGAAGTGGATCGGCTAGAACTCGATTCGAAGAAGGGTCCCGCGCCGCGATTCGATGGTGCGACCGACACCGCCTATCTGCAATACACGTCCGGATCGACGCGCACCCCCGCTGGCGTGATGGTTTCGTACGGAAACATCATCGCGAATTTCGAACAAATCAATGCCGGCTTTTTCGGGGACCACGGCGGCGTCGCCCCACCGGACACCACTGTGGTGTCATGGCTGCCGTTCTACCACGACATGGGTTTGCACCTCGGGATCATCTTTCCAATTCTGACGGGGTTTCCCACCGTGCTCACCAGCCCAGTCTCGTTCCTGCAGCGGCCGGCCCGGTGGATGCAACTGCTGGCCAGGAACAGTCACGCACTTTCGGCAGGACCTAACTTCGCCTTCGATTTGGCGGCTCGCAAGACATCCGATGGCGACCTGGCCGGACTTGATCTCGGCAATGTGCTCAGCGTCCTCAACGGTAGTGAGCGCGTGCAGCCCGCCACTCTGCAGCGCTTCACCGAGCGGTTCGCCCCCTTCAACTTTCGGGACCGCATGCTACGCCCGTCCTACGGTATGGCAGAGGCAACCCTGTATGTCGCGACCCGCGAAGCGGGTCAATCACCACATGTCGTTCACTTCGACTCCGAGACGCTGACCGCAGGCCGCGCGAAACGGTGCGCTGCCGGCGGCGGTACGTCGCTGGTCAGTTACGGCGTGCCTCGGTCACCGATGGTTCGCATCGTCAATCCCGCGACCAGGCTCGAGTGCCCGGCGGGAACGACCGGCGAAATCTGGGTGCACGGAGGCAACGTTGCAGCCGGCTATTGGCGCAAGCCCGACGAGTCCGAGCAGACTTTTGGCGCGAGGCTGGCCGCCCCGCCCGCCGGCACGCCTGAAGGGCCGTGGCTGCGAACTGGCGATATGGGGTTCCTGTCCGACGGCGAGCTGTTCATCATCGGCCGTATCAAGGACCTGTTGATTGTGTACGGGCGTAACCACTCTCCCGACGATCTAGAGGCAACCATTCAGAGCATCGCGCCGGGTCGGTGCGCGGCGATCTCCGTTCCGGATGAGGGCGCGGAGAAGCTCGTCGCCATCATCGAATTCAAGGATCGGGCCGACTTGAAACAAGAGGCGGTTGATTCCTTCGACGTCGTCAAACGTAAAGTGACGTCGGCGATTTCTAACGTGCATGGGCTCAGTGTCGCGGATCTCGTTATGGTAGCGCCTGGTTCGATTCCCATCACCACAAGTGGCAAGGTCAGAAGAGCCGCTTGCGTGGAGCGGTATCGGCAGAATCAGTTCGCCCGGTTGGACGCTTGATGCTGGGCAGGGCCACGTGCCCGCCGGGGGAGCGCACGCATGACGCTGTGGGGCCGCGTTGAAACCTCTCAACCTATTGGGCACTGAAGCGGAGCGAGCCGTGGCCGCCGCACGGCACCGCTTGGGCCGCAACCCTCTTCGTTTCCTCTGCGAAACCCACCAGGAGCTTCCACCGCAGCCTCCGGCTGGTTGCCGCACCCTTCTGTTGTTCGCGCACTTCGATCCCCAGGGCATCGTCGACCCGTACGTCGCCTATTACCTGGAGGCGTTGCACGGGCTCGGAGCGACCATCGTTTTCGTCTCCGGCTCGCCCACGCTCACGCCGGAGTCGGTCGCTTCCATCGGCTCTCTCTGTGCCGGCATTTACACCCGCCGCACGCTTTCCCTCGACTTCGGCTCGTGGCACCTCGCATGGTGCATCCTGAGGCAGCGCGGTTGGTCGCTCGATCAATTCGACCGCTTCGTCATCGCCAACGACAGCGTGTTCGGTCCGCTCTTTCCCCTCCAAGAGATGTGGAGCTCCTTCCACCACGCGGACATGTACGGCGCCATCGAAAACACCCAGATGGTCACCCACCTCCAAGCTTTCTTGGTGGCTTGGGATCTCAACTCGCGCACCCGCCCTTTCCTCAACGATTTCTGGGATGGTTTCCAGTACGTCGTCCACAAGGGCGCGGTTATCTGGCGGCACGAAATCGGTATATCCAGGCGTGCTCGTAGAGCAGGGCTCGGCGTGAAACCGTTCATCCCCGCCGCCGTCATCGAAACCGCCTACGCCCGCTCATCAGCGCTTCGGTGGGCCAGCAGACGATCCGCACGAAATACCGGCACCCTCTACTTCTGGGACAGCCTCATCCAGGACTTCCGATTCCCTTTCCTCAAGGCGAACCTGGCGCGCTACAACATGCCATGGCACGCGTCCATGGCGCAGCTACGGGATGTCATCGAGCAACACACCGCCTATCCTTTCCAACTCATCCAATCGAACGTGGACAGGCTCGGCCGGAGAACGCCCTCACTGGTCAGTGGCTATGCCCGGCCAACGGCTAGGTGGACACATCCTGGAGCGCGCGGGACCGACTCGCCGAGGGCTGCCGGGTCAAAATAAACAACGTTGGCCGCTCAAAAGCTGCTTATATCGGCGATTACCAGCACCGTGCCCCACATCATCCAACACGCTTGCCGTGGGCGGCAGATTCTAAGAGATCGGCGGCCGCGGTGACGCTTTCGGGAGGCTTGGTCATGCGGGTGGCGATTTCGCGGGCTCGGCTGGCGTAATGCGGCGCTAGAAGGTAGCGGAGGTGCCCGACGAGCGATCCCACGGTGGTGCTCGGCAAGCGCCGGGCGCGACCAACTCGCATTCGCATTACCTGTGCCGCCCATAGCGGCTGCTCGGCTACGTCCCAGAGGATCAACATGGGAATTCCTGCTCGCAGAGCTGCAGCCGTGGTGCCCCCGCCACCGTGGTGGACGATCGCGCGACAGATCGGAAGGATGGCCGAATAGTTCACCGGGCCCACCAGCTTTACCTGGTCAGAATGCGAGATGCAGTGGGAGCCGCTCGCGCCGGAATAAATCAAGGCTCGTTCGCCGAGTTCCGCGCAGGCGGCGGTGATCATGGCGACGGTGTCCCCGGGGGATTGGACCGGTGTGCTGCCGAAACCGAAGTAGATGGGCGGTCTGCCCGACGCGATCCACGCCGCGACCTCACCGTCGGCATCCGTCGGCAACTCCAGCGTCAGCGCGCCGACGAAGGGCCGGCGGCCGTGCCATTCCGTCGCGAGCCCCGGAAAGCAAACCTCGTCGTAGGCCTGGATTTCGAGCGATCCACGCTCCGCCATCCGTTTTGCCGCAGGAGCCACTGCGGGCGGTAGACCCAGTTCGCGACGCTGCGCGTCGTCGACGTCCTTGGTGATGCGCCAATACAGCCACCACGCCGCTCTCAATGCGGAGCGCACCAGTGGAGCCGGCGAGGGTATCGAGGGGAGGGCGAGCCGGCCATTGATGCAGATCGGCATGTGGTGGAGTGCGGCGAGCGGAATGTCGTGAAACTCAGCGACATTGGCGGCAACCCCGTGGTACGTCTGCCCGGTTACCAGCAGGTCGGCCCCGTCCGCCAGTGAAGCCAGCGTCTTGCCCATCTGCGCCCAACCCTCGATGAAGAGATCCTTGCCGGCGCGCACCAGGTTGACCGGATTCTGGGGTTTGAACGCGTGGTGCACGAAGTCCGCGGCCGCGTTCACCTGTTCCTGCGTATCGGGCCCATACCTGACCGCGGCAAGCCCGGACGACTCTACGAAGTCAAGCAGATTGGGTGGAACGGCCATGCGCACTTCGTGCCCTCGCCGCAGCAGCTCCACTCCGGCAGCGGCGCAGGGCTCGACGTCGCCGCGGGTTCCGTGAGCGGCCAAGACAAATTTCATCGGCGCAACCCGCCTCGTCAGTCCTCGCCAGCGTAGGCAAGGCCGGTGACTTCGGTGATTGCCGCACCAGCATGACGTCCGTCCAAGACGCGGCTCAACACAGATTTAATCGCGTTGAGATACCGGGTCACCGACTCCCTGGCCACAGGGTTGTTCGGGAAATTCACCCATATCGAGACCTCGTCGAAGAGACGAATGACCGAGATGTACAGGTGTGCCGGATCCCTTGGGTCGCAGTAGATCCTGATGTTCGCGTTCTTCATGTGGGAGGCAACGCTCGCGGAAAACGGCGGCAGTCCCGTGTCCATGTAGTTGACCATCGTGCAGTTCGGTCCCCACCCCCTGAGCTGCGGTGCCAACTTCAATACGTCGCTGAATGACACCTCCGCTAGCTCGAGATTCGAATCGAACGAAGCCTGCGCTGCGCGGGCGGTCTCGTGGAAAGACGTTGGCTTGACGGGCACACAGAAGGGGACCACACCGGTGAACCACCCCATTGTGGAGAACTCCGCCAGCGACTTGCGCTTGTCGGTCGGCGTCAACCCGTAGTACGTTGTGGCGCCGGTGATCTGATATTGCGCGAGGGCGATGCAGGCAAACAAGCCGCCGCTGAAGCGGGCCCCCGCCTGCATACAGAGGGATTCGAACTCGGCTGTCTGTTCCTGATCCATCAGCCGGTCCACCATGAGGTCACCGCCCGTGGGCACCGACAAGTCGCCGAGCGGCAGCGGGAAGTCTGGCAGGGTCCCGCCGTTGTTTTCGGCGAACTCGATCCACTTTCGCACCTCAGGCGAGGCGGGGGTCAGCGCCGACGCGCGCTGCTTTTCCCGCATGCAGAAGTCGTCGTGACTGGCCGGAGGTGGTGACTGAACCAGCGCACCGCCGGTAACCAGGACACGGTAGTTCATCAGGATCTCGGTGTATAAGCCCGAAATGATCGTCGGGTCACAGTGGACATGGTCGATGACCGCGAAAAAGGTGAAGTGGTCCGCGCGCTGAATGATGCCGAATCTAAAGCAATCCCACTGCACCGGATCAGGGGTAGACAGTACGAACTGGTGCCACTGGCTTGGCGTCATCTGGTTGTAGCGGATTGGAACGAACTCGATGTCGGCGGGATCATTGATGGTATGCCGCACCATGCGTTCCGCTTCTTCGTAGAGGAACCAACTGTGATACGTCTTGTGTCGACGAAGGTGTGCGTTGATGACGTAACTCATGGCGCGGATATCGCACCGGCCGGCTTCGTCGCCGGAACCGATTACCAGCCGCGCGTAGTCGAGACCTGCGGCCGCATACCGGGAGAAACCACGAAGATGGGCTTCTTGCATAGCACTGAGCGGAACGTCACTTATCGGCGCTTGGCGGGCTTTCTCCAGCGAGGCAGGCGATGCTTGCCAGGACACGATCCTGCCCGGCTCCGGCACCCAGTCATGCACTGTTCCTACAAACAGTCCGCGGGCGGGCCCCGAGCCTACGAACACCCTTGCTCCTTCAGTCCAGTGACTCAGCGGATATTTCGAAGTCCGAGGTGTCTCGACGGTGCTCAGCCGGCTGGTGAGATGCCAGCCTTTCGGATAGGAGACCGGCCAGACCCTGAATGGTGGTGATGTCGTTCGTGGTGACGCGTATCCCGGTTTCGGCCTCGATGCGAGTGCGCAGCTCGAGGTTGCCCATCGAGTCGAGGCCGTATTCGGACAGCGGGTGATCGGGATCGATGGTGCGGCGAAGAATCAGGCTGACCGCTTCGGAGACCATGCGCCGCAGGCGCATGGGCCGCTCCTCCGGCGGCAACGCCGATAACTCGTTCAGTAACTGGCTTGTGTCAGTCGGGCTTTGGCCCTTCGACCGGAACAGTTCGGCGAACCGGCTGCGCCCAGCGTAGGCGGCGAACCACGGCGTTCCGGTCATCTTGGCGTATCCACAGTACGCACGATCGTGGCACAGAAGTGTTTGGAAGGCGTACGCCCCCTCGTCGGCGGTGAAGGCGGTGTCACGCCAGTGCGCGATCGCGGTGCCCTCGCCGCGTTCGCCGGGAGCAACTTCTTCGCCATTCTCCGTTCGGCGTTCGGTCGCGCGACCGACCTCGGCCCACAATGCCCATCCGATCGAGGTGGCGGGAAGGTCTTTACTTCGACGCCACCCGGCGAACGCGTCCAACCAGCTGTTGGCTGCCGCATAGGCCCCTTGTCCGGGAGAGCCCACAAGACCTACCGCCGACGAAAACAAACAGAACCAGTCCAGCGGGAGGGCGGCCGTGGCCTCGTGTAAATTCCACGCGCCAAGGGCTTTTGGAGCCCAGTTGCGGTCGACGAGCTCGTCGGTCATGTTGGCCAGCATCGCGTTTTCGAACACCGCAGCTGCGTGCAGCACCCCGCGCAACGGCAGCCCGGTGGCCGTCGCCGTGGCCACCAACCGCGCCGCCGTGCCCGCTTGGGTGATGTCGCCGCAGTCCACCGCTATGTCGGGGCCCATCGCCCGCATGAACTCGACCGTTTCCAGCGCCTTCGGAGTGGGCCGCGAGCGGGAGCTCAGCACTATGCGGCCGCAACCCGCCGCGGCCATTTTCTCGGCGAGGAAGAGCCCGATGCCACCCAAGCCGCCGGTGACGATGTAGGAACCATCGGCCCGGAAAGCCGGCACCTGCTCGGGCGCCACCACGACGCTGGTGCGCCCGGCCCGGGGCGCTTCGAGCACGAACTTGACCGCTTGTTCTTGCTCGCCCTTCGTGCGCAGAGCCGCGGCCGCATCGCCAAGTGGGTATCGAAGGATTTCTGGTGAAGGCAATTCGCCGGCGGCAACAAGCCGGTAGACCGTGCCCAACAGGTCGCCGATTCGGTTCGGATGACTCTGCGACAGCAGCGCCAGATCGACACAATGGAACGTGAGGTTGCGATGGGCCGGCAAGGGGCCCAGCGATGTGCCGACGTAGCCGTCGTGTTTACCGATCTCCACAAAACGCCCGCCGACCGACAGTGCTGCCAGGCCGGCGCGCTGTGCGCCGCCGGTCAGGGCGTTGAGCACGATGTCGACGCCGTATCCGTCGGTGTCGTGGCGGATCTGCTCGGCGAACTCGGTGTTGCGGGAGTCGTAGACATACTGAAACCCCTTGTCGCGCAGCAGGGCTCGCCGCCGCTCGCTGCCCGCGGTGGTGAAGATCTCGGCTCCCGCGGCGCGGGCGATCGCGATCGCCGCCTGCCCGACGCTCCCAGTGGCGGAGTGGATCAATACCCGGTCGCCGGAAGTGATCCGAGCCTGATCATGCAGCCCATACCAAGCGGTGGCATACGGGGTGCTCACCGCGACCGCCTGCTGGTCAGTCAGGCCGGGCGGCAGTGTCACGACCAAGCGTGCGTCACAGGTCACAAACGTTGCCCAGCAACCATTTTGGCACAGCCCGCCGACCCGGTCACCCACCCGATGAGTGGTCACGTCGGGGCCGACAGCGCTCACCACGCCGGCGAAATCGATACCGAGCTCTGGCGCATCCCCCTCGATCGGGGGATGCTGGCCCGAGGCGAGAAGGACATCGGCAAAGTTGATGCTGGATGCGGTCACCGCAACCTCAATCTCGCCGGACCCCGGCGGAATGCGTTGGAATGCTGCGAGTTCCATCGTGTCCAGGTCACCGCGCGTGCGGATCTGCACGCGCATCCGCGCCTCCGGGTGGTTTACCACCACGATCCGCCGCTCCTCAGCCCGCAGCGGTGCGGGAGTCAGGCGCGCCGTGTGCCATTGGTCGTTCCGCCAGGCTGTCTCGTCCTCTTCTGAGCGCCCCAGCAGCTGGCGTGCCAGTTGCATGGCGTCCGTGTGCTCGTCCATGTCGATCTGGGTGGCGCGCAGATGCGGATACTCCGTGCTGATTGCCCGCACCAAGCCACGGAGCCCAGCCTGGTCAAGGTTCGTCACGTCCCCCGGCAACACCGACTGGGCATTCCACGTAACGACGTAGAGGCGCGGTGGTTCTTCGTCGATTTCGACGACGACGCGGGCGATTCGCGCGAGGTGACGCACACACTCCCTGCCGCGCAGGGCACACTCCTCGTCCGGGTCATCGTTGCGGGAACCGGTGAGGACGACCACTCCGCCGACCCCGTGGGCACCGAGATGCGAGCCGACCAAGTCAGCGATGGACCCGTGATCGGAATGCTGTCGCCATGTCAGGGTCACGCACTCGGTGCCTCCGGCTTTCAACGCATCGGACAGGCCTGTCGCCGTGACGTCTGCGGTGGCGGAAGTGCTGATCAACAAGAGGATGCCGGGCCGGGCGTGGTCGACGTCGGGCAGTGTCCGCGGTTTCCACTCGATGGCCAGCAGCCGTTCGTTCAGTACGCGATCACGGTTGGCGCTCTGCGAAGCGCCGGTGCCGACTTGCAGTCCGCGCACGGCCAGTAGGACGGTCCCGTGCTCATCGAGCACATCGAGGTCGGCCTCTAGCCCGGCCCCGTCGGCGCGTCTGACCCTCGTATAGCAGTAGCGCGCGGTGCGGGCAGGAGCGTAGGCACGGATCCCGCTCACGCGCAGCGGCAGCAGCAGACCGGAATCGCCGGCGAGCCGGGTGGCGGCATGTGCCGCCACCGACTGGAAGCAGGCATCCAGCAAGGCCGGATGCACGCCATACGCGCTCTGTTGCGAGCGGATCGGGCCAGGTAGCACGACCTCGGCCAGGACTGTGCCGACCGCCTCATCCGCAATGTGCACTGCGGTCAGGCCGGCGAACGCCGTCCCATACTGCAGACCGTGCTCGTCGAACTGCTTCCGCAACTCCGCCCCATCCAGCCGGCATGAGTGGGCCGCGAGCAGGGCAGGCACGTCGTATTGCGGTGGCTGGTCCTCATCCTCGCCCGCCAGCAGCATCGCCGTGGCGCGCCGAATCGGCGTGCCCCCCTCAAAGGTCTCCACCACAAAATCGACGACGCCCGGCGAGGCCACCGATGCGACGGCGGACACCGGGGTCTCGTCGTCCAGCAGCAGCGTCGCCTCGAAAGTGATGTCGCGGACCTCGGGCTGCCCGCCGAGGACCGTGCGAGCCGCGGCCCACGCCATCTCGCAGTAGGCCGCCCCCGGCAGAACCGCCACGTTATGTATCCGATGATCGCCCAGCCAGGGCTGCGCCGCGGTGCCGACCTCGCCCTGCCAAACGTGGCGCTCCGGGTCCTCGTGCAAACGTACGTGGGCGCCCATGAGTGGGTGCACCGGAACTGTGCAAACGCCGCGCGCCCGCAAATCCTGACCATCGCGCGCCAGCACCAGGGGGCGGTGGGTCCACACCGGGAGGGGTGCATCCACCAGCTGACCCTCCGGGTAAATCGCCGAGAAGTCGATTGCCGCGCCGGCACTGTGCAGATCAGCTAGGAAGCCGCGCAGTCCGTGTACCAGCTCTTGGTCGCGGCGCATGGGCGCGAAAGCGGCCAGCGGCATGCCGAGGTTGGCCGCAGTCTGCTCGACGGCGTGGGTGAGCAGCGGATGCGGAGCCAACTCCGCGAACACCCGAAAGCCGTCCTCAAGCGCCGCCTGCACAGCTGCGGCGAAGCGCACCATGTGACGTAAGTTGTCCGACCAGTACCACGCGTCACACACGGGCTGCTCGCGCGGGTCGAAAGCGGTGGCTGAGTAGAACGGCACCTCCGGTGTCCTGGGGTCAAGCTCTGCCAGCACGTCGGCAAGTTCGTCGAGAATCGGGTCGACTTGCGGGGAGTGCGAGGCGACATCGACGGCAATCTCGCGGGCAGTCACGTCCCGTTGTTCCCAGCCCACGACCAGATCGCGCACCGCCTGCGAAGCGCCGCCGATCACCGTGGACTGCGGCGCGGCCACCACTGCAAGCACCACGTCGTCGACGCCGCGAGCCATCAGTTCCAGTAGCACTTGTTCGGCGGGCAGTTCCACCGACGCCATCGTCCCGGAACCAGCGATCGTCGACATCAGGCGCGAGCGCCGGCAGATCACCCGCACCCCATCCTCCAGCGATAGCGCTCCCGCCACAACGGCGGCGGCGACCTCACCCATCGAGTGACCGATAACGGCGCCCGGCCGCACCCCGTAGCCGGTCATCGTGGCCGCCAGCGCGACCTGCATGGTGAACAGCGCGGGCTGGATTCGCTCGATGCCGGTCAACGCGCCAGAAACCGAAATCGCCTCGAACACCGAGAATCCCGACTCTCGGGCGATCAGGGGCTCCGCCTTGGCGACGGTCGCGGCGAACACCGGTTCCGTCGCGAGCAGCTCGGCGCCCATCGCGGTCCATTGCGAACCCTGCCCGGAGAACAGCCAGACCGGGCCTCGGTCGTCCTTGCCGACCGCCGGCTGATAGGGGAAGTCGCCTTTGGCGACCTCGCGCAAGCCCTCGGTCAACTCTTCGAGGTTGCCGGCGATGACCGCCGAGCGAACCGTCCGGTGCGCACGCCTGCGCGTCAAGGTGTACGCCAGGTCGGATGCCGCCAAAGCTTGCGCGTGTGCGTCGACCCAGTCAGCGAGCCGCTCTGCGGTGCGGCGCAGTCCGTCCGCCGACGTGGCTGACAGCGGGAAAAGCAGCGGGCCGCCGGCGGGCGCAGCGGTAGGCGCGTCACCCGATGCGACCGCCCCCGGGGCTTGCTCCACGATGGCGTGCACGTTGGTTCCCGAGAACCCGTAGGACGACACCGCCGCCCGGCGGCGGCCATGGTGACCATTGCTAGGCCACGGCGTATTCTCTTGCGGCACAAAGAGGTTGGTTTCGATTTGGGCCATTTCATCGGGCAGACGGGTGAAGTGCAGATTGCGCGGAATCACACCATGCTGGACCGCAAGGACCGCCTTCATCAGCCCCAGCGCTCCGGCGGCCGACTGGGTGTGCCCGAAGTTCGTCTTCACCGATGCGAGCGCGCAAGGCTCGTCGAGGCCATAAACCTCCGCCAGGCTGGCGTATTCAATGGGATCACCCACCGGGGTGCCGGGGCCGTGGGCCTCCACCATGCCGACGGTGCGCGGGTCGACGTCGGCCACCGTCAATGCCGCCCGATAGGCCTCGACCTGGGCGGACCGCGACGGCGTCACGATATTGACCGTGTGGCCGTCCTGGTTAGCGGCCGTGGCGCGCAACACAGCCAAAATCCGGTCGCCGTCGCCCAGCGCATCCGGTAGCCGCTTCAGCAGCAGCACGACACAGCCCTCGCCGGCCACAAACCCATCGGCGGCGATGTCGAACGCATGGCAGCGTCCTGTAGGAGACAGCATGCCGATGGCAGATCCCGAACACGATTTGCGCGGTTCGAACGATACCGTGGCGCCGCCCGCCAGAGCGATGTCGCTTTCGCCGTCGTGCAAGCTGCGACAGGCCAGATGCACGGCAGCCAGGCCGGACGAGCATGCGGTATCCACCGTCATCGCCGGACCGCGCAACCCCATCGTGTAGGCGATCCGCCCGGAGCCCATGGCGAAGCTATTGCCCATGTAGCCGTACGGCCCCTCCAAGGCGTTGGCCTCGGCGTGCACGAATTGGTAATCGTCGTGCATCAGTCCCATGAAAACGCCGGTCCGCGAGCCGGCCAGCATGTTCCGGGTCAGACCGCCGTGCTCCATGGCCTCCCACGAGGTTTCCAGCAGCAAGCGGTGCTGGGGGTCCATCGCAGTGGCCTCGTATTCGGTGATGCCGAAGAACTCATGATCGAAGCCAACGACGTCATCGAGGAACGCGCCCCATCTCGATACCGTCCGACCGGGCACGCCAGGCTGGGGGTCGTAGAACTCGTCGGCGTCCCATCGGTCGGCCGGAACTTCCGTGACCAGGTCGTCACCGCGTAGCAACGCTTCCCATAGCTGTTCTGGTGAGTCAATGCCTCCGGGCAGCCGGCAAGCCATGCCGATGACCGCAACCGGAGTGACTAAGGGGTCCGACGACATAGCCGATCCGGAGCCTGCACCCCGTCAGGTAGTGGCCCGCACAAAGCCATTTCCTCCTCAAAGGTGGAGTTGCGCTGAGGGCTGCCCTGTCGCCGGGTACCAACCCGCCGGTTGCCGGGCTGCCTACTGCGTCGTCGATGTTGTGGGTGTGTGGTCGGATTGCAGTTTTTCTTGCAGTCAGCAGCCCTACGGGGGATGCATTTCATGGGACGCGCGTCAGTGTTTACACATGTTAGCGGGATCGCTACCGGTACGGACGCTAAAACCGGGCCAAATTGCTCGTCCCCGAGTTACCTGCAACTGCTGCGCCGCCCTCGGCCGCCGCGGCCCCCGAGTGTCGAGGTGCAACCGCCGTTGGTAAGCAGTCGCTGCGCCTCCAGGTTTTTCACAATTGGCGATGTGAATAAGTACGGCAGCGTCTACGCTCGACATTGACGACTCGGGCCGCGTCACCGAACACGAGAGTCACCAAACGGAGGAGCTTTGGGGTACATGTTTTCCCATGCAACTTTGGTCACCGCGGCCATTGTCACCGCCGATGTCGGGTGCACGTCGACGGCCTAGCCCGGCGTTCAGCACTACCTGTAGTAGCCGTCTCATGACTGTCACAACGCTGAACCAGCGTATGTACGAGTTTGCCGTCGAATTGCGCCGATTGGCCTATACCATGCCCGGCGGGCACGAGGATCCGCTGCTCGAGCTGAGTGAGCGCATGATCCGGTGCGCCTGCAACGCCGCTGAGCAGCCGCTAAATAGCGGCCCGGGCCGTCACGGCGCGATCGGAAAGCTCGCTTCCGACCCGTGGAGCCTAGGGGAATCGAACCCCTGACACCTGCCTTGCAAAGGCAGTGCTCTACCAACTGAGCTAAGGCCCCTCAACGTGCTGGGGTGACTGAACGGATGTGTCCGTCACCGCCACGTGCCAGACCTCGACGCTGCGTCGTGACCACACCACCGCCGCCACTAGCGCGATCAGTGCCAGTGGTAATGCGAGTCTTACACAGCGTCTTGACGGGCACATGGTTGTGGGCCTAGGAGGACTCGAACCTCCGACCTCTTCGTTATCAGCGAAGCGCTCTAACCGCCTGAGCTATAGGCCCGCACTCGCGTACGGCCGAGCGACGAGATTACCGCAATCGTCGCCCGACCCCCAAAAATCCAGGACGCACGTTAGTCGCGGTCCGCTAGGGTGACTTCGATGCCGCCGATCAGGTCGGTGGCGAGGTTGTAGACGAACGCGGCGATGGTCGCCATCGCGGTCAGCAACACGATGTTGACCAAGCCGATCAAGACGGCGCCGCCGAAAATTGTGCCGCTGGAAACCAGTTCTCCGCTGCTGCCGCTGGTGTTGTTCAGCAGGTCACCGACGTTGCTGTTCAGCTTGGACCACACACCCATCCCGCCGAGCACCAGGTAGAGGAACGCGACGGCGATCATCCAGACAAAGAACAACGCCACTGAGAGCAACAGGGACACCTTCAACGTGCTCCACGGATCGATCCGGCGGATCTGCATGCTGGCCCGTACCGGGCCCCGCGTTCGCCGCGACACCTGCACCAGGTTGTCACCGGCCTCCCGGCCGTCCCGGCTGTCCGTCACCGCCGAACGGCCAGACCCCGACAAGCCGGCCGTCTCCGCCGTCCGGTCCGGCGCAGGCTTGCGCTGGGGGCCGCGCGGGCTCGGGCCCGACAAATCCGGTAATTCGCTGGCGTAGGCCTCGGCCGGTGGGCCGTCGTTACGCGCGGGCGCAGGCTCCACATCGTGCGGGGGATTCTTCGAAGGCACCGGTGCGCCCGGCGCCGGCACCGCAGTACCGGAAACAAAGCGGTTCAACCGGGCCTCAACGCCGGGGGGCGGACCCGGTGGCCGCACGTCGGTGGCTGGTTCACCCTGGCGATGCGGTGCTTGCGCGGGGCGGGCGCCGCCACGCTGCCACGGCGGCGACTCCGCAGCATCCTGGACGCGGCCAGGCTGTGCGGGTGGCGTCGCGCGGTGTGCACCGGCACGCTCCACCGAACCGTCCCCATTGAGGCCATCGCCCTTTTTGGGGGCGCCCGGCTCGTTCGGTGAGGTCACCCCGACTCCTTACATCTTCTATTTCTACTTTGGCCGCCAAGGCCGTGATAGTCGCATTATGTCTGGTCTGGCTGAGTCTAATTGTCCGGATCCGCTGCAGACGCCACGCGTGGTCCGCATCGCTGCCCGACTACCCGTCCGACTCCGCCGCGCCGTTACCGTCTCCGACCACTTCATCGGCGTTTTCCTCGGCGTTACGCGCGATGGCCAACAACGTGTTGTCCTCACCGAGGTTCATCAGGCGCACGCCCTTGGTCTGCCGTCCCGCCTTACGTACCTGACTCGCCGCAGTACGGATGACCCCGCCACCGGAGGTGATTGCGTACAGCTCGCTGTCGTCGTCCACGATCAGCGCGCCAACCAGCCTGCCACGGCGACGGTCATACATGACCGTCAAGACTCCCTTGCCGCCGCGACCCTGAACCGGATATTCCTCGATCGCGGTGCGCTTGGCGTAGCCCCCGGATGTCGCCACGAGCAGATACGTGCCTTCGCGAATCACATTCAGCGACAACAAATAATCGTCGGCGTTGAACCGCATGCCCTGCACGCCTGAGGTGGCGCGTCCCATGGGTCGCAGGGCCTCGTCGGTCGCCGAGAACCTGATCGACTGACCGTTGGCCGACACCAGCAGCAGGTCGTCGTCCGACGAACACAGCACCGCGCCGACTAGCTCGTCGTTGTCGCGCAAGTTGATGGCGACGATTCCGCCGGAGCGGTTGGAGTCGAAGTCGGTCAGCTTGGTCTTTTTCACCAGACCGTTGCGGGTGGCCAGCACCAGGTAGGGAGCGTCCTCGTAGCCGCGGATCTGAATGACCTGTGCGATCCGTTCCTCGGGCTGGAAGGCCAGCAGGTTGGCGACGTGCTGACCGCGAGCGGTCCGCGAGGCCTCGGGCAATTCGTAAGCCTTCGCCCGGTACACCCGGCCCTGAGTGGTGAAGAAGAGGATCCAGTCGTGCGTCGAGCACACAAAAAAGTGCCGCACGATGTCGTCTTGTTTGAGGCCGGCGCCCTGCACGCCCTTACCGCCGCGTTTCTGGCTGCGGTAGAGGTCGGTCTTGGTGCGCTTGGCGTAGCCGGTCTCGGTGATCGTGACGACGACGTCCTCGCGGGCGATCAGATCTTCGTCGTTCACGTCCCCGTCGGCCGCGACGATCCGGGTGCGACGGTCATCACCGTGCTTGTCGACGATCTCGCTGAGTTCGTCGCGCACGATGCCGCGCTGCCGTTCCGGTTTGGCCAGGATGTCTTCCAAGTCGGCGATCTCGGCCTCGATCTTGGCCAGGTCGTCGATGATGCGCTGACGCTCCAAGGCCGCCAAGCGTCGCAATTGCATGTCGAGAATCGCCTGGGCCTGAATATCGTCGATGTCGAGCAGCTCGATCAGGCCGGCGCGCGCGATGTCGACGGTTTCCGACGCCCGAATCAGCGCGATGACTTCGTCGAGCGCATCCAGTGCTTTGACCAAACCGCGCAAAATGTGCGCGCGTTCGTTGGCCTTGCGCAGCCGATAGGTGGTGCGCCGGACGATGACGTCGAGTTGGTGATCGACATAATGGCGGATCAGCTGGTCGAGCCGCAGGGTGCGCGGCACCCCATCGACGATGGCCAGCATGTTGGCGCCGAAACTGGTTTGCAGCTGGGTGTGCTTGTAGAGATTGTTGAGCACCACCTTGGCCACCGCGTCACGCTTGATCTCGACAACGATGCGCACCCCGACCCGGTCACTGCCCTGGTCTTCGACGTTGGAAATGCCGGCCAGCCGGCCTTCGCGGACCTGCTCGGCGATGGACGTGATGAAGTTGTCGTGGTTGACCTGATACGGCAACTCAGTGATCACCAAAGACGTTCTGCCCCTGGCTTCTTCGACTTCCACTACGCCACGCATCCGGATCGATCCGCGGCCGGTTTTGTAGGCGTCGGCAATACCCTGCGTGCCGACAATCAGTCCGGCAGTGGGAAAGTCGGGGCCTTTGATTCGCTCCATGACCGCGGCCAGGGTGGCTTCCTCGTCGGCCTCGTGGTTTTCCAGGCACCAGAAGACGGCGTCGGCGAGCTCACGTAGGTTGTGTGGCGGGATATTGGTCGCCATCCCGACCGCGATGCCGCCGGACCCGTTGGCCAGCAGGTTGGGGAAGCGGCTGGGCAGAACCGTCGGCTCCTGCACCCGGCCGTCGTAGTTGGGTATGAAATCGACTGTCTCCTCGTCGATTTCACGCAGCATCTCCATTGCCAGCGGTGTCAGCCGCGCCTCGGTGTTGTGACTGACAAACCCGTTCGTCAGGAAGGCATGATCGTCAGTGTCGACGCGCAAGCTATACACCGGCTGCACGCCGGCTTCGGTGACCGAGGCGACTTTGGCGTAGTAGAACCGCCCATCCGTGAGGTCGGTCGCGATGGCGCGTACGTCGGGGTCTGCGATGCGCGCCAGTATCTTGGCTCCATGGGTGCGCCAGCGTTGGATGCGGTCGACGTTGTGGCGGTTGAGCCAATCTTTGTCGACCCACCGGCTGCCGCAGTGTTTGCGAATGAAGGCCGCCAACCCGGGAACGTAATCATCGTTGCGGCCGGCGCACGGTGGCATGGAGTCGAGGATGGTCGTCAGCTTCACTTGCTTTGCACCGCCGAAACCGATTTGGGTAGCGAATAACTCGGCTTGGGCGCTATTGGTGATAACGACCTTGTGCTCACCGGCTGTGTGCCGGTATCGCTTCGAGACCACACCAAACTCCAACAACATTTGCTGCACGTCTTTGGCCAGGCGCTCGCTGATCGTGTTGTACGAGATCTGAATGGTGTTGCGGGGCAGTGCAGAGCAGGATCCATCACCCTCGAAGAGCGCTTGCAGAAACACCCGCTTGACCGCTGCCGGAGCTTGCCACATCCACTCAGGCACGGCTTTCTGTGCGGACCGCTGGCCCATCATCTCCCACAGCCGACTCTGCTTGAGCGAAGTCACGTTCTGGACGTGGAGAACGTGCAGCAGAGAGCCTGATGCGATCGTCTGCTGGTACACGCCGCGCTTACCCCCGACAACCGCGTCGTAAGCACCAACAACCATCGTGAAGTAGTCGCGGTCTAGATTGGCAAAGCCCGCTCTATTTTCCGAGACATAGCCCTCGCTGATGAAGACACCCAACAGCAGCGCCTCCAATGTGGCATGCCGGTCCGCCGGACCGAACTCCACTGGCGGAGTCCGTTGTAAGACGACATGGTCGTCGGGTCGGATCTCCTCGATCAGCTTCCACAGCAGAGTCGGAACGCCGCCGACATCGACCAGGCACAGCAATGGGTGGTTCGGCGTGCCGGTGACTTCATAGCCCTCGACGGTACGTACCTTGTACGTCTGATGGTCACCGGAATGAAATAGGCAATCGGCGCCGACGGGGTTCCCGTGCCGGTCTAGGACCTTGAGCGCGACCTCGTTGTCCGAATTTGGCCGAGCGCCCGCAACGACATCGCCGATCCGCACGGACTGCCCAAATGGCAAGCGCACCAATGTGTCTCCGGCCAAGCAATAGCGCATTGCCGCCGGAGGGTCGTTGCCCGGCGAGCCGAAGTTGCCCTGCCCGTCGACGAGGGGATAGCGCAGCGACCATGGTTGCGCCATGCGCACCAAGGTGTCGTAGATGGACGCGTCGCCGTGCGGGTGATAGTTGCCCATCGTTTCGGCCACCGACCGCGCTGACTTTGCGTGGCTTCGGTCCGGGCGGAAGCCGGAGTCGTACATCGCGTAGAGGACGCGGCGGTGCACCGGCTTGAGGCCGTCGCGCACCTCCGGCAGCGCGCGGCCCACGATCACGCTCATTGCGTAGTCGATGTAGCTGCGCTGCATCTCCTGCTGAATGTCAACCGGTTCGATGCGGTCGCCGGCCTCGTCGCCCGGCGGCAGCGTGGTGTCAGTCATTTATTCCTCGTTTGTTCCGGGTATGCGTGTCTGACCGACTCAGACATCCAGGAAGCGAACGTCCTTGGCGTTGCGGGTGATAAAGCTGCGGCGCGCGTCGACGTCCTCACCCATCAGGATGGAGAACAACTCGTCGGCCGCCGCGGCGTCGTCCAGGGTGACCTGGCGCAGCACCCGCACGGACGGGTCCATGGTGGTTTCCCACAACTCCTTGGCATCCATCTCACCCAGACCCTTGTAGCGCTGGATGCCGTCTTCCTTATTGATCTTCTTGCCGGCCTTGAGTCCCGCCTCCAACAGGCCGTCGCGCTCGCGGTCGGAATAGGCGAACTCGGGATCACTGCGCTGCCACTTCAACTTGTACAGCGGTGGCTGCGCCAAGAACACGTGCCCGTTCTCGATCAGCGGTCGCATGAAGCGGAACAACAGGGTTAGCAGCAGGGTGGAGATGTGCTGGCCGTCCACGTCGGCGTCGGCCATCAACACGATCTTGTGGTAGCGCAGCTTGGTGATGTCGAACTCGTCGTGAATCCCGGTACCCAAGGCGGTGATGATCGCCTGGACTTCGGTGTTCTTCAAGACTCGGTCGATACGCGCCTTCTCGACGTTAATGATTTTGCCGCGCAACGGCAAGATCGCCTGGAACATCGAGTCGCGGCCGCTCTTGGCCGAGCCGCCGGCTGAGTCACCCTCTACCACATATAGTTCCGACTTGCGCGGATCGGTGGAACGGCAGTCCGCCAGCTTGCCCGGCAGCCCCCCGAGATCCGTCGCACTCTTGCGGCGCACCAGCTCTCGTGCCTTGCGCGCCGCGATCCGGGCCTGCGCCGAGGAAACCGCTTTGTTAACAACGACTTTCGCGTCCGAGGGGTTCGCCTCGAACCAGTGGGTGAGTTGCTCGTTGCAGACCCTCTGCACGAAGGACTTCACCTCGGTGTTGCCCAGCTTGGTCTTGGTCTGGCCCTCGAACTGAGGTTCGCTGACCTTGACGGAGATGACCGCCGCCAAGCCTTCGCGGATGTCGTCACCGGTGAGGTTGGGGTCCTTTTCTTTCAGTAATTTGCGGTCTTTGGCGTATTTGTTCACCACTGACGTCAAGGCACTGCGGAAGCCTTCTTCGTGGGTACCGCCCTCGTGGGTGTTGATGGTGTTGGCAAAGGTGTGCACCGACTCCGAATAACCGGCGTTCCACTGCATCGCGATTTCGGCTTCATGACCTGGTCCCTTGCCCGAGAAATCCACGATGCTGCTGTGGATCGGGCTCTTGGTGCGGTTGATGTGTTTGACGAAGTCGACCAGCCCGCCGGGGTAGTGGAAGGTGCGGGTTTTCACCTTATGCGGCTTGGCCGATTCTGCCCTCTGCTCCTCGGCTGATTTGGGTGCATCGGCGACATCGCTTACCACTTCGTCTACGACTTCTTCCTGCGACACCCGCTCGTCGGTCAGGTTGATGGTCAGCCCCTTGTTCAGGAAAGCCATCTCTTGGAGCCGTCGGGCGACGGTTTCGAAGTCGTACTCGGTGGTTTCGAAGACGTCGGGGTCCGCCCAGAACCGCACCGTGGTGCCGGTCTTCTTGGTCGCGGCGCCCTGTTTGAGCCCCAGCGGCACCGACTTCTCGTATACCTGCGACCACTCGTAGCCGTCGCGTGAAATTTCCACCTCGAGCCGGGTGGACAGCGCGTTCACCACCGAGACCCCCACACCGTGCAGGCCTCCGGAAATCGCGTACGCGTCGGAGTCGAACTTGCCGCCGGCGTGCAGCTGCGTCATGACCACATCGACGGTGGGTATGCCCGACGCGTGCATCGCGACCGGAATGCCGCGTCCATCGTCGGCGACTTCGACACCACCGTCCTCGAGCAGCACCACGTTGACCGTGTTCGCATAGCCGGCCATCGCCTCGTCCACCGCGTTGTCGACCACTTCCCAGATGAGATGGTGCAAACCTCGCTCACCGGTCGACCCGATATACATCCCCGGACGTTTGCGGACCGCCTCAAGGCCTTCGAGAATGGTGATCGATGACGCGCCGTATTCGTCTTGTGCCTTCTTCTTCTGGGCAGCCACGGTCGGAATGCTCTCCTTGGGGTTACGTGCGAGCGGTCCGGTCACCGCAACGGTCGCACCTGACCACTCTACCGTCATCGACCGTCGGCATCGATTTTCTGGGCGCGTTTCTACCCAGCTGACCGCGCCGTCAGCAGGATTTCTTTATTCCCGGCGCGTCCTGACGTTCGCCGGGCAACTCCGTTTCGTTCTGACGGATTTGAGGCGCAATTCGTTGACCGGTCGGCGGGGGCGCGTTTCGGGCTGCGGGGAGCTGCCCGGCACGTTAGCCGTAGGTGTCCCGGGGCCCTCTTCCCGCGATATGGCGTGGCCCCTTCCGCCAGGACGGCGTGGCCGGACCAGTAATCTTCAGCGACGTCACCACCCCGTTGCCGACCGCCGCGGCGAT
>Ga0335069_10000852_pt1 | contig 48940 bp, 75 predicted proteins | sample Lox_Sample_11_FD_206714 | JGI IMG/M metagenome (GOLD analysis project Ga0335069, IMG submission 206714) | Soil microbial communities from Loxahatchee National Wildlife Refuge, Florida, United States - Lox_Sample_1.1 | ecosystem: Environmental > Terrestrial > Soil > Wetlands | place: USA... | reverse complement strand
GATTGTTTCGTCTTGTCTTGCTTTCGTCTTAGACCAATCACGAAGTATGCAAACAAGCTCCAATTTATTAACCACAAGATTATTATGACGAAGAAGGGCAGCATAAGAATTAAGTTGTTGCTCGTATTCTTTTTTGACTCCGTCTTTAACCTGGTATAGGGACACAAGTTTGTAGTCTTGCACGAGTCCGGAATTATAATACGCATCAAGTTGACCTGAGACTTTGACTCCGTCGATTTCAATGTAAAATCTTTCTTCAGATAAAGCTTGTTTATTTGCCCGCTCAAGTATTCCATGCGTCACCTGTCCTAATAAACTCCAAATTCTGTCAGATACGTCTTCTTCAAGTTCTTTCTCATGGAGCTTTTTCAACACTCGAATACGCGGAGGAGCGATTAATCCTGTAATCGAAATATGACTGTCACCTTTCGAATACTTATCATTCTTAACAGCTTCGACGATTGCTTCTGGAAGTCCAAGATTATTCGTGTAACGCATTAGTTCACGTCCCCGAATATCTCAATTAAACTACGAAGTTCTGGCAGCATGTTGTACCAGATCTCTAGAACTCTAACGTATTGGTTGACTTTGTCTTCCGTCGGACCTTCAACCTCTAGGAATATATCCGGATCATCTTCAACAATCGCAAGTGAGATAATCATTCCATCTTGTGTGAAGATTACTCGTTCGTCTTTATGGATTGTAACGTAAGGTTCGCCGTATAATAATTCCAAAGCTTGATACATAGACTTGCAAGATTTAAGTTCTACATTCGTCTCAAGACGGTTGAAATTACTTCCCGTGTCTTTACGTTTGACAGTCAACTCTTGCAGCTGTTTACTAAACCCAAGTTCATCCGTCCCATAAGAATCTCTTAGCCGCAGCATCTGCAAATCTTTAGGGCAAGGGAAGTAATAATCTCGTGTCTTGCATGTAGCCAGAGCTCTTTCAAGTTTTATGAAAGGCTGTTGAAGTATGTCGTAATACAATTTATCCAGCGTCCAACCATGAATACGAAACTTTAACTCGATTTCTCTTCCGTTAGTCATGCTACTTTTCCTGCTTGTTTCATGAAATGTCTCAACACTCTTTGTTTATTCTCACGAGTTAAATCATTAAAATGATATGCTTCGTCATGGTAGAGAATATACAGCCCGTCACTGGCGAATCGAACATCGACAACAAATTCCCTGCCATTTGCAGATGTTAGGATAATCGACATATTCATTGTATTTTCCTTTGACACTAAATCCCTTGACTCTCTTTAGTAACACATAAAGTAATAGTTAGACTCAAGCGGAACCTCGACCGTAATCTTTAAAAGTGTTAGAAACCCAGCGAGCCGCTCTGTATAATTCCCAAATATCGCTATCGCTCCAGTCAGTGGCTTGTTCTCTTATGAATCTGTTCACAGCATCCCAAAGTTCTTCTTGACCGTTTATAGCCAGAAGCTTTGTAATCGTAGAATTAACTCGTCGATTCGCAGAATAGATTGTAAGTACTTTTGACATAATTACCGTGTCATCATAAGTATGAATACTATAGTCCACACAAGCATCATTACTCGAAACGGATCATCGAAGAAAGAAGAACCGGCTCTGACTGCAGCGGCAAATAAGCGGCGCAACAAATTAATAGTGCCTTCAGTGAAGTACTTAATCACGTCGATTGTTTCTACGATAGTGACTTCCACTAGGAATCTTATTTCATGTAATAGTTTCATCGTGTGGCTTCCAGAAAGGCATCAAGTTCGGCATCTTTATTTAAAGATTCAAGTTCATTCTCAAGGATTGCAACACGTTCTTTAGCAAGTAAGAGTTCTGTCTCAAGATCTTTTATCTTTAGTTTTAATTTATCGACAGCTTGTTGATGAGTTTGTTTACGCATATTCTCCCTCAACGAATAAGACTAAAGTTCTTTTATTAGGTTGTTTATGGGGATGAGTAGAGACTTGAAATCCTCGACGAGTCAGCGCTCGTTTCAGAATGTGGGAAGTTGCTTGAGGACAAGCGACGGAGACAGTAGTAGCTTTATATTTCCTGCTTGCTACCTCATATTTAAAGACTAGGATATCAGCGGCAATCCTAGTCAATCGATTTCTAGTTTCTTTATAATCTACGTTCCACATACGTACCTCTCATTTAGTTAAGGTGCAACTAATATGCCTTTTTGTTCAAGCTCTGTATTACGACTGACTTATGAAATATAGTGTAGTTTGTATACAGGCTGTCTTAACTTTCGTCGCATTGACAGGATGAGATGTGCATGAGATAATATATTTACTTTCAGGCCTCAGTAGTCCCGTCGATGACGTGTTAGATTACTGGGGCCTTGCCGCTTTTAGCGGCTTTAGCAACTTTGTCTTTAAACAAATCCAATAAGAATTCAACTTCAGTTGTTCTACCGAATACGAAATCACTATATGTATTCAGCCCGTATTTAGGCGCATCAGTATTAACTTTTTCTAAAAATCGTTGCCGCGATTCTAATACTTCAATCAAATCTTCAATGTTGATACTTTTTCTCATCATATCCTCGCTATAAGAATTGCGCGATCGCGAACATAATAAATACGACTGCCAATCCGTATTTACCAAATAAAAGAAAGCTTGCGATCGATAAGAATATAAAGCCTATTAATCGATTGCCGTTCTCGACTATAAACTTTTTCATCTGTCTTCCCCATAACCTTCATCATAGCCGGGCAGAACATCAAATTCTTTCCCGCAATCCAGACAGATGTTGTGATCAAATTCTTGATGAGCACAACAAATCTGACAACCTTCTTCACCGCAATCGAGTCCTGCTCCATGATAATCACCAGATGTTACGTATAAATAATTTGGTTTCATTTTACCTTCTTTCTTTTAGGGACAAGTTTCATTCCAGTTTTAATAAGCTGTCTGTAATACGGATATAAATGTTCAGGAAGTCCCATTTCTTTTGCTTCGTCTTTCGTAATTTTTAACCACTCCGTACGTTTTTTAACTTGGCAACCAATCATAATATTATCTGGGGTGATCGTGATAGAAAAAGAAAAACCAATTACGAAATTAATAATTTCACTAATGCATTTAATTTGTGCATTTCCGGATACCCACGCATTTCCGGATATCCGCGCATCTCCGGATACCCACGCATTTCCGTATACCCGCGCATCTCCGGATACCCGCGCATTTCCGGATACCCACGCATCTCCGGATACCCGCGCATCTCCGGATACCCACGCATTTCCGGATACCCGCGCATTTCCGGATACCCGCGCATCTCCGGATACCCGCGCATCTCCGTATATCTGCGCATCTCCGGACACCCACGCATTTCCGTATACCCGCGCATCTCCGTATACCCACGCATTTCCGGATACCCACGCATTTCCGTATACCCGCGCATTTCCGGATACCCGCGCATCTCCGGATACCCGCGCATCTCCGTATATCTGCGCATCTCCGGATACCTGCGCATTTCCGTATACCCGCGCATCTCCGTATATCCACGCATTTCCTTCTTGAGACAAATTTTTTTCAGATCCAATATAACCGCCAAGCTCACCGTTATCTAGCCGTTCAATCCGATATAATTTAACTCCAATATCAATGCTCAAATCTAATCTAAGTTTATATTTATTCATCGCCGTCTCCTTATCGTGAAACGTCGTATCGATCATACTGACCTGAGTATTGCCAGTTGTGTTTAGCTGGCGCAGAAGAACATCCGCCTACAATAGCTACTAACAACATCCCGAAACATACGAGCATGACTGTGACATAGATTTTCTCTGATAGTCTCATACATCCTCCGACAATATGGTTATGGTTATGGATTAACGTCCGTGAATAAACTGGTCATATCCAGCACGAGGATCGTACCCTTTATGGGCACAGCTACTAGCTGCCGCGGCTATTACAAGCCAGATTGCCAGACAAGCTAGTTTAATGATTTGTTTAGTATTCTCTTGCATATGTTCCGCCTTTCGAATCTGAATTTAGAATACGCTGGGATTATGCAGGAATTATGTCGATAGTTTAGATTATTCACTCGCCTCATTCTCAAGACTTGCTTTGATTACCTGTAACGCACAAATGTCAGTATACGGTCCATTCCAGCTACATAGTGGCATAGCCCTATCGACTGAAATGTCATATGTCTTTACTTCTTGTGTTGAACACCCAGTTGCTACGAATCCTAGTAATATCAAAATGACTATGATTAACTTCATTAGGTCACTTTGTGACCGCACAAGCTTTGCTTCCATACGTCCTCCTAATTAGAATCTAACTTGATAAACGATAGCGATTGCAATCATGCTGAATTCCATCACCAGGATTGCCAGTTTATCGAATTTGTTTAGGTTGCTCATGATTAAAGATATTGCATGGAGAATGCCAGAATGCCGCAGATGTAACTAGCGGTAGAGAAAAGGGATCAGGATTAATAGGATTATGTTATTCGTTAACAAGCTAAACAATACCTAAGCTATTCCTGAATACTCTTTAGTTAACTTGTAGTTAACATATTGTATAAGAGAATGCCACTGTAGCGTAGTTAATCACAAGAATACCGTGGTATAATAATGATTTAGGAGTACACTATGTTCGTTAAGGGACACAATAAGACCGGGGGAAGGACTAAGGGCGGCAAGAAAGCTAGACTAACTGTACGAGAGCTGTGTGAGAAAGAAGGCGTAGACGTACTTAAGATCGTACTTCGCGAATTAGACGAGCTGTCCCCTAAGGACCGCATCAAGACGTGTATGGGACTAATGCCGTATTTATACCCCCAACAACGAGCTACAGAGGTGTCAGGAACAATTGAACACCAACTGTCTCAACCTTTGGTTCAAATCACACTCCCGAGCAACGGACGTGAATCAAAGCCTATTGGTGAGCTTAATACATCCAATACTGTGCACGTACTTCCTTCCAAAACATAATAGTATTCATTTGAGTATTCATTAGTCAGCTATAACACCAATCAACAACATACACTGTATACCTATGCACGGTATAACAAAGGATATCTAATCCTATGCTATATCAATGCGTGTAGGTATTGAGTTTGTTTAAGAAGAATAATGCCACTAGGTATGCCGCAACCTCAAAACGGGTCCCATATATGATTCCAGGCCAATCAGAGAGAGACCTCCAAAAATACGATTTTTAGAATATCGTTAGTAAAAATTTTAAAAAAATCAATCTAAAATTATTATATAATTATTTGATTTTATTGAAGATCTTATTGCGGATATATACATGAATTAGTATAAATGTCAAATTATTTCTATTATTTAGACTATTTTAATCCGGTAGGTATGCGGCATTAGTACGGATATAACCTTGTCCGCGGCCTTCACTCCCGTTCCGGCCGGGACTACTATATAAACTTAATATTATTATCCTAAAAAGAAAACCTAAATAACTAGTATTTAGTAAAAGAAAAAAATATTTAATATTAAAAGGCGTAGGGATAGTTTACTAGGTAATATTACCTAGTTAGTATCCACTAGATTACAAACAAGTTTCATCTAGAGGCATATGGTATGGTTACTCAGGCCTTCCGCTTACCCGTAGTTCCCTATCTGGAGTAAGTGCAGTAGCATTGCAGCAAAGCTTCATAGCTTATGGGAGTCTGCCTAGTCGGGGGTTAGCCCACTATTTCACGGTCCCGAGTAAACATAATTTTATCACAATCTAGGTTTTGTCTTTAGCTTTTATGCCGCCGCATGGTATAATTATCTTATGGCTAAAATGAATTGGCATAAAATCGTTGAATACAACAAAATAGCTAAAAATTCAGAAAGTCTTTACGTGGGTAAGTACGCAGGCAGTAACAAAAAGTTTATTACTCCAGAGATTCAGGCTAAAAGACGTCAAAACATACCTGGTATGGTTCCTTGCCAAGTTCTTTGGTGCACTACATTCATACGATCTGGAAAATATTGTTCTTACCACGGATAGCAGGGGTTAGACTTCACTGGAAGAACAGTTCGTAGTGTTAATGCAATCGTATATACAAACGGATTCTGTTGAGCACATGCCCATTTGTTACTAGGTATCTGTCTCATTGCCGCCTCTCGCTTCGTAACACTCGGTAATACTTCAATCTCCACAAGACGTTGGCAGAAATACAATCCAGGCTTTGAGCACACAACCCGCTTGGGGGAGACTAGAATCTCGTGTCCTTCACAATTTGCATCTTTATCACACAACTTATCGAATTCCTTGTAACAAGCTACTAAAGAATCTTCTATACCCTGCCGCTTAGTCACTCCATAACCTGTTCCGCAGACTTCGTAGATATTCCCCCGGATTTCTGATCCGCCTTCGGCGCAGAAGAAATATCCGTATGAATATCCAGAAACACCCAGAAGTAAGCCTACGATATAACGTTTATAACATTTCATGATTTATAGCATTCCATAGCTTATTTTAGCTTCAGATTGCTAAGTAATTATGAAGCCGTGGTAAAATAACACAGTGCAAGAACGAATAGAGATTAAACCGCAACCCGGGCCCCAGACCGAATTCTTTCAAACAAGTGCTGATATTGCTATCTTTGGCGGTTCTGCCGGATCTGGTAAGAGTTTCGCGCTGTTACTTGAGCCAATAAGACATCACGAAAACGGGAAAGTAACAGGAGCGATATTCCGTCGTAACGCAACTCAGGTTCGTAACCCTGGAGGGTTGTGGGACGAGTCTCACTTACTTTACCCACACGTAAAGGCAACCCCCAGAGAAATGGCTTTGGAATGGCATTTTCCCTCTGGCATGAGTCTTAAGTTCGCTCACCTAGAGCATGAAACGACTTATCTAGACTGGCAGGGTTCGCAGATAACTTATTTGGGGTTTGACGAACTCACGCACTTCACCCAGAAACAGTTTTTTTACATGCTCTCGCGTAATCGAAGCACCTCGGGGGTTCGTCCATATGTCCGGGCTACGACAAACCCCGACGCTGATTCTTGGGTACGTAAATTCTTAGATTGGTGGATTGATCCAAAGTCGGGTTTCCCGATTAAAGAGCGGAGCGGCAAGCTTCGTTGGTTTATCAGATTAGGAGAAGATATCATCTGGGCGGATACGAAAGAAGAACTTATAGCGCGATACGGCGTTTATCAAGAACCTAAATCAGTGACCTTTATCTCAGCTTTGCTTACGGATAATAAAATCTTGATGGAAAAAGACCCGGGATATCTCGGGAACTTAATGGCTTTGGATCGAGTTGAACGTGAACGGTTGCTTAACGGGAACTGGAATGTCCGGCCAAGTGCCGGAATGTTCTTTCGTCGTAGTTATTTTCCAGTTATCGAAGCTTGTAACCAACAGCAGATGTATCACACGGTCCGTTACTGGGACAGAGCGGCAACAGTTCCTGGGGAAACAAACCCTGATCCTGATTACACGGTCGGGCTTAAGATGACAAAACTTAATTCCGGGGTGTGGGTAGTTCTAGACGTCATCCGTATGCGAGAGAGTCCTAAAAAAGTCCAGGAGATGATTAGAAACATTGGATATCAAGACGGACATCATGTCCCTATAATCCTCGAACAAGACCCTGGAAGTGCAGGAATAGCCGATGTTTCTCACATGACCCAGTATCTAGGCGGCTTTGATGTTCGTATTCGTAAGCCTACGAAAGATAAAATCACAAGAGCGAAGGCCTGCAGTGCGCAGGCTGAGGCAGGGAACGTGCTTGTCTTGAAAGCAACCTGGAATGATGCCTTCTTGCAAGAACTCGAAAACTTCCCCGAAGGTGCACACGATGACCAAGTCGATGCGTTGTCAGGAGCATTTAACGAGCTCGCTCAAGGAACAGGGATTTTAAGCGTTCTGCCCGCCCTAGGAGCGGCGATGGGGTTGAATAGAGGGCAAGACGAGGACCCACTTGATCCCGCAATCTACGGGCTTCCTGGATTGTTTAGATAGGCAGTAGCCCAGGCCACCAAGAAAAAAGTTGAAGACAAGATTTTTAGGATTTGGCATCAGCTCGAACGGCCGACAGAATCAAAGAAAGCTGCAGAGACGCAGTTCGCAGAGCTTCTTCCGAAGCTGCGAGGTCAAGCTTAGCTGTACCTACTAAAATTTGCTCTTTCGGACTTTTGTCGGGCGCCGTCAGTAACGATTTTCTCAAGACTTGAATCCGGTCATAAAGGAGACAGCGCCCTTTCCACAGTAAATATGAATTTTTTACTGCGGCGGCTTGCTCAATCCACTCTAGGGCGCCTCGAACTCCTAGAATTGCTTCGCCCAACTCTTCATCAAGGATATCCTCGTCAGTAGACATTTGCTTGACTAGCAGCATTGGTGCTCCCTAGTTGTATTTGCATGCAAAGTCTAATCCGTGTCAAAGACGGAGTTCTAAAAGAAATGAAGCAGACAGAATACATGCCGGTTCCTACATCGAAAAATTACTGTGCGAACGATTGAGAGATCTTAGCGCCATAATTCGGTGTCCTGTGCTGCGACAGCAAACAGGATCAAATCATGGGGTCAGATTAAACTGTGCTTGGAGGTACCCGTCGTTAGTCCCGCTAGAATTGTCCTCGATATTCAATCTCACCCAGGCTAACGTCCGTTTTCCTCGAGTATTATTCCTACTAGACACCGCCTCTGGCGGGCTAATAGGTACTCAAGTACTTGGATATCTCCTATGAAATATCAAACTTTTTAATTTTGTCAAACTACGTTGGTCCGGACCAACAAGTACGTAACGAAGTACTTAAAGTAGTTTAAAATTAAACTGTGAAGCAAATATGTTAAACTTACGGTAGCTAAGTGGAGATTTATGCCTAAAAAACCTGCCAAGTTTACTAATAAGCAACTAGAGAAAATTAAAAACGAAATGGCAGATGCCATGCGAGAACAGATCCTTGCAAACGGGCTCCAAGGAGTACTGTTCGGAAGTAACGGCTTTCCAGGCAGCGGCTTTCCTTCTGGTCCCGGTAATCAGAACGTATCACAGGTTAATGAAATCTTTGGACAGCTTCGTTGGTATTTCCTAAGTAACTTCTTGCAGGTTCTTAGTGAAGCTTATGTGGAGCTAGCTTTAGTCAAGACTCTGGTAGACATCCCTGTTTTAGATGCCTTTAGAGGCGGCATAGAAATCTTATCTAAACAACTTCAGCCTTCAGATTTGAATCTGCTTAGAGACACAATGATCCGCCAAGATGATATGTCGAGAATGACCGACGGGTTTAAGTGGATGCGATTATATGGGGGAGGGGGAGTCATCATTATGACTGACCAAGATCCTGAGACTCCGTTTGACGTATCTTCACTTAAACAAGGAGACACGCTAGAATTCCGAGATTTCGATCTGTGGGAATTGTTCTTTAATCTTCAGAATACTGATGCCGCTTATTCCGGATTTGAAAGAATGCAGCCTTTAGATAGGATTGAGTTCTTCGATTATTACGGGATTAAGCTTCACAGATCTAGAGTTCTTAGACAGATCGGTGAGAAGGCTCCGGCGTATTTACGTCCACGCCTGCGCGGCTGGGGATTTTCTGTCGTTGAGACTTTAGTCAGAAGTTTGAATCAATACCTCGAAGGCACAAGTCTTATCTATGAACTTGTAGACGAAGCGAAGATCGACGTTTTTGCGATTAAGAATCTGACGAGTACTCTCTTGGCTCCACAAGGCGCTATGGCAGTTCGTCAGCGTATTCAGATAGCAAATCAAGCGAAAGACTTCCAACACGCGATTGTGATGGATGCTGAAGACAAATACGAGCAAAAGACGCTGACATTCTCTGGATTGGCCGATGTAATGGAGCAAATCCGGATTCAGGTCGCGGCCGATCTTCGAATGCCCAGGACGAAGCTCTTTGGTGAGAGTGCAAACGGCTTTAACTCTGGTGAAGCGGATCTTGAAGTCTATAACGGAATGATTGAGTCTACGATTCGTACGCCTGCCAAGAAACATATCTTGAAAATGGCGGAACTCAGATGCCAGCAATTATTTGGTTTCGTGCCAGATGATCTTTCGATTGAATTTGAACCGCTTAGAGTGCTTAGTGCGGAAGCCAACGAAAAAGTTAAAGAGAGTCAGCATAATCGACTTATTGCCGCGGCACAGGCAGGATTAATTAGTCTTGAGGAATATAGAGACGCAGTAAACAAGGAAGATTTACTAGGGATTCAGTTAGACAACGAGGCTTTACCAGACGGCGCAGACGAAATTGGTAATATTCCGGGCGCTCAAGAAGAGGAATCTCAAGCGGACAAAGAAGGCGGAGAAGAATCAGATGCTTCTAGCATGCCTGCGGGAAGTCAACCTACGACGTCGTCTCCTGGACAAACTACTAAGAATTCTTTAGCCGAAGATATTAAAGCGCATAATGCAGAATCTGAGGAAAAAATAGAAAACCCAGGGGATGTAGACGAAGGTAAATGGGAAGAGGCTAAAAAGGCAGCCGATAAATCAACTGGCGGTACCCGTAAATGGGCTTTGGTTTCATATCTCTATAAGAAAATGGGCGGGACATTTCATCGAAAGGCGGAGTAATGGAAATCCGTCTTCGTCCAGTAACAGAACCTTTGAAGCAAGTTCAAGAGCTTGAGGTTTATCTTTTATTTATCTTACGAAAATACTTGTATTCTCCAATAGCTAGAGAACTACAAATCCATGATATAATCCGCAATTCATTTTCAGATCTGCTTGCGGCAATCGAGACCGGAACTATACGATATACTGTACAAGGATTTACTGGTGCGTTTACAGCTAAAACATCAAAAGCCTTGAAAGACCTGGGAGCCAAATGGGAAGTGGGAAAGTGGGTAATTCCCACCGAACAATTACCTGCAGATTTACAGCGCGCGATTGCGACACAAGCTAAGAAAGATGAAGAATTGAAAAAAAACTTCGGAAATATTTTAGATAATCTTCAGAAAAACACTGAAAATACTGCCAAAGCAGTAAAACCTGGGAAGTACTTCAATCGAACTGAGGCTAAAGTCAATTCTGATATTACTAAAAGCTTTAAAAGTGCTGTTGAAGCAGTAACTATCTCCCCTAGTTTATCAAAAGAGGCGAAAGACAACTTAAAGTTGTCCTATACTGAGAATCTTAAACTAGGGATTAAGAATTTCACGGATGAAGAGATTATCCGTCTTAGGAAACAAATCGAATCGCACGTCTTTGCTGGAAACCGGCATAAAGAGATCGCGAAGATGATCGAAGCGAGCTTCGGAGTCGGGAAGCGAAAAGCTAAGTTCCTGGCTCGGCAGGAAACGAATCTTTTGACTGCCAAACTGAAAGAACAAAGATATGCCGAAGCCGGAGTTGATGACTACGAATGGAGAACAGTTGTCGGTACGGAAGCACATCCTGTTCGAGACATGCATAAAGCATTAGATAAGACAAAACAGAAATTTTCGCGGCCTCCCGTAACTAATCCACAAGGGAAGAGAAACAATCCTGGCGAAGATTATAATTGCCGCTGTGTAGCTATACCAATAGTGAAAATAGCTTAATTAAGTTAACTCCGTTATAATAAGTCGAATGGCTAAGCAGTTGCCGCAGATATGGTATGGTTTGCATTTCTATCCGGGTATTGCAGAATATCGTGAAGAAGGCCAAGCTCCATTACGCGTATTTCTTAATGAAAATACACTCCGAGACATGGATCCTACTTTTGCCGGACGTCCTGTGTTTGTTCGCCATGTTGAAGAAGTTGATCTGAAGAATCTTCAAACCGAAGCTGACGGGTACGTAGTTAAATCGTTCTACAACGAGGCTGACGGGAAGCATTGGGTACAGTTTATAGTTGTTAGTGACAAAGGACACGAAGCAATTCGTAATGGATTTAAATTAAGTAATGCTTATTTGCCAAAATCCTACGGACCAAGTGGCATGTGGAATGGTCTTGAATATACTAAAGAAATCACTGCGGCAGAATACGAACACTTGGCTTTAGTTAACGATCCTCGATACAATGAGTCAAAAGTGTTGTCACCTGAAGAGTTTAAAGAGTATAATAACTCTAAGCTAACGGAGCTTAAACGCGTAGCTAACTCTAAATCATCGGAGAAGCGGAGCATGTTCGATTTCTTCAAAAAGACAAAAGTTGAAAATGCAGAACTAGAAGAGACGATTGTGAAACTTCCTAACACGGGTAAAGAAATTAGTATTAAAGATTTGATTAAGAACGCGGACACTATCCAGAACGTTGAAAAAGGTCCTCTGGATAAAGAAGGCGATTCTGAGAAAGAGCACGATAAAGTGGAAAAACACGCAGAACATAAAGACGGCGGCGAGAATAAAGAAGAACAAGAAAAACAAGGCCGTAAAAAAGAAGAGCCAGGTGCTGCGCCTCAAATGGCGAATGAAGATCACCATGTTCGTATGGGTAACGGAACGATGTCCGTTAGAGACTTAATGGCGAAACATAAGTCGATGGAAGATTGCATGAATGCTTTGGCCATGCACCACGCCGACATGATGAAGAAGAATGTTTCTGAAGACGGTGGAGAAAAAGACGCTGAGAAAGCCGCGGAAGCTGATCTTACTAAGCGTAATGCTGATTTAGATTCCGGTGAAAAAGAAGCCGAGAAACAAGAAAAAGAAGAAGATAAGACGAAAAGAAATTCTCATTTCGATAAACTCAAAAATGCCGCAGACCTCGTGGAATTTGATTCCGGAATTGTTCCGAATCTTGATGGGGTTTTAAAAGGTAAAGCTAAATACGGTTCGGGAAAATAATTTTAAGGAGTAACTAATGTCTCTAGCAGCAGGTTCAGTTAGCATTGTGTCCGTAGGAACCACGACAGCGTCGTTGGTTAGTACGGCAGCTTCGGGTGGAACGGCTCCGTATTCGTATCAATGGAGTCGGTCGCTACAATCCGGTTCGGGATATTCTGATATAGCCGGGGCGACTTCATTGTCGCTCAGTAATTCAGGTCTTCTTCCTGGAACGACTTATTACTACAAGATTACTGTCACAGACAGTGCGTCTCCGTCTCCGGCGACTGCGAGTTCGTCTGCCACATTAGTGCTTACGACTTCTCTTGGTCCTGTACCGAACCAATATGCTCAGGCGCCTTTCCTTGGAATGAATGAACTTCCTTTCAACGGAAACAGCATTTCTGTGCAATTTGATCCTGCGGGTTCTGGAAGTTTGGTTCCTGGGGCCGCTGTGAAGTTCTCAGTTGGATCCGCTCCTGCTGGTAATTTCATTTCTGGCAGTCAGCCTCTGGTTGTTCCGTGTACGGCCGCCTCTGACGGTTGTGCGGGATTCGTAGATTACAACTTGAAATCGGTATCTTTCGGACCTGGCGATCAGTTGGAAGTCTCTCTTGGCGGAAATATCAAATTCCTTCAAGCGCAGGCTTCGATTAGCCGCGGACAGTTTTTGACTTCTCTTCCTGCAGCTGCCCCGGGCGGAGCTAACGGTGGAGTTATACCTGTGACGGGTAGTTCGGGTCTTCCGATTGTTGGCTATAGCTTGGACACGGTGTCTGCCGGACAGCTTTGTCGCGTTATGATTATGGCGCCTCAAGCTTCTTACCAGATTGACTAGTTAATTTAGGAGTAAAAATGAAGTTGTTTTATAACACACTTACTGATGAGAACGGGAAGCCTCTTCCTGTAACTCTCACGCCTGAAGAGAAGTACCACGCCGAAGAGATTCAGGCGCAGTACAACAGCATGCGTAAACGGATGAACTCGCTGTCGGTTACTAGCGGCGTTGGTTTCGAGCGTTTGATTACGACTCTGACCACTATCGTTAAGAAAATCACCGAACAGAAATTCTTCGAGATTGCTCCTGCGGACTTTGTGCCGATTGTCATGGGTAATGGAGCGTTCAATACGAACCTCTTGACCTATCGTTCGTATGACCTTGCCGGAGATTTCTCCCAAGGTATTCTGAACATCGGAACTGACAATACTCGATTGTCTTCTGCTGATGCTGGTGTTGACAGCGTGTCGGTGCCGATTAACTCTTGGGCTAAGTCGATCTCCTGGAACATTATCCTTCTGGAAGAAGCTTCTAGATCGGGTAACTGGGATATCGTTTCTGCGAAAGAAAAAGCCCGTAAGCGTAACTGGGATCTTGGTATCCAAAGAACGGCTTTTCTAGGCGTCCCTGGAAACAGTGCGGTTCTCGGTCTCTTGAACCAGCCGTCCGCGGCTTCGCCTTCTGGAAATCAAGTTTACTTGAATTACAACAGCCTATTAACTGCGCCGATTAGCTCACTCGCCGCAACCCCCGCTAACTTGAGTGCGTTTCTGGCGGCAATTCTTGATGTCTATCGTCAGAACTGTAAATCATCTGCCTGGCCTACGCATCTTTTGGTGCCGGAAAGCGATTACTTAGGTCTTGCGACAGCTTCTAGTCCTTCGTTCCCCTTGAAGTCGATTCTGCAATACATGCAAGAAACGCTTCAGACGATGACGAACAACAAAAGCTTCAAGATTCTTCCTTGCCGTTATGCCGATACCGTAGCGAATGGCGGACAGCAAGCCAGTAATCCTATCTACGTTCTGTATAACTATGCTGAAGAGTCTCTTCGTATGGATATCCCAGTGGATTATACGAACACTCTTGCTAACAGCTTGAACAACTTCTCATTCCAGAACGCAGCCTACGGACAGTTTACGGGCGTTCAACCCTATCGTCCGGCTGAAATGATGTATATCTCGTATCCTGGATAATCTTCGTACCTCCCCCAACTTGGTTGCCCGCGGGTGACCTTAGAGAAACCCTGGTGAGAAATCACTGGGGTTTTTCTTTTTCTATCCGGCGCAGTTTTTGTAAAACAATCGTAGCTTTACCTGTTCCGTCTGGCATTAAGTTATAAGACCAGGCCTGTAATACGGTGCCGTCGTTAGCCACGATTCTCTGAGACCAGATCTCTCTTAATAAGTTTCCTAGTGCTTTTAAGGACTCGGCTTCTCCTGTAAGTTCAATCTTCATTAACTACCTCTAAGCCATCGTAACAAGTAATTGTGAGGGAATTGTGTCGGTAATTCCCGTGCGTAGCTGCGCTACTTAAGCAAATATGTTATCCTTAAGCTACTATGGCAGCCTATACTAATCCAGACGTAGCCGCGTTCAAAGCATATTTTAACCGCGATTTCCCTTATGGAAACAGCGACTTGACTACAGTCCAGGATGCCGACATAGCTAAAGCCCAGACTCAACAACAGAACCTTATACCACAGTTCCTATTTCCTAACCAGAATCTATATACGCAGGGCGCGCAGCTACTCGCGGCACACTTCCTAGTCCAGAACCTCAGGGCTAGTTCTCAGGGTATCGCCGGGAAGTACGAATGGTTGAATACTGGGAAGAATGTCGGTCCTGTGGGCGCAAGCTTTCAAATTCCTGACAGAATCCTAGAGAATCCAGAGTTAGCGATTTTGACCAGTACCTATTACGGCGTTCAGTACCTATATCTCATTCTGCCTTTGTTAACCGGACAGATGTTCACTGTCGAAGGCGCGACTATTGGCGGAGGTTTCGGTGCTTTTGGACTATATGGTTCCTTAGGTCCTTGGGGAACAGGTACGCTTTAATGGAAATGCTGTTATTTCTCATAGGAATGGGGATAGGAGCGCTTGTCCTAGACTGGCTGTGGGCTAGATATGGCGGTTAAGGTTGTAATCAAACTAGACGGTCTAGAGAGCATAGCAAAGGCATTTAAAAATAAGCTTCCGGTAGTCAGGATAGGGGTATTAGGTAAGGATACTAGGTCTGACGGGAAGACTAATGCTGAAATAGGCGCGGCGCACGAGTTTGGGACTAGCACTATCCCCCAGAGAAGCTTTCTTAGAATGCCTTTGATTGAGAAGCTTGATTCTGAGCTCGATAAGTCAGACTTAAAGAAAGAAGACTATCTGAAAGAAGTCATCAAGACGAAGTCGATCGTACGCTTTATGAAGAGAATAGCGAAAGCGGCAGAAGCAGTCGTATCACAGGCGTTCTCAACTGGCGGGTTCGGAAAGTGGGCTAGATGGAAGAATCCGAACTATAAGAACAACTCTGGGCAACTTCTAGTTGACACGGCTCAGTTACGGGACTCGATTTCGAGTGAAGTGAAATAATGTCTTTTAATACTATTTGGCCAACGCAGCCGATTCACAATGGAAAAGACGTTCCTTTACAGCAACAGCCAGGAACTCTGCCGAATATGGCAGACACAGTCATGAATTATTTCCAGTTGCTTGTGATGGAAAAGATCACTAAGACAACCGTGAATTTTCAGTTAGTAGAAACGACTACGCCAATACAATTTCAGGGAGTTGTTACGACTGAGCCTAAACGAACTCTTAGAATGATGCCCAACGGACAGCGTCTCTGGAAAGTAAAAATGCTGTACTGTCTTCCGACGGTACTTGTCGCTCCTGACGATATTGTTAAATATGAGAATGTGCAATACCGAGTAGGCGCGTCTGTAGATTTTAAGCAGTACGGATATATGATGTACGAATTACTTGAGGATTACACTGGCAGTTCTCCAACAGGCGGATAAATGAGTCTTTCGATTTTACAAACTGTCCACGCTCTGCGCCCGGGAACTCAAATTCCATTTGGTGCTACCGGCGGTTCGACTCCTTATACCTGGTCTATATCGACGAATAATTCTGGAGGAGTAATCAATTCTAGTACCGGAGAATATACCGCCGGTCCTGATATTGGAGTTGACATTATCACTGTGACTGACAATGTCGCGGCTACGGCTAATTTCACCATCCAAGTTTGTACCCCCTTGATGCTCGTCTGTGACATAATCCAGACGGCAGCAGGATTGTCCCAAGGACAAGTTTGGCTGTGGGATCAGAAGATAAACATTCCTATAGATAGTCAGCTATATGTAGCCGTTGCCGCAATCGCTAGTAAGCCTTTTGGAAGTACTACGGCTTATGTTGGAACAGAAGATAGTTTTCAGGCAGTACAAAGTATTAACGTTTTAGATACTGTATCGATAGATATCTTATCCAGAGGACCTGCGGCACGGGATAATAAGGAACTTATTCTTTTAGCTTTACACAGTCCGTATGCTGAATCGCAGATGGAATTAAACTCATTTTTTGTTGCGCCATTGTCTACGAATTTTGTTAATCTATCTGAGATCGACGGATCTGCCATTCCCTATAGATATAACATTTCAGTATCGTTACAATATTTTGTTACTAATGTCTCTAATCCTCCATACTACGATACTTTCACGAATCCGCCTACAGTAGTCACCGAAGCTTAGCTTACGCTAGCTTAATGACGTAACGCAGAGTATAATTATGATGATTGTGTAGCTTATCCTATGTTTATAGCTACCTAGGAGATTCTAGTGGGAAATCAATTATCTATAGCTAACGTAGTCAATATTTCCGTTTCTCAGGCTCAGCTTGGCTTGGGTGAATATAACGTTAATAACTTAGCTATATTTACGAATGATTCTTATGCCGAAAGTTTTGGTAGTCTTGGCTATCAGTTGTATTTGGATCCTTCGCAAGTAGGTATTGACTTTGGGACTGCATCTGAAACATATGCAATGGCGAATGCCGTATTCTCGCAGCAACCTAATATTCTAGCTGGCGGCGGATATCTAGCAGTTATTCCCTTTCTTCCTAATGAACAGACTTTAGGGTTTTCTGCAGTCGCGGCGAGCGGAACTTTTCATCTGAATTATGGCTCTGAGCACATTGTGGTTAACTGGAATGACAGTGCCGCGACTATTCAAGCTAATCTTCGTGCTCTTGATCCTGTGTTGTCGCAAGTTGCAGTTTCTGGCAGTATTGCTTCGCAAAGTCTTGAGTTCACAATGTGGGGAATTTACAAACCCACAGCCCTTACTATTTCTAGTAATACGTTGGAAGATTCGGGATCGGCTTCGATTACGATCATGGTTACTCAGACCCGAGCGTATGAGACATTGAGTGCCGCTATCGTCCGTACAACGGGATTGATTCAATACTTCGGTATCATGGCTACGTCGTTGGCTCAGACTTTGACCTCTGGTGACGTTCTAGCCGCGGCAGCCACCGTTCAAGCACAGAGTAATATTCTGTTTGTCGTATCTAACCAAGAGTCTGACATCGAAATGGGTGGGATTATTTATACCGCTACGTCCGATGAATATTCTCAGACGAGAGGTTTGTATTACGGCGATACTAGTGATGACGGCGTCGCTAACAGTCTTGGTTACATGGCGGCATACGCGGGTAGAGCATTGTCTACGAATTTCAATGGAAGCAACACGACTGAGACGATGCATCTCAAACAGCTTATCGGAGTATCGCCTGATCCTACGATGACACAATCGATTTTAAATCTTGCAGGTCTTGCAGGAGCCGATTGTTACGTTTCTCTTCAAGGTGTTCCTGCAGTATTTACCTCCGGGCAGAATCAATATTTCGACCAAGTCTACAATCTTCTTTGGATTGTGGGAGCGCTGCAGGTGGCTGGATTTAATTACTTAGCTCAGTCTTCTACTAAAGTGCCGCAGACCGAAGCGGGAATGACTGGACTCAAAGGTGCTTATCGCGCAGTCTGTCAGCAAGGCGTAGCTAACCAATATTTAGCTCCAGGAAGTTGGAATAGTTCGACTACGTTTGGAAATCAGGTCGACTTCTTATCAAATATATCTCAATTTGGGTATTACATTTATTCTCAACCGATTAGCCAGCAGTCTCAGGCTAATAGAGCGGCTCGACAAGCGCCTCTTGTACAAATTGCTCTTAAACAAGCAGGTGCAATCCAAGAATCTTCTGTAGTAATCTACGTTAACGCTTAAGGATAACTATGGCTTCAGTAGCAATGTCAGGAAATGATACGATTCAAATCAACAACCAAGTGTTGACTGATTTAGCTGACGGAGACTGTGTAGTTCTCAGTTTTCCGAATGAAATCGCGTCCGTTAAAATCGGAAAGAACGGGAATGCGATTTACGGATTGAATACGACTGGACAGATGTCGGAAGTTAAAATTCGCGTTATCCGTGGCTCGGCTGATGACAAATTCCTGAATAATCTTTTGACGCAACAGCAACTGAATTTCTCTGGTTTTCCTGTAATGATTGGGGAATTCGTAAAGCTGATTGGTGACGGTGCTGGAAATGTCCAGAACGATACCTATATCATGTCTGGTGGGGTGTTCGCGAAGGCCGTTGAAGCTAAGACGAACGTCGAAGGCGATGCTCTTCAGTCTGTATCTGAGTACATGATCCGGTTTGCGAATAATCCTGCAATACGCGCCCTGACTTAAAAGTTTGCCGTTGCGGCGTGGAGCGGACCCGTGAAGTGCATGTAGCGGGTAGCGAAGGGTGATTGGCCGTGCAATTCGGAAGCGTAAAGACCCAGAAGTGGGTTGCCCGAGGACACGCAACAGTTTCGCATCTCTTCCAAGATGACGGTCTGAGGTTTAAATCAGACAGGAGCCAGAATCAAGCCTGGCCAGCGGCAAAATTCTTTATAACCAACTACAACGGAATCAACATGCAAGACATCAAGTTACCTAGTGGAGCAACTCTTAAAATAACCCTATCGCCATTTGCCGTATCAAAAGCACTATTAGAAGCAGTATCCGCAGAAGCCAAAGACATGCGACTTGATCCTCAGGCAGAGATAGATCTAGATTTGATGAAGAATTTATTCTGCACAGGATTTTCTAGTAAGAAGATTGATGCCGCTCTTCAAGAATGCACGAAACGCTGTACGTATAATGGCGTGAAGCTGACAGAAGATACTTTTGAACCGGAAGACGCTAGACAGGATTATGTCACGGTGTGCCTGGAGGTCGCACTCGCTAATCTCCGCCCTTTTACGAAAAACCTCTTTGCAGAGTTAAATCGTATCGCGGAGAAACTGGCAAACTCCCCCAAGTAGAAGTCAAAGAAGACAATCTTCTGATTTACTTCCGGTTGGTTAAAAAGGGATACGGAACACTTAAAGAGGTACAGGAATTGGACGCAAGGACTGTACTGCAGGCTTTGGCATATGATTCGTTTTTAAGTGACTACGAGAGTAGTTATATTGAACTGAATAAGGAAAGTTAATGTTGCAAGTAATGAGTCATAATTGTTTTGTGCATGACCATAGTGGATGGGGGATGTGTCCAGTTTGTTATCCTAATTCTCAGATTGAAACAACCGCCACTAATAATTCGTCGTGGCATTTATTTCCTCCACAGGGATGGGAATGTCCTAAGTGTCATTCTGTCTATGCTCCTTGGATGCCGGAATGCGAGAAGTGTAAATGAAAGTCGGTGAACTTTTTATAGAGCTCGGTCTCAAAGGGGCGGACGCGACTGCCCGAGGACTTGAGACTACTGCAAAGACGATGCGGGACGTAGCTTCTGATGCTTTGAAAGCTACTGCCGCAGTTACAGCCTTATTGTACGGATTTAAAAAGATTACAGATCAATCTAATCAGACAGGATTAGGTCTTAGTCAGTTTAAAGACATTACAGGACTATCTGCCGATCAACTTCAACGTTGGCAACAACTTGCAATGCGATTTGGGGAGTCGGCTGAAGAAATTACAGGCGATATCAAAAATGTCCAGAGTGCGATGACGGATACCGTACTCAAAGGAAAATTCCCTGAGTACATCCAAGCTGTCAATATCGCCCTTCAACGGGCAGGAAAAGAGGGGATTAATACTTTCAATGCCCGAGATACTTTCGGAGTAATGGCAAAGCTCAGGGAGTATGCCAAACTGACCGCAGCAAATCCTGATATTGCTAATAAAATGCTGGCTTCGTTTGGGTTGAGTGATAAAACAATCGGAGCCCTTAGAACATCGACTTTTGACCTAAATAAGGCGGACAAAACTAGGATGTATTCAGATAGTCAAATTAAGACTCTGAATAATCTAAGTGTTCGCTGGTCTGAATTGATAGACAAAATTCAGCATGGAATTGGACGATTAAATATTAAGTTCGGTCCTACATTACTTAAGGATATTGAAAAACTCATCCCTGCGATCTTCAAAATGATTGATGCGTTTGGCGTGTTGGCTGAGAAGCTTCAGTTGATAAAACAAATAGGTAAAGTCTTTGATGGCTGGACAAAGCTCTTTTCTGCAGTCGGAGACGTTGCGGATGATATGAGCGGCAAGAATAAACAAAATAAGATCCTTCCTTCAGTCGAGACATTAAAATATGTAGGCAAAGATTTATTACAATCTATTAATCCTTTCTCTTCTGGTGGCGGCAGCACAGCTACGACCACGAATAATGTAACCATCCATGTTCAGGCAGAAGGCGATCCTTCAGAAGTCGCGGAAGCAATTAATCTCCATATCCAACAGGCATTTAGACAAATGCCGCAGGCAGGCTCACAAGGCGGGGGCGTGTAATGGGTACTTCTCCTGTCGCGGCAATTACTACAGCGGCAACAGCACTAGGTAATCTTCTATTAGTCACTCCTAATAATACTGTAGGATATCAACCACAAAATTCTGACGGGAGTTTCACTCAGCCCGCCCTATTATTCAACTATGAAGGTGAGAATACTGTCTCTTTAGAATCAGATATTACCGATCATTGGACAGAGATTAACTCAAGCATTCAGGATCAGATAGCATTAAAACCGGTTGTTATAACTACACAAGGATTTATTGGCGAATTGAATAATGTGCCGCCTAATGCTGTTTTTGCTACTTTACAACAGATTGCTAACAAACTTACGGGCGTTTCTGCATACGCTCCGGGATTAAGTACATCGGCTTTGATTGCATATAATGAAGCTGTATTTGCTTACAGTACAGCATTAAACCTGGCTAATAATGCAATCTCCGCTTATTCTAGTATTTCTGGAGCTATTGGCGGCGGCAGTGGCGAGAGTTTTATCATCGGTAATAACTTAACGAAAGAGCCTGCGCAGACGCAACAACAGCAATATTTTCAATTATTCTTTGGATATTGGACAGAACGGACACTATTCACCGTTCAAACTCCGTGGGCTGTATTCGAGAATATGGCAATCAAATCCCTGAAAGCCATTCAATCTGCTGAAACTAGGATGATTACAGATTTTGAAGTTACTTTTAAACAAATTAATTATGCTCAGGTTGTGACGGAAGCTCAGCTTTATTCTAACACCGCCGCTTTTGCGTCAATCCTGGCGGGACAGGCCGCGGCAACAAATAATCTAGGCACGTTCGCCGCAACCCCTAGTCCTACTTCTTTTGCATCGACTGTGAAGTGAGGTTTTTATCTACCAGATTCAAAACATAACGAATGACACTAATCAGACTCAGACAATAGTTCTACCTGATGGAACGAGTTTGACGATTCAGATGTACTATTCCCAACAACAATACGGTTGGTATTTTTTGAATCTAACTTACGGAACGTTTGAACTAAACGGGCTCAGGATTACAGTAAACCCAGATATGCTTTATCAATGGAAGAATCTTATTCCCATAGGACTAGCTTGCGTCACTACAGCTAACAGAGAACCAACACAACTCCAAGATTTTTCCTCTGGACTGTTTCAACTATACGTCCTCACACAGGCAGAAGTCCAACAGTACACCGAGTTTTTGCATAACGGCGGTACTTTCCCAAGTTAGTTATGGCGATTAAATTTGGCAGACATTATAGATTCGTAGCCTCTAGAAATTCGTGGGCAGGTCCGCTTGAAATTCAACTTCCCTTTACCCTTGAGTTTGATATTCAAAGAGATACTCTAGCGGGGGTCAATACTGCTAAGATCACACTCTATAATCTTTCAGCATATCATAGAAATCTTCTATGGTATGACCAGGATACTTATGACGTCTTTAATTACATCACAATTCGATTGTACGCCGGATATGGTGACGGGCCGCAGTGGCCGCTTATCTTCTCTGGACAAGTATCGCGCGGATGGAGTTATCGTCAGGGAACAGATTTTTTAAGTGTGCTTGAATGTTTTGACGGCGGAGTTGCTTATCAGAATGCTGTCAGTACAGTAAACTTCGGTGCCGGGGAATCTCAACAAGTCGTAGTCGAAACCTTGATTAATGATTTAGCTCCTTACGGAGTGTCTGTAGGCGCGGTTACAAACCTTGCAGGAACCCTTTCCAAAGGTGCATCTTATTCTGGTCAGACAGTCGATATACTCCGTCAAGTTACTAACGGTAATTTCTTTATAGATAATCTAAAAGCCAACGTACTTATGGCGAATGATGCAATAGGCGGCAACCAAGTCTTAATCAATGGACTGAGCGGACTTTTAAATACTCCTTTGAAACAGAACCGATTAGTCACGTTTAACATGCTGTTTGAGCCTAGATTAGTTTGCGGCAGTACGGTTAATATCCAGGCGTCAACTGTCACAGTCTATAACGGCGTGTATAAAATCGTAGGCTTTCATCATAGAGGTATTATCTCTCAGGTTGTTAGCGGAGAAGCCGTGACAGAACTCGAGGCGGCATCGGGAAGCTTTAATACAGTCCTTCAAGCAGGAGGAGTAGCCGGATGAGTCAACCTACTATTCCTTTGAATGTAAATGCCGCAACACCCAAGCTATCAGACTTGATGAATGCGGTTATTACAAACGTAATGCAGCAATTAAACTGCCATGCGGTAGCCACAGTCCAATCTTTCACGCAGAATTCCAATGGTCTTTTTACTGTTAATGCGACGATGAATTATTCAAAGACGTATTGGCAACAAAACCCTGACGGCAGTTACACACCGAAATTAGTTAATTATCCCACTCTTGTGGACTGTCCTGCTATTATTTTAGGCGGCGGAAGTACTGCCCTGACCTTCCCGGTACAGGCAGGGGATCAATGTTTGATTCTGTTTAATGACCGAGATCTTAATAATTGGTTCGCCGGAGCCAGATCCGGTCCTGTGGCATCGGCTAGAATGCATAGTTTTTCTGATGGGATAGCTCTAATAGGCTTTCAGCAGGTTTCAGCGTATGATGACGCGCACGCATTGTTAACTAATGGTAATGCTGAGTTAGGCATCGGAGCAGACAATGGATTAGTGCGAATAGCTAACGACAGTACAACATTAGGCACAATTCTGATACAATTAATTACCGCCCTTCAGACATTGCTTACTTCAATGGAGGGAGCTACGCCGAGTAACGTAGCCGCGACAATCGGAGGCGGTCCTACAGGGCCTTCCGGCGTAGCTAATCTAGCTCTGACTAATGTAGCTACCTCACTAAACTCATTATTAGAATAAATGGCAACTAATAACTACATAGTGCGCAATATCGAGCCAGGAACAGGCAGTTGGACGTTCGGCAGCGGGCTTAATAATTATGCCGCTAATCTATCTGCTGTAGCATTAGATATTCAAATGAATTTACAATCCTTCTTAGGGGATTGCTTTTTTGCTGTAGATAACGGAATTAATTGGATGAATCTTCTTGGTGGGAAAAACGAACTTGCGATCACCCTCGCGGTTAATGCCGCTATATTAGGGACTCAAGGAGTAACTGGTCTTCTTCAAACAAGCATCGTTTTGAATGAAGATAGAAGTCTTAGTATCAATTATCAAGTGCAGACAATCTATAGCGTTCTTCAAAGTAGCTATGTGTTTGCCTTAGGACCGGCAGGTAGTTAGTGCCTAATTCATTGACAAGTACCGGGTTAACAATCGCGACTCAATCTGAGTTGCAAGAGAGCGCCCAAACAGCTTTTAAAACTATTTACGGACCGAATATCAATATTGGTCCTGAGACTCCAGACGGCCAAATCATCAATATACCTATACAGGCGGCATTAGATTTAGAAGAATTGTTGATGACTACCTACAATACTTTTGATCCGGATAATGCGATAGGTACGATTCTAGATCAACGAGTTGCCCTTAACGGTATCCAGCGGCAGGCAGGTACTTTTACTGTCACAAATATTACCCTTGTTTTGTCTCAATCAGTGAATTTATATGGATTAGATCAGACTACTCAATCCGTGTTTACGGTAGCCGATAATGCTGGCAATCAATATCAACTTCAGACAACCCAATTAGGCGTCGGACCCGGAACCGTTGTTTATGCTTTTCAGGCGGCAATTCCCGGAGCAATTACTCCAGTTCCTAATTCAATAACTGTACCTGTCACAATCGTTCTTGGCGTTACGTCTATTAATAATCCTACTACTTATACGACATTAGGAGTAAACGAAGAATCAGATGCCGCTCTAAAAATCCGACGTCAGATTTCTGTTTCTTTGCCTAGTCAAGGATACTTCCAAGGTTTAGAGGCGGCTTTGGAAAACATCAATGGGGTAACATACGCGTATGTTGAAGAGAATAATACAGGAACGACTAATGGAGATGGGGTTCCTGGTCATAGCATATGGGTTATCGTCGCTGGTAGTGGCGCGGCTAGCTCTATCGCACAGGCTATCTACACCAAACGTAATGCTGGTTGTGGTATGTACGCTCCTAGCGGTGCTAGCAGCTATACGATAACTCAGGTTGATGGAAGTCTTTTCACAGTTTATTGGTCAGATGTTACTACCCAGAATTTGTTTATCCGATTTGAAGTAACGAGTTTGAATCAAACAAGTGCGCCTAATATTTCGGCAATACTTAATTCAACTACTGGACTGCCCGGAATATTTACTCCAGGTCCTGCAGCCGAAGTCAACATCAACCAATTATCAACTCTCGTTCAGAGTATTGATCCAAATACTCTTGTTACGAACTCTGGATTCAGTACGACAGTCGGCGGCAGTTATACGGCCACACTTACCCCGTCTCAAAAGAATTATCAGTTTATTGTTTCAGCGGCAGACATAATCATAACCCCAATGTATATTTCTTCGATTAATACTGTTCTTGCGATATCCGGAAGTACAATCACAGCGACTCTTGCAATCGCGGCCTCCGGAACACAACAATTTGCATCCAATGGTGGATATGGAACTATGACTTGGAGTTTTGATTCTCACGGTTCGTCAGGAAGTACGATTAATTCTAGTACCGGAGCGTATGTTGCGGGCTCTGCCGGAACAGACGTCGTCAGGGTAACAGACAGCGATCCTTCAGGACCTAATTACGCAACAATTACGATTACGGTGACATAATGAGTAAATTAACTAGATATACACAACAAGTTTTTGGAAGCACGGCGGGTACGGATCAAATAGCGCAGTTTGGAAGTTACGCTTCCGGTATTCCTGCGTATAGCACAAATCCCGCTACTATTCAGGCGCTATCAAATTATCTAGACGGTTGGTTTGCCGCGGTAGTAAACGGTGCCGCGCCCGCAATCGAAGACATGAACGCTCTTCATTATTTATATGCCTATCAACTTGCATATTTGATGCAAGCCGGGATTGCAGAATGGGATTCCGGAACTACGTATTATGAAAATAGTTTAGTTAATTATAGCGGAACTATTTATGTGTCTGCTGGCGATAATAATTTAAACCATACTCCAGGACCTTCCTCGTCGTATTGGAAAGCCTATGGCGGTAATGGATTTACTTCCCCAGGATCACAAGGAAATATTTTAGTCAGCGACGGTAGCTCCTGGATTTCAACTTCCAATCTAGCAAACGTCATAGCTTTCGGTGCGGACCCGACAGGCGGCAGTGATTCTAGTTCAGCTTTTCAAGCGGCATTTAATAGCGGCAGAGGCGTATGGGCTCCTCCTGGAAAATATCTTCTGAACTCGACGATAAACGTTCCAAATGATTCTGCTGTATCTTCAGGAGTAAGTTTCGGCTTTTATTTTACCGGAGCGGGTGGCGGACAGACTGTACTTATATCGGGAAGTTCTAATACCGTCATGTTTCAAAAAGTCCAAACTAATGGGGTAGTAGAAGGCGCCTATATTGGTAATTTTACGATTCAAGCATATACCTCAGGAAGCACGGGCTGCGCAATCAATCTATCTGGGTTTAGGTCTGCAACAATCGATCGTATTAATTTTACAAACGGATATGACGGTTCTAATTACAACTTCTGGAAAACAGGAATTCAGTTAAGTGCTTATCCTTATGTTTGTTATGGAATCGTGATTCAAAATTGTGTCTTTGATGCCGTTACTGCCCACAATAACAGCAGTACTTCCACAGGCATTCTATGTACAAACTTATCTCAAGGTTCTAGTTATAATCCTAATATTGTAACAATTAAAAATTGTTGGTTTTATTCCTCCTCTGGTTTTAGTACGTGTGTAGATGCTTTAAATTCATCTGACCTTGTGATCGAAGGTTGTGAATTTGAGAGTAACTCGAATGCTATGGCAGTTAGTTCGGGTAATGGCACACAAATTAGGAATAACTGGTTTGAGGGTAACTCTGGGAATATCGATTATCAATCAGGTGCTAACGGCGGATTTGCTCAAGGTAATTACTTCTCGACTGCCAAGAATGTTGATTTCCACAGTGCCGCGACTGGAAATCTTTGGTTAAATAATAATGAGCCTGGTGCACAAACCTTCACCAATCTTCCTGATAATAGTAACGTAAAAATCAGTAACGGAGTTGTTTCAGTAGGGCAACTCAGTTTTACGAACCAAATACAGGCTAACGGCGGCGTTGGCTTTCAGTCCTCGGTTACTGATTTAGGCTGGTTACAAAATAAAGCCTCTTCTCAAGTTATCGCCGATTCCAGTTCTGCTACGTATGCATTAGGTGCGTATAGTGCAGGAATGATAATGATACTAGACGGTAATAACGGGAATGCGGCATTTTTCTTATATTACGGTTCTACGATTACAATGATGACGGGAAGTGATTCTAGCTTTTATTCAGCGGTTAATAATACTGGAGGAAAAGCAAACGTAACCGTAAGTAGTGGCGGGACTATTACCGTTCAGAATCTTACTGGCAGTAGCGATAACTTTTATCTCACTCTGATGTCTGCAATCTAAGTATGCCGTTTTTTTCTTACATAAGTTATGCCGAACCCGGGGAAACAGGCTACCCGTTTAATTCATATGCTGAATATGATATTAACTGGCCTTGGTTTTCGTATTATCAACCATCTGAGTTGTTGCAATACTATAGCAATTTATTAAGATTACAATATAAACAGAGCCAACAGAACGTAAGCGCTATTCAAGCCTTAGTTTCACCTATCTTAATGGATCAATTGCCGCTGCAGGTCCAAAATGGCTTTAATCTCAATCCTACGATTCAAACTCTGAGCTTCTCGGATGTAGCGGCATCCGGTTCTTTTGTCTTGACCTATAATGGAAATAACTCAGGCAGTATTTCATGGGACGCGGATCTTTCTGACATTCAGCTGCAGGCAAATAATTTACTAGGAGTAGGACAAGTTATAGTTTCTGGAAGTATTACCAGAAGAAATCTTGTCTTTTCTTGGCAGATTAATCAAGTTCCTTTGCTTTTATCCGTGTCTTCAAATACGCTAGAAGATTCGAGTTCCTCTCCGATCACAATATCCACAAGTACAAATCAAGCTGTCGGCGTACAATTAGACATACTAGGAAAATATGTTGGCGTTTCTAGAAATACTGTAGGATCAAACGGTCCTATTAGTTTAGCAGATGATGAATTTTTACAGTTAATACAATTAGCAATTCTACGCAATCAAGAAAAATCAGATTTAGCGACTATCGTTAATGGATTGTATCGATATTTTCCTAATCAAATTTTTGTTTTTGACTATGCAAATACGAGTCCGATGAGCATGAGTTATTTCATTAATACATCAGTGACTAGTGAGATTCTTCTTCAGGCATTCATAGCTGAAGGTCTTCTTCCACAGCCGATGGGTGTTGGTGTATCTATAATTGCCGCGCCGGTAATCGATAATTTTTTTGGATATTGTGACTACGTTACAGCTACCCCAACACAGCCAAATACAAACAATTCTGAACCGTATAATTGTTTTTCCTCATATACTTCTGGGGATTACAACACCGATTGGTTATATTTAGATTATTCAAATTCAATTACTATATAACGGGAGTTAATAATGGCAGGTCTTACTAGATATTTACAAACAATTTTTGGATCATCTGCAGCTAACGGGCGGATGAGTGAATTCGGAAGCCTTCAGGCAGGTTCTCCCGCAACTTATAGCGGCAGCACTATTACCCCAGATTTAGTTCAGGCGCTATCAAATTATGAATCTGGAATGGACGGCAGCGTAATAGGTAACGGATCTCCTCCAATTCAAGATCACAATAGTCTTTTTTATTTATTTAGTTATCAGTTGGCTTATTTAATGGAGCGCGGTATACCGGAATATCTATCAACGCAGACCTATAATACAAATGACCTCTGTCAATCTGGCGGTATCGTCTACCAAAGTCTTATTGATGCAAATACGGGACATACTCCATCAAGTAATCCTAGTGACTGGGCGATTTTTTCTTATAAAAGAACCGCTCCTGCAATAACCGTATATCAATCCGGTAGCGGTACCTATTCTGTTCCGGCGGGCTGTCTTTATTTAAGAATTAAAATGATAGGGGGCGGCGGCGGCGGTGCCGGGCTATCAAATCCTGGTACAGCAGGAAATGACACTACGTTCCACGCAGCTTCGGGACTTAGTATTACTTGTTCCGGAGGATCTGCTGGAAGTACTAACGATGGCGGTGCGGGGGGAGGAGTAACTACGACAGGCTCTGGAACTAATGGTATTTTTCAAGGTGTGGGCTTAACCGGGGGACAAGGAGCCTCTGTTGGCAGCGGCGTAGGTACTACTGGTATTTTTATTGCCGGCGGCAATGGTGCAGCCTCGCCTTTTGGCGGAGAAGGGGGCGGCGGAGCTCCTAGTGCTAATGGAGGTAACGCGTCTGCAAATACTGGCTCTGGCGGCGGCGGGTATGGCGGTAACACAAGCACTAACTCTAATGGCGGCGGAGGCGGCGGTGCCGGCGGTTTTCTTGAGGGTATTATTTTATCTCCAACTAGTAGTTACTCCTACAGCGTAGGTGCTTCTGCAGCCGGCGGTACGGGAACGGTTACTGGCGGTGCCGGTTCGGCTGGAATTATTGTCGTGGAAGCCGTATTTAATTAATTTTTATTAATAAAATTAGCAAATAACCACATACTATAGATAGTCCCTATAGGCCAAGAGCAATAAAATAAGACTCCCGCAAGCGTCAATTTAATCAATAATTTCACGATTAACTCCTATATTCATGCTAACTTCAAATTGTTAAGCAATTATGTTAGGATAGAATTATGGCGTCCGTTGACGATAAGTTAAGCAAGCTAATCGAGGACGTCAGTGCGATTAAGGTCTTAACTGCGCAACATTCTGAATCTCTTCGTGATTTAGACGAAAAACTCCAGCCCATATTCGATCATGTAACAGGAGTTAAGACTGTAGTTAAAATAGGCGCAGGCGTAATAGGTATAATCTCGTGTCTCGCAGCGGTCTTACTACTGTTCAAATCCTAGAGCTTGTGGCTAAGAAAGATAGACGAATCAACGCACTGATTTGTTCTAAGTGCCATGTTGGTGTATTTCGGCCACACCACGAATATCCGCAGTTTCAGAAGTGTGAATTGTGCGGATTTACAGAGAAATCTACTAGTGACAGCCTTAAAACTCGCCTCCCAGTTAATCCGAAGTTTTGAGAAATGCCGCCTTTATCCCTATCAAAATACAATCAATGGTAAATTAGACAAGCCTACAATCGGTTGGGGAAATACTGAATATGAAGATGGAAGAGCGGTAACTCTTAAAGATCCCCCATTGACTCAAGACCAAGCAGATTCTCTTTCAGATTTCTTCGTAGCTAAGTTTATGGATGCAGTTTTATTGTTAGTTAAAGTTCCTATAACTGACAATCAAATTGCCGCCCTGACTTCGTTCGAATACAACACGGGTCATTTAGCAGGCTCGGAGTTACTGACAAAACTCAATGCCGGAGATTACAAAGGCGCTGCTGAACATTTCGTAGACTGGGATCATGTAAATCATACCGTGAATCAGGAACTATTTTTCCGACGTAATAAAGAAAAAGATCTATTCCTAGAAGGTGTCGCTTGAAGTATGTATTATTGGCCTTAGTCCTTTTGTTTGTTTTTGGTTGTCACAAACCAGTATCTCCAGAAGCGTCTGTTATCATGCTGGAGAATGTGTTTGGCGGCGGAGGTACTGGGTTTGAAGTCATAGCTCCATCAGGCAAAATCTACACACTGACTAATAGACATGTTTGCGAAGCTTTGGCAAATAATGCTGTAGTAGACCATAGACTAGTCCCTCTAAGAATCATAGATATCTCGAATAAAACTGATTTGTGCCTTTTAGAGCCTTTGACTGGAAGAGAGGCGCTTACTGTGTCTCAAACTCCAATTATGCCGCATGAAGACATCTTCGTATGGGGATATGGGCATTTACAGCCTTTGACGCGCTCTTTAGGTGAGTATGTCGGTCCCTATAGTGATACGGTTTTGTATGTTGAACATCCTGATTATTGCACGGCGCACATATTACCCGGGAATAGTGGCAGTCCTGTGCTTAATTCAGAAGGTGACGTCATAGGCGTAGTATTTGCTTCTGGTGCAATTATTGATAACCGCGCTTTGTGTGTTCCTTTGAAAGACATCCAAGAATTCCTGTCGGTATATTAATTTGGGGGACTAATGTCTACTAAACATGCCGTAATATCCATATGTATTGCCGCAGTCATAGGAGTGGCTATAGGCAGATTTTCTCTACCTGCTAAGGTTGTGACAAAAACTGAGACGGTCGAAGTCGACAAGAAACTGTCACAAACTGACAGTAATAAGCAAGACCACAAGATCGTGACTATAGTCGAGACCAAGAAACCTGACGGAACTGTGACTAAAACGACTACGATTAAAGACGACTCAACCCAGCAATCTAATACAAAAATATCCGAACAAGATAATAAAGACTCAAAATCTTCGAAAGAAGTTACTTACAATACTCAGCGCTGGTCTATTTCAGCTTTGGCTGTGGACAGGCCGGCTAATGTTTCATCTGCAGAAATAGCTTACGGAGCCCATGTTCAGTATCGAATCCTGGGTCCTTTTACAGTCGGCGGCATGGTTTTGACAGACAAAACCGTTGGCGTGAGCTTGGGGATTACATTTTGATATTCTGGGTTAAAGATCCTAAGACTAAACAGCATAGCGTAAGCCTTACGATGTTGTGTATTGCTATTCTTCTTATGGTGAGTTTTATCATACTAGAAGGATTTCAAGCTTTGAAAAGCACAGTACTTCTTGATGAATTTTTCTTAGTGTCGGTAGGACTTTATTTCGGCAGACGAAAATCTGATCTTGTATCTAGTGTCTTAGACAAACTCAAGAAATAATTATCTCCAACTTGGTCCGGTAACCCAAAACACAAGGCTCCAACGTTCACCTTTTGTAATCGGGGTTACTCTGTGTTGATGATAACTAGGGAATATAACTAAGGTTCCAGGAGATATCTTACCTATATCTTTTGCAGAATGGAATTCTAGATTACCGCCATGAAATCCTTCGTTTAGGATGAGACTTCCTGATAGCTTTCTACATTGAAGAATTCCATGATCCGCATTATCCATATGCCAATCATAGTGACCGTTCTTAGTAGCTCGGTAGTGAGTTAGTTGTAGTGGTTCTAAGAATCCTGATAGATTGAAGTCCCAGATTTCATTATTCGCTTTTACGACTACGTCTGATAATCGCTGAAAAAGCTCCGCTAAATCAGATGAGTATTGCAACCAATAAACATCACTCGAACGTTTCTCAGGATTAGAAAATTGTTTGCCTTCTTCTTTCTGGTAATACTTAGATAATTCGATTATTTGTTTACAGCCTTCTGGGGAGACAACATCTTTGAAAACGGCATAGGTGGCCAGTTTGTCGTTGATTTTAGGCGGCAGAGCTATCATTCCTCCCCCAGCGCTTTGCTCGCTATTTCTACTATATGCTCACATTCATCTTTCCAATCATCGCATTCATCACACCCGCTTTCCGCATAGTACTTGATCTTCAATAAAGCCTGGCGCGCTTCATCGAGTTTGGCAAGAAGAAATTCAATAGCATAATAATCCCTAAGCAAAGCTCCATCTGTTGCACACGCTATGGCAAACTGCGAAGTTTTAATCTCCTCGATCCGTTTCTTGTCGTTACGTGTCATTTATCCTCCAAAAGGGATATGTCTATTTTATCCCGTTCTTTTTCTTCATCCGATATTTTTTCTCTTCGTTTAATACATTCCCAATGACATCTATATGAATAAAACTGCCAATGATCATGAACTTCTTTTCCACAAACTTCGCAAGGCAACACAGGCTTATTCTTCAACGATTTCTCCGTCCCATTCACAGAAGGCAGACAAACTACCGTCTAATTCCTTGCAAATTACTGCGTTCCCTATTAAGTTAACACCGGGAAGCGGAGTTAACTCGTTCCTAGGACCTATCTTAATAATCTCTAGTTTTTCAGAACCTATAATGAAATATTTCATTTTCTTCTCTGAAAGATAGCATCCATGGCGGCTAGGGTAGCGTCATTAGCCGAATATCCTGAATAATGGTCCTGACACACCTTCTCACCATTCCCCAAAGACTGAGCTACGAGAGACAGGTTGACTTCGTTACTCAAGCAATAAATCGCGTAGCTATGCCGCAAGTCATGAAACGAAACATGTTTACTAGGAATAGTAGGAAAAGCTTCTCTGCACGCTTTTTGAATAATCCGTGAATATTCACGCTTACGCATAGCTAGCTTCTCATCTAAAGGGATAGAACACCATGCAGATACCCATTCCCTGCCTGGGGCAGGAACATACGCTCTACGGCGCTTCTGGCGCTTAGGGAGGGCTTTATCACCCGTCAGCTTAATCTGGGAGTTAATCTGAAGTTGATAGCCTGAGAAGTTAATCGATTCTAAGGCAAAGAGCTCACCTAATCTACCGCCCGAATAGAATGCCGCCCTGGCTAACAGAGCATCAAACCAGGGAAGTTTAGTTATGACTTTGTTTAAGTCAGCTTCAGATAAGTACTTAATCTCGGGATAGGTCTTATTATCTAAAGTCAACTTCACATCCGCCCTGCCTAAATATCTGAGGATAGTTCGAATGGCGGCAACCGTACGTCTTTGTTTAGGTCCTTTGACTAGTGAGTTTATCTGCCGCTGCAGGGAGTTGCTATCAGCCGTCATTAAAGACAAATTCCCTAGAATCCTCACGGCGCGCAGGAACTCATTCTTCGCTGAGGTCTTGTCTACAATCCTTCGGTGTTCGTATTCCTCCGCCCAGAACCTATCGAAAATCTTTAGATTTTCTGGATTGTTAGCTGTGATTTTTTCAGGATAAGCTTGTCCTCTAAACTCATTAACTAAATCTTTTAGTTGAGCGCGAAGATAAACAGTAGTATGTTCGCCTGATAACAAGGATTTGTTAATAGTATTAATCCTGTCATCATTTAGTGTACGGTTTTTATGTACACCATTCTCGTCAGTCGTACGCTCGACGATTGCGAACGTTTTTCGCTTATTGCGAACGGTGGGAGATTTTATGAAGTACTCTTTCATTCGTCCTCAAAAGAGATCGTATGGTCTAAAATAAACTGTTCGGTTTCTTCAGGAGTTAATCCGGCGGCTTTGCAGAATTTTCTAACATTATTCACAGGCATCGTGATAATGTTTGGAATAAAGTCCGAAGACTGTAGGGCTTTGTACGCGTCGATTATCGCCTTAACGCCTTTTTGTGAAAGCCTTTTCATTCCTTTATATTACGTATTAATTATGCAGGAATTATGTACTTAGTTAATGCCTATAATAACCGACAGGTATGAGTCGAATTAAGGCGGCATAGACTAAATGCAGGGATGTTTTTACTCCAAATTGCCGATCCGCGTCAACAATTTTTTTAGCTTCCTGCAATAACCTAAAGGCTATAACCTTATTCTCGGAATATAGCTTTAAGGCTATGGCCTTATTTTTCGCGGTAGACTTCTCCATTCTTCACTCCTAACGGGATTTCGGCAGCCTTAGCTGCCGGCCTTCGTTCTATCAATGATGCGCAGACAGCTCTTACAGGTGACTTCTTTGTCGTTATAGGTAGTAGGAGCTTGGGTATTACCCATATAACCCTGGCATAATGGCGTGAACACGGTGATGTTCCCCAAACCAGTGAAACGAGAAAAACAGCCTTGCTTATGAATTTTCTTCATCTCAATTCCCTTGCTCTACCGACCAAAGACTACCGCTCCGCCACGTAACAATTTACGCAACCGCGTATGTTCTGCTGCATACCCGGCAGCTCTGTATTGGGCCTCATTTGGACTGGCGTGCCGACAACGTCTGCAAGTTACCTCTTTCCAGTTTCGGGTCAGATAATTTACGTACGCGGCACCACACGCAGCCTTTTCCCGACCGAAGTGTTTTTTGTATTTCGTCTTCATTCCCAACTCCTGTGCGCTACCGTTAAAAGTCAAAAGTAAGAACGACTCCAACAGACAGCGCACTACCGACGCCGTACCATAGAATGTCGTTTTTATCGGCCGGAACGCCTACTGACCGTGCATGTAAGATTTCTTCAGCAGTCCCACCAATAAAGGCTAAGCCTGCGGATGTTACGACTTGCGCAGTCTTGCTCAGACAGAAAGGGCTATAGTTGTCCTTACACAATGTTTTAATCATTCCATACCCTATGGTACTAGCGGCATATGCTACGCCTGTATGAAGAGCGGCATCTTCAGGTTCGTAACTGAAACACGTAGCAGAAATTAATAAACCTAGTAAAAGTATGTATTTCATTCCTCGCCTCGGTCTTCTGGTTTAGCATGGTCATCGCAGGAAGTATAAAACCAACCGTTGCCGCGAAGTTTTCCTAGATCACCACATGTTTCGCATGTGTACGAAGTTTGATTCTCGTAATAATCTACGAGATCAGAAATAATATCATCCCCGCCATTATAGTACCAGCGGGCAGTTCCAAATTTCTCTTTAACTTGAGTCCAATAAAAATCGGGTTTCACGTTCGGATTGATATTCTCTAAATAAAAAGCAATCCTCTTATTCAACTCGTAGAATAAGGTAAACCAGCCGTCGCCATGTTCACACCCGAATGCCATACATGTCTGGAACGGATCTCCCTTGTAATCACGAAAATGACTAGGAAATTCTTTAACAAGGCGGAGCTCTAAAGATTCAGTCATGTATAACCTCGCAGTTAGATTTGACAGTAAAATTACAGCTACAGTTAATACCGTTGCTGTAATAATTTCCTGGAGTCACTAGAGTCAGAAATCCGTCATTCTCCGAATAAACGGCGTAAAGATTGCCGCCAAGGCAAAGCCCTATTTCTGGAAAGTCAGAAGGATATATTGGAGTACATTTATTACAGAACTGAACTACAGTTACCGAAGTTCCTGGAGCGCCTGTAGGTCCCGGGCTACCTTGCGGTCCCGAAGGACCAGCTGCCCCGTTAGAAACAAATCCGTTACTTCCATCAGGACAGGTAATCTCTACTCCTCCTGAGACAGTCGCGGCAGTACAACTTTCTATATCCGAATGGGTATTGATGGGCTGTTGTTGCTGGCAGCCAACAAGAAAAACTACCAATACATAGTATTTTTTCATTTAAGTATCCTCTTCTTAATCACACAAGATTTAAGAATTGTGTATACTTCATTATTCGAATCTTTTAAATTTCTCTCGCTCACCCAGCTTGCGACATAATATGCTAATTCATCTTCTTCATAGAGCACGCCAAAAACTTCACAATAATATGGCTTAGCGTATTCGATGCCGCCGCTAGTGTGGTCCCAGAAAGTGATATGTACAACCGGCTTCCTGTAAAGTTTCATTCGTCGTCCAATTCAGCTAAGAATGCCGCATTAGTAAGAATGTGGTCTATGTGTCGAAGTCCGCTATCCTGATCATAGACTTCGCCTTGAGCTCTTGCCGCCAGATGCCTTAAGAGTGCCGCTTCGTATCTCGATTTCGCGTCAGGAACTATCCGCCAACCGTTAGGTGCATATTTCTTAGCTCCAAACGTCAGTACCTTAATTAAACCCGTTAAAGCCTTCCACGGGGCCAAATCCCAGCGGAGTTTGTCTTTGTCGTCCTTTACTCCGCCTTTGCCCTTACCAAAACTATCTACCGGACTTCCTATCGCCAGCGCGCAGCATTGTGCACAAACTGTACACATTCCGTCTTTACAGTTCATTTACAGCTCCCGATGACATGAACACATTCAGCATTCACAAAGAATGTTGAGTATAGCAACGTCTCTTCTTCACGGATTCTGTATCCGTTATTCTCTTTTTGAATTACACAGCCTTCGCGTCCTTGATTAAATCCGCAAACAACCGTGACTTTATCTAGATAATGAACTTCTTCCGTAGGAAGAGTGTCTGTACAAGACGCACACCACATTATAAGAAATAGACTTACGTACCGCATACGCGCTCCTATGTCAGAGAACTAAATTTATTCTTAGGAACAGAAAGACTCTCGCCCTTGCAATACCCGCCGCAATCTGAACATTGATATTGTCGATAAACACACCTAGTAGTATATTTAAATCCTTTAGATTTGAGTTTACTGCCGCCGCATTTAGGGCAGGATGCAAGCTTTTCGGAAATCTGGGCAACATTAGGATGACGCACTGACCAAGGACGCAATTTTAGATAAACTTTTTCTAGTAACAAAACGTCTTGTTTGTTGTATTTTTCCATCTGAACGAAATCTGAAACAGGAAGTCTGCGATTCTTCAAATAGTTCATGCAACCTAACCATACAGAAAAATCCATCTTCTTGACTTTTCGTCCGACTTTAAGCGTTCGTCCTAGATTATCAAGTTTGTTACTCGTGAAGGCAAAGTGTCCTGAAGCTAGTACTTTAGTATCAACCTGTTGAGCTGGCTTTACAGGCGGCAGTCCCCATTCAGCAAACTTAGCATTCGCTTTCTTATTATCAAAAGAAATCCCATTATGGGTAACAACAATATCCGCCTGTTCTAAGATTCTATGAAGTTCTCTTACAACCGCGCCTTCAGTATTATCTTTAAAATGTCTACGTGAAACACAAGTGACTTTCTTTTCACCAAACCATTTATATGCAAAACATAAAAGTTTCCATTCTTCGACAATATCCAATGCCGTTTGATCGTAAATTCCCCATGAATAAATAATATTCGGGAGTGTTTCTACATCATAAAAAAGAATCTTGGGTTCTCGTTTTTTACGCACGCGAAATCACCCTTTTAATGAATTCGACGGTCGAAGGATTTTTCTTTCCTGGAGCTACGTATTCTCGAAGTTTGCGAAAACCTCCACAACGGACTAATCTTTTTACCCCAAGCCGACCGTTAGAGACGGCACTGAATTCAAGTTCAGTGATCTTAGCCAGAGGTTTTTCGTATACGTCTGCCGCTTCTTTTAATATTTCTTTGAACGTCTTTAGAATCTGTTGTGGGGAGTTGTCCAATCGATTCATTATACGGTCCCTCGTATTTAATGATGTAGTTATAAAGCTCAGTAATCGTCTTATTATTATTCCGGCCTACACGGTATTTATTACAGTACATACATAAGATTCCGCGTATTTGTCCGGTCTTGTGATTGTGATCAATAGCCAAGGCTTTTTTAAAATTTGATGCCGGTTTTTTACAGATATCACAAGCATAATTTTGTGCCGCAAGCTTAGCTTCATACTCAGCTAAGTCAATACCGTACTTACTCTTGAGTTGGTAATTTCTCGCTTTCTGTTTTTTCGTTAGATTCGACATGCGGCTTTAACTGGAACATTGCGTCCATTAAGTCTCGAACTTCGATATAAGGCCGGCGGGCTAAGTAACTAGCAATCTTATCCGCAGTTTCTTTCGGGATTAATAACAACATACGTACCTCCAGAAAAACTACTTACGAAATAATATAATTATACACGACGCGATGGAAATTACACTACACAGAATACTGACAGCTAAAACAACAAATGACTTGTTTTTTGACAACACTTTCGATTCTGAATTGACATTATATAGTGTATTAATTGTCTTGACTGCAGATTTAAATGCTTGCTGGTCTATTTTAGAGACAATCTTTCCATTTTCTAATTTCCATTCATGCGGCGGTATTCCTCTAGGAATAACAGGGTCAATTAAAACGTTAGCCTTGCCCGCAAAATCCTTAGGATCAATTCCATGTAGGATTTTAACCATTCCATCATTTCCAAAGATTACGGCTCTATGCTCCATTTTCGCTCCTTATAGCAAGAGTTAAAGGACTCCACCACGTATTATCTAAAGTCATAACATCCACAACTTGAGATTGTTGGACAGATGAAAGTACAACATAAGCGTCGTCTGTCACCGTCATAAAACATTGAGTCTTGTCCGTGTAATTAAAATATGGCGTATCGTAAGTAGACGCGTCCGCGTTTGGAAAACCTAATGCCGCGTTTATTTCCGATAAAGTTGAATTATAATCTGTCAGATTATCAAAAACTAAGACTCTCATCCTGTCCTCTAATAATTCCACCGACTAAGAAAATAATTTCTTAGTAAGGTTAAATTGGAGCCGCTAGGAATGTTGTTATAGAATACAACTTCTGACTTATATCCGTCGAAAGATAATGTAGGATCTGCATTATTATCCCCGCCTAATGCATTATTGCCGCTTCCCCACCCAGAGTTATTACCCGTTCTGGTTAAAGATGACCCATTGACTGAGACAGTAAAATTTCCGTTAGTTGTAGCGCCGCTGCCGTTATAGGTATATTCGAGAAGAATTGTACTATTTGCAGATATCGTTGTACCATAAAGCCCATTAGACCAAGAGGCGGCATCTGCTGCGACTTGGACTGTAGTACTAGATAAGCCTAGTACTGGGGGATGAGAATTTAATTTCCCTTGAAAAAAGAAATACGATGAGCTTGAGATAGCCGTCGGGGTTAATATCCAAGCCATATAAAACGAAGCGCCGGATGTTAAAAACGTCGTTCCACTTTGTATTAAATAATTATTATTCGCGCGGACAAATTTGATTGATGCCGCACTATTAACAACTCCCGTTTTAAATACCGGCTGTCTAGCGCTAGTACCTTGAGTAAAATTATTCCCTTGTCCGCTTTTGTCAACCCATGTTGAAATAGAAGTCCCGTCAGACGGTGGCGAGCCATTTCCGGCAGGATCTGTTCCATCAAGCCATAATATACAGCCTGAGATGTTTGTAGGCACAAAGCTAGCGCCAGGAAAATATAGCCAACCTCTACGCACTTACGTCCTCGTGATTTCAAGACTAAAAGCTAAATTAACTGAAGAAGAATTCGATGAAACGACTAATGTTACTTTCTGCCCAGAGGTAACCGTATTAGCCCCTGTTGCAGACGTAGTCGAAGGCGTCGACGAGACGGACACTGCACTCAAACTAGTAACATTCGTTCCGTTAATCTGAATAGCGACGGTACATGTTCCAGAGTCTGTTCCAATTGAAAGACTGTTTATCGTAAATCCGAAATATGCATAAAAACACAGCGTATAAGTCGCGTTACTAGGACTAGCGATCTCCCCGTCAATCTGATCAACTAGGCTATTATTAATCTGTGTTGTAGTAATACTCGAAGCTGTCGGCAAACCATTTGAATCAGAGACTACAACCCTGCTAGCAGTGACAGCAGAAGCTTCGACAATCGCACTGCCAGAGGACACCATAAAGCGATTATTATTCAAAGCTGCCGCCGAATTTGTTCCACCAGAACCGACAGCCAGAGTCGACGACAAGCCCGCGGCAGTTCCTGTAGTATTTTGGTTCAGTGTTGGTACGTCTGCCGCAACAATCGAACGAAAACTCGGTACACCAGAACTACCATTAGGACTAGCTAAGAACTTATTCGCTGATTGAGACTTTACAATCCCGCTAGTAGCAAGCGTGTCCAGTCCGGCTAGGGCAGTAGAGGGCGCAGAATTCCAATCACCGCTTGTCGTAGGCGTATAAGCAACGCCGCTGACGTTATCTATGAGAGTAAAACTTACACTTCCTGGGGTCGGTACGTTTGCTTTAAAATTAGCAAATGACACACTGTCTGCAGGGACAGTAAAACTTCCTGCTGACGAAAAATCATGTGCTAATCCTGATTTAAACTGAACATCAATCCATCGGGAAGCGTTGTTACTTCCGCTTCCTGGGGCTACTATTCCATCAAAACGGACATGCCGCAAGACATACAAGAAGACGGTTCCTGAGACAGCGCCCAAGGCATAGCTGCCGCTCGTATCACATAAATCAGCATATAAGACTATTGTTCCAACACCGCTGCCGCCATTAATCGTACCGGCGACAATAGAGTGCGTAATGAACAAATCAAGAGTACTCGATCCGCCACCAGATCCTTCAGACAGGGTGATATTACCGGTTACTCCAGTGTTAATCAGTTCTAGCATCCAAACGAGAGAACTGCCAGATCCGACAGTCTGCATGGCTATATTGCCATTAACACCGATAGGCGGAAACGCAGAAGAAACATAGCCCGCTCGAAGATCGTCTGATCTAACGATGAATTTTGGGGTTTGATAACCGCTTCCGTAAATAGCGCCTTGATTAAACTGGACAGTCAAATTACCGTTAAGTACGGCATTCGTCATATCCAGACAAATAAAAGGACGCGTGCCAAAGGTTGGATTTTCAGTAAACGAACCTACACAATTTACAAAATAATAAGTCTTTGTCGCATCATTGAATTCAGAGTTATTTGCGGCAGAGCCTATTAATGTCGCTACATGGCTTATTGTTGCAAACGGAGCATCAATCGCGCCCGTGCCAGTTGTATCACTTCCGATACCCGGATTAACGTAATACATATTCGGTAAAGCGACAGACGTAAAATCAATCGTCTTTGTCGTCGAATTACCGTCAATATATACTGATCCATCAGAACTTGTTAAAGTTAGCGTGTCAGTAGAAGAAGATGCAGTAGGACTAGTTCCGTGGTCTGGCTGGATGATTGTAAAACTATCGCTTGCTGCTCCCGTATTCGTAATCGTTGTTGTGCCGTCAGACGAGCTTACAGAAATTCCAGAACCCGCGGCTATGACTTGGGCTGCGGTCGAGTCTCCGTTAATACTCTCGATTCCTCCGCCCGTAACAGGTAGATTTATAAATCCATTACTCAATTTTGTCCTAACTTACCAATAAGGAATATAGATTGTTGTAGAACCTAATTTCGCTTGAAGATATCCAGTCGGGTCACCAGATTTACCAGAAGGAAGATTAGTCAGAGTTCCTGCACCAACATCTGGAGTGCCTGCAACAGCACTAATCATCTGAGATTCAGATCCGCTTTCAGGATAGGCATACCAATTGCCGTCAGATTTTGCGTATAAAATAGTTACATTACCTTGGGAATCGTGTGCAGGAAAACTAGGAGTTGCTATATGTGAACCAGAATAATAACCCCAGTTATACATATTCATGGGATTATAGTAACTACTTCCTATTTTGCCGCCAATTGAACCTGTATTATTAGGTGCATTTCCAAAACCTATTGCAGCCCCGCTTGCTATAGGTACAGAAAGCCTTCCTCCAGTAATCTCCAAGCCACCGTCAACTTCTGCGCCGCCACCGTCTAAAACTTGTAAACCTCCATTACCGCCATAGATAGTGATGCCATTCTGCGCATCTCCATTTCCGAGACAAGCTACAAAAATGCCTTCGGAAAAACATCCATACGCCCAGCGAAGATTTGAATCCCCGACGTCGTTATCAGAATCCCAACCGAGATTATACGTATCATCCGATACGGGCAGCAGATCTTGATTAATTACCGTCGGAGCGGACAGATTGCTCAAAGTAGCGGAAGCGGCTAAAGAATCAATAGTAATACTTACACCACTCGGGGTGACTGTGATGTCATTACCTGCGGCAATACTAAGACTGCCAGTCAAAGAATTAAGGGTATTAACTCCGCTACTGCCTTCGATAATAACCGGCAGATTAATACTTCCATTCGCCATACTTCACCTAGGGATTGACGTTAATAGTAGCCGATAAATTGCCGTCATTAGTGCCGGAGGAATTGTCAGTTATAACCAAACGAATCCACATGTAACCAACTTCACTTACATTCCAGGTAAATGTACCGGCCTCAGTAAATGTTTGACTTGAATTCTCAAGATCGTCCCAATTTTCAGGGCTAACTGAATCATTTGACACTTGAATTTTAGCCGAGAAACTGCAAGTAGCGCCTGTAAAAGCAGCTTGAATTGAGTATACAGAGGCGATAAGCCCAGTTTGACCTACCTGCAACGCAGACGAGTTAAAACTCGCACTCAATGCCTGATTATCTATGAATTGTTTATTATATCCCACGATTACTCCTTAACTATATCTTCAGGATGAAATGTCGAAATCGTTTTTACATCAACTAACACAGGGATTGACAGTGAGTATGTTTTTTCCATTAAATCAATCACTTGCTGTTTAGCTATTGAATCTCCTCGTTTTCTCGAGACCACTAAGCTGTCATGCACTTGATTGACTATAGTGCGGCCAGCCTTGTGTAATTGTATCATAGCCCGCTTAGTCATGCTCGCAGCTAATCCTTGAATAGGCATGTTATAGCCCATTTTAACTGCGTGACTATACTTACGATAAGCTGTCAATCCTATTACGGCTTCAGGAATCTCTCGTTTGGCATACTTAGGCTGTTTATGTCTAATTTCTTTAATCAATTCAGTTAGTAAGTGTTGAGGACCGGTAAACTTAGGATCCCTGCTGCCGTCACCATTCGGTACCCATTCTACGTATTGTCCGTATATAATGTCTGGAAGTCTTCTAATTCGTCCAGTTTCTGAGATACAGAATTTATACTGTCTAAAGACCTCAAGTTGAGAATCTAAGTAATCTCTTACTCCTGAGTATAGGTCAAACCAAGCTCGGATAAACTCTTTACATTGACGTTCTGAGAAGTCCTTGCCCGTGCCCGCTTTAAGGCTAGCTTGAAGTCTTGGCCATTTTCCGTCGAAAATTGTCAGGAAGTTAGTCCGTTTTCCCGCTTGTCGTTCGCTGTAGTCTTTTTTTGTGATTTCCCGTCCAAATAATCTCGAAGCCGTAAGCAAATGCACATCATCTCCAGCGACATACGCGGAGCAAAGGGTCGGATCTTGAGACAGATGCGCACCAGTCCTAAGTTCAATCTGTGAATAATCCGCGTCATCAAATACCTCGCCAGAGTTGTCAGGTATGAAGAATTTCTTTACCTCAGAATCCTGTTTTAGATTCTGCATATTAGGATTACTAGCGGCAAGCCTTCCAGTACCCGTTGTTTGTCTGTAACTAGGAAAGATTCTATAATGTCCCGGAGAAACTTCCCTAACCTTTGACATTATTCCCTTTTTATTCGTCCCTGTATAAGTAGAGACGATTTTCATATGCCGCTTGTATTCTAAGAATAAGGCTAAGACTTCTTGGAGTCTGTGCTCTTTTGGCAGAATTGCTTGTAGACTTCCAATAGCTGCTTTGTCTGTTCTGAACTTACCTTTTTCCGTCGTGAAAATACTTCTTTCATCGAGCCCGCAGTATTTGTATAGGAGTAGCCCGACGTGGTTGTTGTTTGTCCACGAAAATCGACAAGGACCAACACCAAGTCCAAGTTTGGCTCGGGCTCTTTCGGAAGGAGCTTTAGCACACTTCGCTTCATATATCTCCAGTTCTGCGGAATGAATCCGGTTGATTAAGATTTTATTAAGCCTGTCTGAAATCCTATCCATTTCTACTACAGCGGCAGATTTAATTCTATCTATCTCTTCGATGTTTACCCGAATTCCTCGGTATTCCATCTCGAATAGAACAGATTCAAGTGGGCGGCATTCTTCTATATAACAATCTAATGGAGACTTCTTAAACCCAAACTTAGAACTCTTTAGAGTCTTATCCATCTCCTTCAACTTCTCGATACCACGAAAGAATATTCTAAGAGTATTAAGGACGTCTTCTTTACAGTACTCAGCGATTATCTCAAGATGCGGATGATTTTCGTCTAGTAAATCAAGCGCACACAGGCCGCCAATATGTCCGGCTTTGACATCTGAAATATACTTATCAAGACGTTTCTTTTTCTCGATACTCTCAGGACCGAAATACTTCTCGGCTAAATATTTCAACCCTAAAGGTTGGTCAGGATCGATTAAGTTCTCTGTAATCATCGTGTCATCTATAGGACCTTTGACTTCGAACCCGGCTTTACGCAAAACTTTGCCGTCATAGCCATGAAAGTTGTGTCCGATTTTGGCTATCTTTGGATTAGCTAGGTCTTGTCGTATGTTGTCCGGGACATCCCACGCTGGATAATACTGGATGTCGTCTTCTGAGTAGCCCACACCGATGCCGTGAAGCTTTGCTGTGTACCAATCCTTAGACGTTGTTTCTACGTCAACTACAATGTACTTATGCTTTGGCATTGATTCTTGCTTTAGCAATTTCGAAGTATTCTAATTCTTTCTCAATGCCTATGAATTCGAAGCCGAGATTCTTAGCCGCTACCCCCGTACTGCCGCTTCCCATAAAAGGATCTAGAATCTTACCGCCTGGCGGAGTAATCAGCTTGATGAGATATTCCATTAATTTTATAGACTTGACAGTCGGATGCGTGTTCTTGCGCTTTGTCTCACCCCGAAGATAGGAGTTGTCTATAGTCGTTTGTCTGCCGTCCGAAACAATAGTATCCGGCATTTCTTCCAGTCCGATGTTTTTTTCGCTTGTCGAGGCCTTTGCTACGTAGAAAAATCTGGAAGCACCGACGGTTTCTTTACTTCGCAGTTCATTTTGAGAACCGACTCCGCCCAAACCTTTACCGTAAATAATACCGTCATCTATTGGATTTTTATGATCTTTACTGTTTTTACCCCAAGGACCTTTTAATTCACCGCTTTGCGCGTCTAATATCTTCGCGGCTTCTTCATCGAGGACTAGGTTCGCGGGAAAACGTCCTTGCGGAGCTTTGGTTGTATTAGCAACGTGCCCGCTGGCGGCATTATATTTATTTCCACGAATATCTGTAATCTTCTCTCGATCCCAATTCTTAGAAAATTTATCTTGATCGACTGCTTCAACCCGACACGCATCAATATTCAGCCCGCCCACTCCCCACTTAAGCATGTTCGCCGCGACGGTTTTTTCCGAAATGGGTTTTCGAACTAATATCCAATGCTCGGACGCAGGTTTCAGCGCGGTTCCTGTCCCTTGATGTTCTGGTCGACCTGTTTGCTTACCCACATTTAGCGACTTTGGAAATCCTGTCCCGAACAGGTGCGTAACAACATCTCTTACTTCAAACCCTGCATTCTCTAAAGCTGTAGCAGTCCAATGCGACGTTCTAGGAATTGCCCAAACTAGTCCGTGTGCTCCAGGCTTCATAACCCGGTAGCATTCTTTCATAACGTCAGTCATCCACGCTATCCAACCGTCACGTCCGCCCTTGTCGTCATCCCATTCCTTATTCATGAAGGAGATACCGGCAGGAGGGTCTGTGACTAACGCGTCTATGGAATTACTTCGGGCTTTTTTAAGCAAAGCTAGACAATCAGAATTAAACAATTTCACGTACCACCAACCATGTTTTACTAAAATGAAACTTCTGAAACAAAATCCGGTAAAGGTTTATTGTTAGATACCGACGACAGCACGCTCTCAATTAGGCCTTGGAAGTTCAATGTGAAAGCGTTGTAGACAAACGAAATTTCCCTAACTCTTTGAGTCGTATCCTCAAGATAAGCTGCGGTTAATTTAATTCCTGTGAACTTTCCGTTGTCTTTCAAGATTTGCGATCTAATCTGTCCTATTTTCATAATGTCTTTTTCAACCTCTTTGCGTTATTAACACCAAAGACTACGCCTGCCCGGATGCCTTTTTTCTGCCCTTGAATATAGGCGATGACGAAAGTCACAAGATTCGTAAACGCAATCAAAAAAATTAATCCAACGACATTCATTCCTTTGTCTCCTGGTTGAACATTCGTTTCTCGAGTTCTGTAAGTCTGTAATGGATCGTATATTGGCTAATGAAATAACAACCTGCCGCTAGATAAACCCAAATCATATAGCTGCCTCTTCTTTCATTGAATCTGCCTCTTCAAGCAAGAAGCAAAAACTACGCTTATCTTCTGACACAGAGAATACTTTCTGAAGTTCGAACTGAGCTCCTCGAATACCGTCTCTATGCTTGGATACCTTCACCCAAAACTTATCAGTTGGTTCGTCCCATTTGATATCAAGTACGGTCTCAGGTTTGTAGTCTAGGATATTACTGCCTTTGCCGCCGCCTATGCCAGATTGTCCGTAGCTACTTCGATTCTTCTCAGAAACAAAGATAATCGTAAGATTCGCTTGGTACTTTAACTTCAAAGAATCTAGATAATAAACCCAAGTCTCAAGATTAACGCGTTGATCATCTGAGAGTCTGTCGCACGCCTGGATTGAATCAAAGAGAAGCATTACAGGTGCCTTGTGAGCCTCAATACATTCTTTAACACGTTCATCTAAGTATTCCATCTTACGAACAGATTCCGTATACAGGTATAGCGGCAGGGTATTCACTGTTGATTGATACGTAGACTTATCTTTAGCTGACGCCTTCTTAAGTTGTGCTTCTGAAATGCGATTACCTTGACAAAGCATGCGGGTAATAACCCGACCTTCACCATTCTCTTTGTCAATCATGATGCACGGCATACCCTGCCGCATGTTATAGTGCGCTATCTGTAGCGCTAGGGAAGACTTACACGAACTTGTTTCTCCTTGTATATTCACTAATCCACCAAGACCTAGAAGATATTCATCCAAACATTTAATGCCAGTATTGACTCCTCGAGACTTACGCTGCATGAACTCGCGGTAATCGTTCCACTTGGAACTGAGTTTTGCTTCGAGAAGCGGTTTCATTTTTCACGAATCGCCTTTAAGTCTTCAATTAGCATCTCAAGACAGTCATCAAACTCTCTGTCGCCTATTTCTATCAATTCGAAGAAATCTGTCATCGCACGTTCAACATCTTCTAATTGAGGTGAATAAGCATGCCTGAGAACTGTATTGAACATGATTTCCTTTTCAGGAAATATGAATCCAAACCCTTGTGATTTGTCTCTAAAAGCTGACACATAACCTCTGAAGTATGTCCCGATGTCACGGTAAGCGAACCTGCTCGGGACCACACAGGTAGGGGGAGGAGGAACTACCAAGGCAAAGGATCTGATTCGGATGCAACTTGCTCTTCTTCATCCGTTTCTTCTGAGAGTCCGTCGGTATCTGCCGCTTCGTCATCAGATACTTCATTCGTCAGATCATAAACATCGAAAAGATACGGTGGACGCTGACCTTTCTTAGGCTTGCCTTTTCCGAGATAAATAATCTCAACAAGCGTGCCGCGTTTAAGGCCACGAAATGCGTCATTCAAGATTTTACAACCTTTAATCGTAATCTGTCCTTCTTCCTGAGTATCGAGAAGATGAGTATATGTATCATATTCCTCATTATGAAAAGTCGCTTGATACTTTCCAATGATCTTCTGATTTTTAGTAAGAACTTTAACCTTAGGATGTGCTTTCTCGGGCTTATTCATTTGGTAGTAGACATTAATTGGTTTCTTCTCGAAACCTGAAGCAGAACTAGACAACTTACGTTTCATTTCTTCTCCTTTAGTTTTTGATATTGAGTACAGTACTTAGAAACTGGACAATAATCCTGACAACGTTTATTCTCTCCTGGACGAAGCTCTACAAACGCTCCAGGAACTCTTTTCGCGTGCGCTTCGGCTTCTTCTTTCAAGTCGTAATTCTTGAGACTCCTAGGCGCGCCTTTTTTAGGCATGACTGCATATTTATCGGGCGTTGCCCAACGATCTTCATCAGAACATAATGGAAGTTTATAATTAGCTGCCTTATGTATTTTAACACGCTCAGTCAGAAACTCCAATGCCTCTTCAGGACTCCAAAGCGGTACGTCAAGTTTTACAACTTGTTGTTGCAGGATTGTTTCGTCTTGTCTTGCTTTCGTCTTAGACCAATCACGAAGTATGCAAACAAGCTCCAATTTATTAACCACAAGATTATTATGACGAAGAAGGGCAGCATAAGAATTAAGTTGTTGCTCGTAT
>Ga0335069_10000850_pt1 | contig 49034 bp, 46 predicted proteins | sample Lox_Sample_11_FD_206714 | JGI IMG/M metagenome (GOLD analysis project Ga0335069, IMG submission 206714) | Soil microbial communities from Loxahatchee National Wildlife Refuge, Florida, United States - Lox_Sample_1.1 | ecosystem: Environmental > Terrestrial > Soil > Wetlands | place: USA... | reverse complement strand
GCGCAGTTCCGCCGTTGCTGCTGATTATTAATTTTTTCCGCGTACGGATGCGGGTGGTCTTTCGCGAGATTCGTGATCGGCTCGCCGCGCTCAATGCCTATCTATCGGAAGCGCTGAGCGGTATGGCGGTAATTCAGCTCTTCACACGCGAACACGAGAGTTTTCGTGAGTTCGACGCGCTCAATCGCGCCAGCCGCGACACGCAGCGCGTCTCGAATATGTACGACGGAGTGCTCTACTCGACGGTGGAATCGCTCAGTTCGATCACCGTAGCGATGGTCTTCTGGATCGGCGGTGGTGACGTGATCCGTCGCCTGATCACTATCGGCACTCTGGTCGCGTTTTACGAATACGCCAAGCGGTTTTTCGATCCCCTGCGCGAAGTCTCTTCCAAGTACACGACGCTGCAATCGGCGCTCGCCTCGGTCGAACGGATCGAAGAGCTGATGGCGATGCCTGAGTCGATCGCGAGTCCGCCACAGCCGAAACGCGTCACTCGTCCGCTTGGCGCGATCGCGTTCGAGCATGTCTCTTTCGAGTATCGTCGGGGCGAACCGGTTCTGCGCGACCTGAGCTTCCGCGTCGAGCCGGGTCAGAAGGTCGCGATCGTCGGAGCAACCGGTTCAGGCAAGAGCACGGTTATCAAGCTGCTGAATCGGTTCTATGATGTGACTTCGGGCCGGATCACGGTGGACGGCGTCGATGTGCGCGAGTGGGATTTGAAGAGTCTCCGCCGCACGATTGGCTTGGTCCAGCAGGATGTCTTTCTCTTTGCCGACGAAATCCTCGAGAACGTCCGCCTAAGCCGAAGCGACCTCGACGAGAGCCAGATTCGCGAGGCGCTGACGCGTGCCCAAGCGATCCGCTTTGTCGACCGACTTCCTGCCGGAATCCATGAGGAGATTCACGAACGCGGCGCGAATCTCTCGGCGGGCCAGCGGCAGTTGCTCTCCTTTGCTCGTGCGCTCGCTTACGATCCGCGGATTCTCGTGATGGACGAGGCGACCTCGAGCGTCGACAGCGAAACGGAGCGTCTGGTCCAGATCGCGTTGCAGCAACTTCTGAGCGATCGGACGGCGCTGATCATTGCGCATCGGTTGTCGACGATCGAGAGTGCCGATCGCATCCTGGTACTGAGCAATGGTGTCCTGCGGGAGAGCGGGACGCACGAGGAACTGTTGCGACGGCCCGGTTTGTACCGGCGGCTCTTCGAACTGCAGTACGCAACGAATTCCGATCAGACGAAGGACGAAGCCGTGAGCTGAACTACGCTGATTCTTTCGGGCTCGCGAAACGGAGCGCCTGCTTTTCGCTCCACTCCGGCGCCGCTTCTTTCACGATTAGATCAACGCGCTTCCAACTAACGCGAATATCCGCACCCTCCGCATCGACCATCAGCTCGAAAAGCCCCTGCGCAAGCTCCTCAGGACTCCGCGCGATCAATTGCAGTAACGATTGCGCCGCCTCATAAGTTTCGAGCATCCGCGGCTGCCATCGTCCGAAGACCTTCGGATTGTCGGCGTATTCACCCGTCATTCCAGTACGCACAAAGGGCAGCAGAATACATGAGGCGGTGACCATCCCGGCCTCTTTGCCCAGATTGACCGCGAGCACCTTGGGCAGAGCCAGAACGCCCCAATTGCTGATTACGTAGCCGGGCACCGAGACACCGGGATCGATCGCCTGCCGCGACGATACATAGACAATTTGCAACGGTTCGCGATGGTACACGGCCTCGCCCGCCCATAGATGGGTGAGGGCGAGAAACCCGTCGATCTTGGTATCGAGCACGAGGCGCGATTCGCTGAGATTATCGACAAAGTGCTGACGCGTCCGTGCCCGCCGCACCGACATCGGCTCGCCCGCGACCTCGCGCAAGGCTCGCCCGAGCGTGTAGCCCTTCTCGGTCAGACCGGAGTTGCAAATCAGGAGATTAGGCGGTTTTCCGCCCATCTGCTCTATGATGTACGTGCGCGACGCCCACAGATCGCCGAGATTGGTCACGTCGGCCTGGACGGGAAAGGCGTTGACCCCCTCCTGTCGCAGCGCTTCTACCAAATCGAATCCGTCAGGGTAGCTTCGATGGAAATGCACGGCGACGCTGGCTGCTCCGTTCAGCCCCGCAGCGAGCGCGAAGGCCTGCCCCAAACCGCCATCCTTGCCGGCGCCGGTGATCAATACCCTCTTGCCTGCCACGCCTGCTTTCAGCGTCTCGTTGAAGCGAAACTTATCCGGATCGGCCGTGAAGCTCATGTTTGCCTCCCGCTCTGTCCAGCGCCGCGATGATCACGAAGTCATCTCAATATCGCCCTACCGATGGTATCAAACAACCCATCGGAAATGTCGCCGATCTTTTCATGGCTGCGATTTTGGGGAGATGCCGCAGTGAGAAAACTCGGTAGAATCTCTCTGATGCTCCGCTGCCTCTCCGGTAGGTCTGCGATCCTACGCCGCATAGTCGCTGCCATTCTTGCGGCTGTCTGCGCGGTCGCCTTCGCCAGTTGCGACGTTGGTTACATCATGCACGCCGGTTATCAGGAGGTGCGTCTCCTATGGAATCGCAAGCCGATCGCGAGGGTCCTGGCCAAGCCAGATCTGCCTGCGGAGGAGCGAGCCAAGCTCGAAACCGTATTGGCCGTGCGCGAGTTCGATGAGAAGACGCTTGGCCTCAAAGTTGGTGGGGCCTACAAGACGATCACGCAGGTCGATGAGAATGCAGTGGTGTGGGTCGTGATGGCCGCGCCGCGAGACTCATTAGCGCCGTATACCTGGTGGTTTCCGATCGTCGGTAACGTGCCGTATCGCGGTTATTTCAAAAAGACTGATGCGGAGTCCGAAGCCGCCAAGATGGAAGATCAGGGCTACGATACTTATGTCCGCCCGGCGATCGCATTCTCCAGCCTCGGCTTCTTCAACGATCCGTTGCTTTCGAATCTGCTCGCTTTGAGTAGGGTCGAGCTTGCCGGGGTTATCACGCACGAACTCTTCCATCGGACCTACTTTCTGGCGAGCGATATCGTCTTCGATGAATCAGCGGCGACCTGGGTGGGCGGTCGCGGTGCGATAGCGTTTTTCACAGCGACCGAAGGAGCTGAATCCGCGGACACTGTCGCGGCACGCGGGATTTACGAAAGCGATCTGAAATTCGCTGCCTTCCTCAAACAGGAAGAGGCGCGACTCCTCCGCCTCTATGCGAGTAAACAGCCGCGCGAAGAAATCCTGAAACAGCGAACCGCCCTCTTCACCGCGATCAATGAGGATTACGCGAAGCTCAAGCCGACTCTCTCGGGCCTTGAGCGTTTCGACCTCGATAAGGTCAAACTCAACAACGCCGTCCTGCTGAATTACCTAATCTATTTTCACGATCTCGATAACTTCGCCGCGCTCGAACGACTGCACAACGGCGACGTCCCCGCGACTATCAAGGCGATTATCGTACTGGCGGAGTCCGAGCCGGCCGATCCGTTCCATGCCATCTGGAAGGCAACGCTTAACGCCCCCGGCACTAAGTAATCGGGGCGCGCTCTTTAGCCGGTAGGGATCCGAGGTCCCTCTCCCCGCGAAGCGTAGGCCGCGTTAGCAATGACGGGTGGGTGAGGGTCACTTGTTGGTTCTGATGAGCGATCGCGTTGGCGAATCGCATCGCGCCGAGCTTGACTATCTCGTCAAGGGTGAAGTCCTTCAGGGGTGAAGAATTTCATGTTTCACGTGCAACACCGATGATGCTCAGCTCACGCTGGCGATTCCGCGCAGCATATCTTCGAGCGCATCGGCGAGTTCATCCTCAGCGCCACCAAAGAAGTGATCCGCACCCTCGACAATCTTTAATTGTGAGCGCGCGCCCAGCCCCCGATGGAGAGCCTCCAACTGCTTTACCGGGCAATAAGCGTCGTGATCACCTGCTGCAAAAATAATCGGATGGGTGAAGCGATTGAGCGCACTCGCGTCGACCATCTGAATCGGTAACGCGATGAGCGTCAGCGCTGCGAGATTATTGATCGAGGGCGCAGCGGTCATCGCGGCCATCGAACCGAAAGAGTATCCCGCGAGCACGCCTCCATTGGCGTCCACACCCGGCTGACTCGTAAGGAACTTGATTGCGGCAGCCGCATCGGAGGCTTCACCCGGGCCGCCCGAATGCTCGCCCTCGCTATTGCCGACACCGCGAAAGTTGAAGCGCAACGTGGCCCATCCGAGACGCCACATCGCAGCCAGGGCCGCATCGACGACGTTGTTGTACATCGAACCGCCGTAAAGTGGATGAGGATGGCACACCACTGCGCCGCGCGTCGGACCACCGTCGTCGGGCAGGGCAATCAAGCCTTCAAGAGTCAGGTCGCCTGAGGCAAAGGTAACCGGCTGTTCTTTCATTGGTCTCTCTTTTTGAAACATAAATTCGCTGTCCTGCTATACTACATTCATCGGCTATGCACGAAGTACCGCAATTTGTTGCCGACCGGATGCTTCGTCGTCTCGCGCGATGGCTCCGTATCATGGGCGCCGACGTCCTCTACGATTCGGCCCTGACGGGGGCGCAAGCGCTCCATCTGGCTCGCACGCAAGGTCGCGTCATGCTGACGCGCGATAAGCGTCTGCGGACCGCATCCGATGTTCTGTATATCGAAGGTCAGCTCTTTCGCGATCAACTGCGCGAGGTGCTGGCGCATTATCCGTTCGATCCGCAGGCCGCGGCTTTCACGCGATGTTCGAATTGCAATGAGCTACTGCACGAAGTCGACCGTGATTCTGTGGTGCGCCGCGTTCCACCGTTCGTCTATGCCTCGCAAGAGAAGTTCGCTATCTGCGAGCACTGCAATCACGTCTATTGGCCTGCGACTCATCTGGAACGCGCGCGCCGCGAAATCGACGCCCTCTCGACGCGGCTATAAGTCCTTGCCGGATTTGCGCGGAGCGAATTAAGGTAGCGCGATGGCATCGGACGGCAAGTTCGTTATCCTCGACGCGAAGCTCTACGATTACGTTGTTGCGCACGGCCACAATGCGGACCCGCTTCTTGCCGAGTTGGCGGAAGAGACCGCGAGCAAGCTAGGCCGCGTCGCCGGTATGCAGATCGCACCGGAGCAGGGCACTCTGATGACGATGCTCGCGCGTATCGTCGGCGCGCGTCGCGCGATCGAAGTCGGTACTTTCACCGGCTACAGCTCTATCTGTATAGCGAGGGCGCTGCCCGCCGACGGTAATCTGCTCTGCTGCGACGTGAACGAGGAATGGACTGCGATTGCGCGACACTACTGGCACAAGGCCGCCGTCGTCGATCGGATCACGCTCAAACTCGCACCTGCACTCGATACGCTGCGTGGGCTACCGCTTCAAGAAAACTTCGACTTCGCCTTTATCGACGCCGACAAGGCGAACTATCGGAATTACTACGAAGAGATTTTGCGCCGCACTCGATCGGGTGGGCTGATTCTGATCGATAACGTGCTCTGGAGCGGCGAGGTTCTGAATCCGTCGAACCGGACCGCCGATACTCGTGCAATCCGGGAACTCAACGATTTTCTGGCGCAGGACCAGCGCGTCGATGTCGTGATGCTAGCGGTAGCGGACGGCCTGACTATCTGCCACAAACACTAGAACCTGGGGGAACCATGGAAAAGCTGATCATCGAAGTGCGCATCAACGAGTATGCGTCACGCAAGGAGAATGCGAACGTCCCATTCAGTCCGGCCGAGATTGGCGAGGAGTCGATTCGTTGCTGGCGCGAGGGTGCCTCGATAATCCACTACCATGCGCGCGATCCGCATACCGGCGCACCTTCATCGGAGACGGCGCACTATGCGGAGACTGCGCGTCTCATCAAGGACAAAAGCGACCTGATTCTCATGCCGACCCTGGGGGCCTGGACGCTGCCGTCTCCCGACGCGCGGATGCGCCACATTATCGAGATGGCCGAGGACCCGGCGATCCGGCCGGACTTCGCCCCTATCGACATGGGAACCAGCAACGTTGACGTCTACGACCATCGGAAAAAACGCTTCCTCACCGAAGACGTGGTCTACATGAATCCGACCAAGACGCTGCGCTACTTCGCCGAGACGATCCGCGCGGCGGGCGTGCGACCGTATATGGCAATTTGGAACGTCAGTGGTCTCCGTGTGACCGAGGCATTCGTCGAGAGTGGGATCTTCGAGCGGCCGCTTTACGCCGGAATCGTGCTGAGCGAGTCGGGTCTGTTTGCCGGTAATCCCGGGACGGTGCGCGGGATGCAGGCGATGGCCGATTTCATTCCTGAGCATCTCAAGATGCATTGGTCGGTGATGTGCGTGGGCGGCAATATCTTTCCGCTGGTCGGATCGATCCTGGAGCGCGGCGGCCATATCTCGATTGGCCTTGGCGATTACCCCTATCCCGAGATTGGTACGCCGCGTAATGCTGAGCTGGTCGAGCGTATCGCCGAGATGGCCCGTCAGATAGGTCGCGAAATCGCGACCCCGACCGAAGCGCGCAAGATGCTGGGACTACCTTAGGGATCCACGTTCTTTGCGCAGGGAGGCAATTCTTTCCTGCGCAGAGATACCGGCAAACACCACAAGATCTCGAAAAGGTTGAGCCTCAAATAGAGAACCACCACGGAGTTCACGGGATTTTATGACGGCTACCTTTCTAACCTCGAGATAAATCGCTTCAAGCTCTGAAAGCGTTGGGCCGTTATGCTCACGCGATAGTGCATTCGCTAAGGCGCGCAATACGCCATATGGCGTTCCATCGTGAACATATGGGTCCGTACCGTCGAGATCGCTCAAGGATTTCTTAAGACGATGAGCGTTAGATTCAAAGACGAACCACTTATGACCGCCCGCCCGGCTGTTAGCCATAGAGACGGCGAGACCGAGTTCGAAAGGCATATTGAATCGCGGAGTAGGAGGAGGTGTCCTGTCCAGTTCGACCCGAGACAAATCATGAAATGAAAACTGGCACGTACCAATCAGTGCCGTTATCCGCTCAAGCCGACGCCGACTCCCCGTAATCTCGATTGTGGCGCGAGGCGTTAGACCGAAGCCACGAAGTCCGGCGATAAAAGCCAAGAACAAATTTTCGAACTTTCGATCGTAGGGTACGTTGAGGAAAGCCGCGCGCTCTTCACTCTGAGTGCGCGGTCGAGCCAAAGGTCTCGCTGCTCCCGGGAGGCCCACCGCGCCAAACTTCGGGTCGAGCGGCGCTTCCGCTGCGTGATCTTTCGGGGACGGCGCTTCACGCTAGGCGTTGCGAGAATCCTCGAGGCCAACTCCCGGAGCTTGCGCACGCGCCGAGCACTTACTCCCAATTCTCAAGCCACTTCCTCGACCGTCGGAAACGGGGTGGTTATCTTTCTGCGCGAAGCCATGACAGCCACGAGATTACCGCAAGGGCGGAAGTTATCAAACCGCCAGGATATTAGGCATAGGTGTAACGTCGATAAAGCCTTTAAGAGACGGGCTGCTGCAGGCTAAACTCGGCGGCTGGAGACTTGCAGACCGATGCCGATGGATGAACGTTACGACCCGCAGTCGATCGAACCGAAGTGGCGCGACGAATGGGAGCGCACTGACCTTTACCGCACGCGTGAGGAGCCGGGGCGGGCGAAGTTCTACGGCCTCGAGATGTTCCCCTATCCGTCGGGCGATGGGCTAAGCGTTGGCCATTTGCACAACTACGTCCCGTGCGACGTAATCGGGCGCTACAAACGGATGGCAGGGTTCAACGTCCTCCACGCGATGGGCTGGGACGCGTTCGGCCTCCCGGCTGAAAACGACGCGCTGCTGAAGAAGCTGCATCCGAAGGAAACGGTCCCGCGCTACGCCGCAAACTTCAAGCGCCAGTTGAAGTTAGCTGGATGCGCTTACGACTGGAGCCGCGAAATCAATTCGTCCACGCCCGAATATTACAAGTGGACGCAGTGGTTCTTTTTGCTGCTCTACAAACGCGGTCTGGCCTATCGCGCGATGGGTGCGCAATGGTGGTGCGACGAATGCCGTACGATCCTGGCCAACGAGCAGGTGGTGAATGGATGCTGCTGGCGGCATACGGAGACGCCCGTATCGAAAAAAGACCTGGAGCAGTGGTTCTTCAAGATTACGGATTATGCGGATCGGCTGCTGGCTGACCTCGACGGAATTGATTGGCCCGAGCCGATCAAGCTGATGCAGCGCAACTGGATTGGGCGTTCGGAGGGTGCGGAGATTTCCTTTGCCGTCACCGGTCATCCGGGGAAAGAGGTGCGGTTTTTCACCACCCGGCCCGATACGGTCTTCGGTGTATCGTTCATGGTACTGGCCCCCGAGCATCCGCTGGTTGCGGAAATCACCACAGCGGGGCAGCGCGCCGAGGTCGAAGCCTACGTGACGCAGGCGCGCCGCCAGAGCGATATCGAGCGGCTCTCGACCGTGAAGGAGAAGACTGGCGTCTTCACGGGAGCCTACGCGCGGAATCCCTTCGCGGAAAAGGATGTTCCGATCTGGATCGCGGATTACGTCCTGATGGGCTACGGCACCGGCGCTATCATGGCCGCGCCCGGCGAGGACCAGCGCGACTTCGATTTCGCGAAGAAGTACGGCCTTGAAATTCCCGTCGTTACCGCACCGGCCGACGGGAGCGTGGCGCCGAGCGATTGTGCCTTCGCCGATCACGGTATCGCGGTCAATTCCGGTTTTCTAAACGGGATGAAGACGGCGGACGCACTCCGCGCGGTGTGCAAATACGTCGAGGATAAGGGCTTCGGCCGTGCGACCGTGAGCTATCGGATGCGCGACTGGCTAATCTCGCGGCAGCGCTACTGGGGCTGTCCGATTCCGATTATCTACTGCGCGAAAGACGGCATCGTGCCGGTTCCCGATGAGCAATTGCCGGTGGTCCTGCCCGACATGACTGAGTATCAGCCATCGGGGACGGGTCGTTCGCCGCTCGCTAACGTCGCCTCGTTCGTGAATACCACCTGTCCGAAATGCGGCGGGCCGGCCGAGCGTGAGACCGATACGCTCGACGGCTTTGCCTGTTCGTCCTGGTACTTTCTCCGTTTCGCGTCGCCGCATTACGACGCCGCTCCCTTCGAGAAGAAGGAGGGTGACTACTGGCTCCCCGTCGATCTCTACGTCGGTGGCGCCGAGCACGCCGTGATGCATCTGCTCTACGCGCGAATGTGGACGAAGGTGATGTACGACGCGGGCCTGATCAAGTTCACCGAACCGTTCCCGGCGTTGCGCAATCAGGGCATGATCTGGGCCGCTGACGGCCAGAAGATGTCGAAGAGCAAGGGCAACGTCGTCACGCCCGACGCGATGGTCGAGAAGTACGGAGCCGACGCGCTCCGGCTATGGGAGCTCTTCATGGGGCCGTTCGAAGAAGCGACCAACTGGAACGAAGAGGGTGTCTTCGGCACTGCGCGCTACCTGAATCGCGTATGGACCCTGATGCGTCGTTACGTCGCCGCGGGATGCCCTGAAGGAAAGCCGAGTGCCGAGACGCTGAAGCGAGCGCATAAGACGATCAAGACGGTCACCGATCATGTCGAGCGGATGCGCTTCAATACCGCGCTCGCCACCCTGATGGAGCAGCTGAACTACGTTCAGAAGCTAGCTCCCGAAGAGCTGGGACGCTTCGTGATCGAGAGTTACGTTTTGTTGCTCGCTCCGATGGCCCCGTTCGTCTGCGAGGAGTTCTGGCGCGAGTTCGGCCATAGCGGCTCGATTCATCTGGAAGCATGGCCGAAGTTCGACGAATCGATGACCCGCGACGAGACGATCACCGTGGTCGTGCAAATTAACGGCAAGGTGCGGGATCGTCTCGAAGTAGAAGCTGACGCGAGTGAAGAGAGCGTCCGCACGATGGCGCTACACAGCGAAGCCGTCAGCAAGCATCTTGATGGCAAAACGCCGAAGAAAGTTATTTATGTGCCAGGGAAATTAGTGAGTATCGTGGTCTGACTCACGTTCGAGATCAGAACGGTGGCTATAGAATTTTTCATCGAACCACAGCTATCGGCCAAGGAATTTCAGGCGGTTCTCGTAGCGTCGACTCTCGCCGAGAGAAGGCCAGCCCAAGACCTTCATCGATTGGATAGGATGCTTCGTCATGCGAACGTGATCGCTACCGCCCGAGACGCCGGTCGGCTCGTCGGAGTTTCACGCGCGATAACGGATTATTCCTACTGCTGCTATCTCTCGGATTTGGCGGTCGATGAGCAATATCAGCGTCAAGGCATAGGAAAACGACTAATCGAAGAGACCCTCCGTGCAGCCGGTGGCGACGACGTAACGCTTATTCTCGTCGCAGCCCCTGCAGCGGAGGGCTACTATCCAAAAGTCGGGATGAAGCATTTGCCAAGTTGCTGGTCAGTCCCGAGGAAGCGATAATCACCCAACTCGGTTTTCCGGGAACTAGATCCGATTCAGCGTAAAGAGTGGGATCTCCCTCTTGGTCTTCGCCTGATAGTCATTGAAGAACGGCATGATCTTGGCCTGTGCGTCGAAGAGGCGTTTGCGTTCCGCGCCTGACATCTGGACGGCGCGCGCCTGATACTTTTCGGTGCCGACCTCGACCGTAACCACCGGATGCTTGACCAGGTTGTGATACCAGGGCGGATTCTTCGGCGCGCCGCCATACGATGCGATAATCACGATACGGTCGCCGTCGCGCGAGTAGCATAGCGGGCGGATCAGCGTGCGGCCGGTCTTCGCCCCGGTCATTGTGATCAGCACGATCGGCATCCCTTCCATCGCACCGGCGACCTTACCCTGATTTGCGCGAAACTCCCTGATGACGGCCTGGTTGAGTTTATCGATTGCGCCCGGGTCTGCGACCAAGCGGTCGGCATTCATATCTTCGGCTGTGATAGCCATGGGTGGTCCTCCATTATTACCGTTTCTGTGGGTAAGCATTAGGCTGAGTTGTCCGCCAGAGGGATTGGCGTTGTCAAGGAGGGAGAGGAATCGCTTAGGCATCGCTCAGGGTAGACTCTGATCCTTCGACTTCGCGAACGATTTTAGGCCGCGCCTCGCAGACTCGGCCGCCCCCTGGCTCGCTTCGCTCAGGATGACAAAAGAGAAGAGGCTAACGGAAGTCGTGCGAGGGGGGCATCGATGCGGGTAGCTGCAGATGAGTAAAGCGGCGCGCACGTATATGGATAACGCCGTCCTGTTTCTGTAGCGGCCCCTCCACCAGCAGAAGCTGTGCGCGATGGAGCACGGTGCGATTCGCCTGAAACTGATCGGGCGTGACGATCGCATTGGCGATTCCGGTTTCGTCTTCGAGTGTGAGAAACATGAAGCCGCTCGCCGTGTCGGGTCGCTGGCGCACGATCACGAGGCCCGCGCATCTCACCCAACTCCCATTGGCAGCATCGGCCAGTTGCGCGGCACTCAGGACTCCTTTGGCCTTAAGGCGCGCCCGCAGATGCGCCATCAGATGCGGCCCTGCTGTCACACTGCTTGCCGCATAATCGGCGAGCGTCTCGTCCATAGGCGTCATGTTGGGGAGCAACGGCGTATCAATCTTGGCTTGGCGATCCGGCGATGCGCCCTTGAGCAGGCTCGTGGGATCGCGCTCGACGGCGGCCGCCTGCCAGAGCGCCTCGCGTCGCGTCATGCCGCAAGCCGCGAACGCGCCGGCATACGCGATCGCATCGAGTTCGCGACGATTCGGGGCGACCCGCGCAGTGAAGTCGGCGATCGATTCGAATGGTCGCGATGAGCGTGCCGCCTCGATGCGATGTCCGGTCTCCTCACGCAATCCGGCGATATAGTTGAGCCCGAGGCGTAGAGCGAAGACTTTTCTCGCCCCTCTGGCTCCCTTCCCATGATTAGGGAGAGGGGTCACATCAGGAGAAGGCGAGGTCCTTTCGGAGAGTTCCATCGTGCAAGGCCAATCCGATCGCATCACATCGATCGGCAATACTACGACGCCGTGCCGTTGCGCATCTTTGAGGAGGGTCGCGGGATGGTAAAAGCCGAGCGGATAGCAATTGAGCATCGCGGCATAGAAAGCCTCCGGATGGTGGCATTTCAGGTAAGCCGACGCGTACGCAATCAGCGCGAAACTCGCCGAGTGCGATTCCGGAAAACCATACAGCGCGAATGAAGTAATCGACTGGATAATGCGATCCGCCGTGTCGCCGCGGATACCGTTGCGGGCCATCCCGTCACGCAGGCGTTGCTCCAGCTTCTGCATCCGCGCAGTCGATCGCTTGAAGCCCATCGCGCGCCGCAACTCTTCGGCTTCACCGCCACTGAACCCCGCGACGGTCATCGCGATGCGTAGCAGCTGCTCCTGAAAGAGCGGCACGCCCAGAGTCCGCTTCAGAATTGGTTCGAGCGATGGATGGTCATAGACCACGTGCGCGCGACCATTGCGGCGGTCGAGATATGGATGAACCATCTTCCCGACGATCGGGCCGGGGCGGATAATCGCGACCTCGACCACCAGGTCATAGAAGGTGCGAGGTTTCATCCGCGGCAGCGTCGCCATCTGCGCACGGCTTTCGATCTGAAAGACGCCGACCGTATCGGCCTTTTGCATCATCGCATAGACGTCGGGATCGTCTGGCGGCAGATGGGCGAGGTCGACCTCGATACCCTCATGCGCGCGCACTAGCGGAATCGCCTGTTCGAGCACGGCGAGCATCCCGAGTCCGAGCAGATCGATCTTGATAATGCCGAGGTCGGCGCAATCATCCTTGTCCCACTCGATTACAACCCGACCGGGCATCGATGCGGGCTCTAGTGGCACGATTTCATCGAGGGGCCCCGCGCCGATTACCATCCCGCCGCTATGCTGCCCCAGATGGCGCGGGATTCCCTGCAAGCGCCGCACGATCGTCGTGAGCATTTCGATGCGCGGCGCGTCGGGATCGACGCCGCCCTTGCGCAGTAGCGCGGTGAACTCGTCGTGCTGGTCCTTGAACTCGTATACGTAGTTGAGCTTGGCGAGCTTATCGACCTGATCCGGCGGGAAACCCAGCACCTTGCCGGTTTCACGAATCGCGCTGCGAGGGCGATAGGTAATGACATTCGCGGTCATCGCCGCACCACGTTCACCATAACGCCGATAGACGTACTGGATAACCTTTTCACGCTGATCGCCGCTCGGCAGATCGATATCAATATCGGGCCATTCGCCGCGCTCTTCGGAAAGAAAACGCTCAAAGAGCAGTTCCATTTTGACCGCATCGACGGCGGTGATTCCGAGCGCATAGCAGACTGCGGAGTTGGCCGCTGACCCACGGCCCTGCGCCATGATGCGATTCTCGCGACAGAACTGCACGATATCCCATACGATCAGGAAATAACCCGCGAGCTTGAGCCGCGCGATTATAGTGAGTTCATGTTCGAGTTGCCGGCGCGTGCGTTCATCGGGTATGCCCCAGCGTTCGCGCGCTCCCGCAGTAGTCAGTGCGCGCAAATAGCTATCGGGCGTCTCACCGGGCGGCAGTGGATAGTCGGGAAAACGATAGCCGAGGTCCTTCAGGGTGAAATTGCAGCGCTCCGCGATCGTACGCGTCGCAGTGATCGCGTCGGGCAGATCGCGGAACAGCGCGACTATCGCAGAGGGTGTCTTGAGCTGACGTTCGTGATTCACCCATAAGGCGCGCCCGGCCTCTTCGAGAGTCGTGCCGAGCCGAATACAGGTCATCACGTCGAGCAGGGCGCGTTCGCTGTCCGCCGATCCATTACGCGGAACGGTGCCGGTGGGAGTGGTAAAACATACGTCGTTAGTTGCGACGATCGGAATAGCGCATCTCTCGGCGAGTGCGATTAGCTTGCGATTCAGTCGCTCTTCGTCGGGATCGAGATGCCGCTGTATGTCGATATAAAGATTGTTACGCCCGAAGATACTTTTGAGCCGATCACATAGTGTTGTCGGATCATCGCCACGAATCAGATAGCGGGAGAGGGGGCTCATCGCACCGCCGCCAAGACAGATCAGGCCGTGGCCGAACTGTTCGAGATCGTCGAGCGTGATACGACTTTCGCCTTTCGCCGGATACTTGGGCGATCCATCGGGATTCTCACCGATATTTCGCAGCTTCGATTCGGTGAGCATCCGGCAGAGATTGCGATAGCGCTCACGATCGGGCGCGAGGAGATACAAACCCGTCGGGCTAGGGTAATCCAACGTAACTTCGGCACCCACGATGGCCTTGATACCTGCACCCTTTGCGGCCTGATAGAAGCGCGGCGCACCATAGAGACCGTCACGATCGCCCAGCGCGATCGCGTCATAACCGAGCGCGGCGGCGCTATCGATCAGATCCTCCGGGGTGCTCGCTCCTTCGAGAAAGCTGAACGCACTGCGGGAGCGCAGCTCGACGTATGGTGAACGTGCGCTCAAGAAGAGAACCTAACCCCCGGCCTCTTCCCTGAAGGGAAGGGGAGAAAGAGATAGTCAGTCATAGACGCCATCGAGAAACCATTGCAGGGTGTAGTGATCGCGATACACGCGGTAGACGCCACCATCGGCAAGCGCGAGTTCGTAGTAATCGCGGGCGTAAGTGGCGGGCGCATTGCCCTGCCATCCCGATGAAGCTGCGGCGCTTCTCTCCTGCGCCTCGTCCGCAGTCGCCCACCATTCCCCCTGATAGCGCCACGGTCCCGCGATTGAGATAACGCGCGAGGCGATATTAGCGCCGCGCACGAACTCCGGCGTCTCGCGCGTGCACATCACCTCGATCTTCTCGGCCGGCCGTATCGTCCGTACCGCCATCCGCGCGATGTTGGTCTTGTTCGGAAGTCCTTCTCGCTTCTGTCCGGATCTCTCTCCCATGGGTGGGGGAGGGATTTTAGGAGGCGGAGGAGGCGCGAATTCCGCGAGACGCACCGCTTCCGGCCGATACGATTCCGCCGGCAGCAGTGTCCCGACGCGATCGGGACCGCACATCGCGGCGATTCGCGCGATCGCAGCTTCCAGCCGATCCGGCGCGGGGGAGGGTGGAAGGAACATATCGTTTTGCGCGGGCCGCGGAGGACGTGGTTCAAGCGTCAGCCGAATCGTCTCAATCGCGGCCGGTGGCGGTTTCGACGCGAGGCTTAGATTCAGCAACATCAGCAATGAACGGACTTCGGCCGTTGCGGCGGCAACCGCGATCCGGCGATCGTCGTGCGAGCGATCAGCCAGGCCGAGCGAGAGCGTCATATCACCGGCGACCAGGCCACGAAGCTGTAAGCGCTCGCCGAGCCGCTTCAGCATCGCATGCAGGATGAAGCCCAGCGCTTCGAGATTCTCGATTCCGTATTCAAGCTCGACGCTCTCGGCAAAGACCTCGCTCCGCGGACGCATCTGCAACGTCGCATCGCCTTCACCCTGTGCCAGCCGCATCAGGGTCACCGCCGTTGCGCCAAAGCGGCTCCCGACCGCGCGGATATCCAGTCGTGCAAGATCGCCGAGCCGCCGCAGGCCGAGCCGTTTGAGCCGCAGTTCCAGCTCTTCGCCGATTCGATCCGATCCCAGCTCGGTTAGCTCCAGCGGCATCCAGTCGAGGAACTCGCGCTCGTGTCCCGGTGGGATGACACGCAGCCCGCCACATCGCGCGGCCAGATGGGCAACCTCCTTGCTCGCTGCGATACCTACCGCGGCATCCAGGCCGATCCGATTGACCCGGCCTGCCGCCTCCTCCGCGATCTCATGCTCGAAAGCACTGGCCGCATCGGGTGCGTTCGCCCCGCGCGCTGCTGCCCCGGCCTTGGCGTGCCGATGGAGATTCTCGAGCCCGCCGAGATCGATCCAGACGCACCCCGGCTGCCCCGCTTCGAACACCGGCGAGAGCGATTCGGCCGCATCGATCAGCGCATCCATCGCGGCACGTTCAGCGGCGGGCGAGGGCGCCATCACGGTCAGCGATGGAAGCAGCGATCGCGCCTGCGCCACCGTCATCTCGGTCTGGATGCCGGCAGCTTTTGCCGCAGCCGAGATATGTGTCAGCTCACTATGGGGCTGATAGGCGACTGCATGACCCTTGCCCGCTACGGGACGCTTCGCCGTCGGCATCCGGATTAGCCCGATCGGGCGATCCCGCAACTCGGGATTACTTCGGACTATCGCGGCGAGCGGAAAATTGCTTACGAGAATACAGGCGATCCGCGCTGCGTGTTTTTTTCTTACCTCGCCCGCGTCAGCAGACTTGTTTGATAGTGCGAGCCGGGAACGGTCGTGAGGCGAGGGGCTTTCCAAGCGCGTCGCGGGTGAGGACTCGCCCGATGAATCACCGCACGGATCGCCCGGAATGAACCTGCCACGATACATCGCTTACTCAACTTGCCCGCACCCGCCAAGCCTGTTTGCGGGTACAAGCCGGTAGAGGTCGTAGCGCGATTGGCCTGCCAGTCGCGTTACGGGTGAGGATGAAGGTGGTTGGCGTACAAAACCACATGGGTCGACCGCCGCCGGCCATACGACCGATCGTCCCGAGCCGCCGAGCTTGTTGCGCATCACGCGGGCTTCGATCATCTGGCCGTCGAAGGTTGCCGGTGCGCCGGACCGCGTGCGATTGAAACAGGCTCGATAGCGTTTGAGTGTCAGGCCGAGTGCGGCAAAGGTCCCGCACATCTGGCGTTCGCCCATGACGATCACTGCCGCACCACTGCGCTCAGCCGCTCGTGCCAGTCGCAGCGCTGTGCTTTGCGGGAGGAAGCGGACGGTCGCGTCGAAATCGATAATCACCAGGCCGAAGCCGCCCGCCGCGAGAATCCATTCCGCTGCCTTGAGACTCGCCACCGGCACTCGATGCCGCCATCCACTATTTAACGACGGTATAACGGGGTCATCGTCATCCATTAGGCGATTGGCCCGATGCACCAACTTGGCGTCGCGGCAGGAGACCCACAGCATCCGCGTCGGTTCGATTCCGGCGGCGATCATACTGGCAGGGTCGAGATTATCGCTGCTTTCGATCCAGGCCGCGGCCTCGTTACGGGTGACCTGCGCGGCAAAGCTCATCGCGAGCGAAGTCTTGCCCGATCCGGTCGCGCCACAGAACTCGCTGATTCGCCCGCGGACGATACCACCACCAATCAAGTCATCTATAAGCGGCAGATTGGATACGATTCGGCGGTCTTTGCGGGTCAGTTCGCGCCCACGAAAGACGCCATTAATCTCAAGTATTACTTTAGATTTTTCTGGATTGGGGGCGATCGCAGTGACGTTGTCTGGCTCGATCCTGAGGTATGGGTACGCCGCTGCCATCCATCAAGATTTTCGCTTTTTATTCGCTATGTCAAGGATCGAATAATCGTCTGTTGAGCACTGCGGGGCGAAGGTCTTGCCCAATTAGAATTCGGCTCGATCTATCCTTTGATCGGGCTATATCTTCGATGCCGATGGGGCGACCGATCGAAACGGATATTTATCGCCTGCGCTTCAGTCCCGAGGAACTGCGAGCGCAACGCGAGTTATGGCAGCCGATTTGTCGCTTCCTGCAGAACTATGTTGCCTGCGACGGCGTCACGCTCGATCTCGGCGCCGGCCCCTGCCATTTCATCAACCAGATCGAATCCAGACGCAAACTCGCGCTGGACCTGAATGAAGAGAACCTTGCCCGTTACGCCGCGCCGGAGGTCGAGAAGATCGTTGCCGATGGCACCGGACTGCCGCAGCTTGCCGATGCGAGCGTCGATACGATCTTCGCGAGCAACGTCTACGAGCATTTCCGCTCGCGCGAGGACGTCGCACATAGCCTGAGCGAGGCCCTTCGGGTCCTGAGACCTGGCGGCCGGATGATCATCCTTCAGCCGAATTTCGCCTACTGCGCGAAGCACTATTTTGACTTCTTTGATCATCGATTGATTTTTACCGATCGGAGTATGGCCGAGATTCTGGAGATCTCCAGGTTCGCGATAGAGTGGATAGTGCCGAAGTTCCTGCCTTTTACCACCAAGAGCCGGATACCGCAGTCACCCTGGCTGGTCGCGCTGTATCTGAAGACGCCGCTGATGTGGCGGATACTCGGCGCGCAGATGCTGATTATCGCTCGCAAACCCACAGCTTAAGCCTTTAAGGTATCAGCCGTTGCCAACAACTAACGGTTGATGCGAAACTCCAAAAGTGTGCTAACGCTTCTTAACGATCGCGTCTTTTTCTCGTCTCGAATTAGCCGGCTTCGGCCTATAGCTGCGCTTCTGATCAGTCTGATCGGGGTTCTCTCGCTGCGAAGCTTTACAGCAGAAGCGGCTCAAGGGGCGCATAGCAAAGAGACGATACTCGTTGCGAATACCGATGATGTCTTGGCGTTTCCGGCTAATGCGCATGGAAATGTGCGGCCGCTCGCGCTGACGACCGATATGGCATCTCCCTCCGCGCTGGCCCGCGATACGAGTGGGCGGCTTTACGTTACGAATTCGGCTACCAGCACCGTGACGATCTATCCGGCGAGCAGCAGTGGCAATGTTGCGCCGCTGGCGGTCATAGGTGGCTCGAATACCGGGCTTACCAGTCCAAGTGGAATCGCATTGGACCCGACCGGAAATATCTATGTCCTGAACAGCGGCCAGGATCGGATTCTCGTCTATTCTGCGCTTGGAACAAATACAGGTGTCTTGAACGAAGCACCAATTAGGATTATCGCCGGGAGCAAAACTCGTCTGCGTAGCCCGGCAGCCATCACGCTGGATGCGGCGGGGAACATCTACGTCGCGAATCAGGCTGGAAGCGGCAAGCTAGGTCGATACTGCATTCTCGGTGCGATCACGATTTATCCTGCGGGTTCGAGCGGTGATGTGGCCCCGATGGGGATGATCCATGGTTCAGCAACGGGACTGGTCTCCCCAGTTTCGATTGTCTTGGACCTGCACGGCAACATCTATGTGGGTAACAGCGGATGTTACAGTCGTGACCCTGTTAAGACGCTTAATATCGAGGTCTTTGACGCTGGGAGCATGGGCAATGTCGCGCCGGTTGGGACGATCGCCGGGGCTAATACGCTTCTTAGCTATCCGCAGGCGCTTGCTGTCGATTCCAGTTCGAACATCTATGTAAATTATTACTCCAATGGTCTCTCTGGTGTCGCTATGTATCCGGCGGGAAGCAGCGGCAACGTTTCACCGGCCTCGACTTTGATCGGGAACGCCTCGGACCTGGCCTCTCCGGTCGGTATCACGCTGGACGGTGCGGGAACTGTTTACGTCGCGAACGAAATGGGAGGGCCTAACCACAACGGGAGTGTGACAATTTATCCTGCCGGGAGCAGCGGCGACATCGCTCCTATAGCAACAATCACTAGCGCCTTTACCGGGATGCAATCTGTACAAAGTGTTGCGGCGGATTCGCTAGGGAACATTTACGTGGCGAACTTGTTGGGCGGCACAGGGAATAACGGCGGCATAACGATTTATTCCGCAACGAGCTATGCTACGGATGCGCCGCTGGCGACGATCACAGGCCCTGACACCGCGCTCTATGGACCTTCTGCGGTCGCGCTCACCCCGAAGGGTAGCCTCGCCGTGATGAATCGTGGGGGTGGAAGTATAGCGGAATTTCCTGCAGGTAGTTCAGGTGATGCCGTCCCGAACGTCACGATCAATCTCGACCCGAACGAGTTTGCCAACGGAATGACAGTCGATTCAGATAACGACTTCGTCGTCGTGAATGGACCGGTGGAGCAGTGCAACTTGCGCCGCTGTTACGTGACAAAGCAAGGTAGTATTGCCGTTTACTCAGAGGGTAGCGATGGTGCCGCGAAACCACGGACAGTAATTGCGGGACCGTTGACGCGTCTCGCCTCCCCGTCGGCGATTGCGGCGGGCAAGGACGGAAGAATTTACGTTACAAATGAAGGTCCTATTACCTGCCCGATCCGCAATTGTAGTTGCCTAACAAGTGGTCATGGCAATGTCACGATCTATGATGCGGCTGAGAAAGGGGATGCTGCGCCGATCGGGACGATTGGTGGCCCACGCACCGGACTCGATTATCCTTATGGCGTAACGCTCGACTCGAGCGGGAATATCTATGTGCTCAACGCGGACGGTCTCGATGGAGTATTCATCTGTTATATCCGGGGTGCTGGACGAAGTGCCGTCCCTTTGATCTCGGGGCGTCGAATAGCCGGGGGTATGACTGACCTATCCTCCAGCCAGTTTTCCTATCCCGATTACACTTTGGCCGATCCGATTCTGGTCTTTGCGCCGGGCGCCAAGGGCGATGTCCCGCCGATCCGTACCATTGGTGGGCCACAAACCTCGATGTGGGGACCAGCCGGGTTGACCATCGCACCGTGGTAACGGCCGACGCGACGAGCAGGCTCTGACTTTCTCTTCTGGCGCAGTCCTCCGTTTCGATCCATTATCAAGGCGAATTTTTCGGAGGAGGGCAGTTTAATGCCATTCGCGCAGAACGGTTCAGTTAAGGTTTATTACGATTGTTACGGAGCGGGCACGCCGATCGTGTTTCTCCATCCTTGGACCACCAACGGCGGTATCTGGTACTACCAGGCCTTTCCGTTTGCCAAGACGAATCAGGTGATTGTCGTGGACCATCGCGGGCACGGCCGGTCAGACAAGCCGCAGAACGGCTACTCGATTCAGGAGCATGCGACCGACGTTCGCGCAGTCCTTGATGCGGTCGGCGCGAAGCAGGCGATCCTGGTCGGCAACTCGATCGGCGGGATGATCGCGATGCAGTTCGCGCTCGATCATCCGGATCGTGTTAGAGGCTTGCTTATCCTGAGCTCTGGTACGGGTCTCGGCGAGGGGATGCCGAAAGAGGCCGCGGCAGCCTTCCAGGCCAATTTCGAAGGAACCTTCGGTGCACTGCTCGAAGGCGCATGCTCGGCCAAGACCAAGCGCGAGCGTCCTGAGATTCTCGAAGTAATGAAGGGTCATTGCTCGGTGCCGACGAACTTTCCGAAGCATGTCTTCGATTCCGCGATGGCCGATCCCAATGGCGTCTTCGGCTGGAATATCAAGACGAAGCTGAACTCGATCAAAGCCCCGACGCTGGTGATCGCGGGTGAGGAAGATCAGGCGACGCCGGTCGCGGCGAACAAGTTCCTTGCCGACAATATTCCGGGTGCGAAGCTCGTCGTGATGAAGGATGTCGGCCACTTCTGCCAGCTCGAAAAGCCGATGGAATTCAGCGCGATGCTGAAAGAGTTCGTCGCGGGGCTGCGCTAAGGGAGCGCTGCGGCGGGACACCCTCACCCGCGATGGGACGATCGAATGTTCGCCCATCGCGGCCTCTCCCAGGTCGGGGAGAGGTATTATCGGATTGAACGGGACCGAGGCTTTGGGCTTCGGTCCCGTTGTTTATTTCGCGGAAGCTGATGGTTGTGGCGTTGCAGCAGCAGGCGAGGGTGATGGTGTCGGCGTCCCTGTGAGATCGGTATGCAGCCGATTGCCGGTGTTCTCCAGATCGGTGATGGCCTGCGGTGGAACCTCGAACACAGCGGTATCCGTGGTGGCCGTGACGTAACCGAAGCTCTTGTTCTGTGACTTTTCGTCGGAGCTGTGAGCCGTCACCGTCACCTGAAGAATCGAGGCATACAGGGTAGCGATCGTTTTGCCGTCCTTGCCAGAGAGCGTGATGGTTACGGTCGGCTTAACCATCCCATACTTGTTCGGATCCGACATCGGGTTCTCGGCAATTTTGGTCGCTTTCAGATCGTGCATCTGATCGAGCAGGCTTTGCGCAACCAGCTGCTCCGCGGCGACGTTCTTTCCGCCCGAGGTTAGCATCCACTTGTTGTCGGCTGATCGTTCGATCGTTTCATCGACGGGTCCGCCCTTGAAATTAATCCTGGCGACCGTGGCAGGATCGAAATGCAGCAGGGTTTTGTCGCGTAGATCATCGAAGCTCTTGCTGGCAGTGGTGATGAGCGAACTTGGGACTGTGTAAACCGGATCGGTCGGGTTGTCGCCGGTGCGGGCGAAGACGTTGTTGCTGCTGGCTTCAGGCTGCTTGAAGCCGAAGCGTAGCACCTCGGCCGGCTGATTGTCGGCTGGGCTGAGAGCGATCGTCAGCGCGGGAGTCCCGAGACCGTACTTGCTCAGATCGGCGGGCTTGTCGTCGACGAAGTCGTGAATCGTAGAGTTGGCCAACAGGTTGAGGAAGCCCGAAACAGCATCCTTGTCGGCGCCGAAGGCCTTCGGCTGCGTGATTTCCCACTTGTTACCGGTGCGCTTGAGTTCGACCGTCTGGCCGCCGTGGGTGATCGTGATCTTGTGCGCATCCTCAGGTTTGAAGCTGAAGAGCGCATGAGATCGCAGATCATCTTCGTGTTTGTTCACGTCGGTCGCGAAGGAGCTGGCGACCAGCACGACCTCGGGTTTATCGGCCATCTTGATGAAGACGGAACCACCGACCGGGGTCTGTTTGCCGACCAGAATTGCCGGCATCGTTTTGCCGTCCTTGGTCGTTATCGTCACGGTCACAGCCGGTACCGCCAGACCGAAGGGTGCCAAATCACTCGGGCTGGCGTCGGCCGTGTCGGTAATCGTCAGATTGACGATCTGGTTCAGCATCGCTTCGACGGCAGGTGCGTCGGCTTTGGCCGGTACGGGCTTGGTGATCTTCCAATCGGTATCGCTCGTGCGTTCGAGAGCGATATCGCGATCCGAGCTGTGAAGGTCGATCGTCTTAACGTCCTTGGCGTCGAGATGATAGACCTTCGGATTCGTCTCCGGCGGCGGCTGATGGTTCACGTATAGCGCATAGCCGCCGATCACGAGGAGCAGGATGAGGACAATGATGGTGTTACGCGGGCTCATCTTTGCGGACTCGTTCGAATGGTCAGTTTAGTTCCGGCGCTGCCACCAGACCGTCAAACCGATCAGCAGCAACAGCTCCGGTATCAGTAAGACCGAGAGCACAAAGACGACGTCGAACTCCTGAATCGTCAGATTGAACCGGGAAGCGCGCAGTGTCTTCGGACGGAGCGTGATGCCGTTCGGTTGCCCGGCAAGCCAATCCATACTGTTCATCAGGAAGTCGCGATTAAAGAACTGCTCCATGTACTGGTTGTTCGCGATATCCGTATCCCCCAGGACGACCAGGCGGGCGTTGCCTTTACCTCGATTCATCTTTTCGAGGTCGGCCTCGACGGCGACCGCCACATCGACGGGCCCTTTCTTATCGACGCTCTCATCCAACTTTGCGGTCTGTTTCAGGAAGAGGGCATTCAGGTCCGTCTCTCCCCACGAGGTATCAGAGGTCTTGGCCAGCGGCGTCACGAGGAGGCCGGGCTTAGGCGAATCGGCAGGATCGACCGTACGCACCATCGGGAAGACCGTCTGCTTATCGAAGCCGGTCGTAATCTGGTGGGTACCGTAGGTGTTAACGAGCGGGTTCAAGCCGAGCGACGGACCTGCGAAGAGCCGCACGACCTGATCGACGACGATATTATTGCCGACCGATACGCCCCAATCGCCAAGGAAGTTGATCAGCGCCGTCTGGTCGATCGACTTGTCGGGGCGCTGCGGCCGCAGCATCACCATCGCACGTCCGCCATGATCGAGGAATTCGTTGAGACTATCGATCACATGCGGCACGAGCGGACGCGTGGGTCCGGCAACGATCACGATCGTGCAATCGTCAGGAACCTTGGCTTCGGTGACGAGATTGACCTTCTTTACGGTGTAGTTTTCACCCTCGAGCGCCACCTGGAAGTCGTTGAAGCCGGTCTGGTTCTGCTTGTCGTCGGTATCGGCCTCGCCTTCGCCGGTGGTAAAACAGGCGGTCTTGGTCTGCGAATTAACCAGCTTCAGGATACCGTTGGTGAGAGCGGATTCGGTCAGATCACTGACGTTGCTGCCTTCACCGCTCGGACCACCATACTCAAGATGCGTGGTGTTCATCGTGGTGACCTTGAAGCGCTCCGCGAGTTCCGGATGCTTGTTCGGGTCGACCAGCTCATATGAGACCTTGGGCGAGATATAGGCGTACTGCTGATAGAGCGACTCGGCCTGCGGGCTGCGGCCACTTTGCACAAAGCCGTAGAACTTGAGTGGCTTCGTCAGATCCTTCACCACGCTGATCGATTGCGGCGAGAGGCTATAGACCTTCTGTGCCGTTAGGTCGAACTGGCGATGATGCCGCGTGGCGAGGAAATTCACCGCGATCAGCAACAGGATGAAGGCTGCCGAATAGATCGCTGCGTTAGCGCCGTAACGCGTCGTGCGGCGACCAGCCATCCCACCGATCGAGCCCCAGTTCGATATCAGCCATCCGATGAGCGCAAAGGCGCCACCGACCAGGTTGATAAAAATGAAGAGCCCGGCGAAACCACCGCTTACCAGCCCGAAGCCGATGATGCCGAAAGCAAGAAGTACGATGCCAAGCAGGCCGGCCAGCCCCGTTGTCCGCTTCATCCGCTTAGACCTTTCTTAATGCCAGCGCGCGGATTCGACTGCGCGTTGGGTCAGGAACAGGGGCAGCAGAATCGCGCTCAGGAAAAACACGATATCGGCCGTGTCGATTACGCCACGAACCATCGTGGAGAAATGCTCAGGTATAGAGAGATACTTAAGGATTGCCTTGATGGTATCGCCACCCGCCTCCGGCCACGAGATGACGTAAAGCAGAATCAGGATGCCGAAGGAGCTAATCGCTGCGATGATCTGGTTCTGGGTCACAGAACTGGTGAAGAGCCCAACCGCCACAAAGGTCAAGGCGAGCAGCGCCAGCGCCAGGTAGCCAGCGAACATCACGCCCACTTCCGGATTCCCGAAGATGATCAGGATGAGCGGGAAAATCCACGCCAGCGCAATCATGATCAGCGTGAAGACCGCAGCAGCGATAAACTTGCCGGCGACGATCTCGGTGGTGCGAATCGGCGCCGTCAGAAGCAGTTCGTAGGTACCGGTGCGTTTTTCTTCGGCAAAGACGCGCATCGTCAATGCCGGCATCACGATGACCAGTACGATCGAAAGGTCGTGCAGCACCGGCGCGATCACCTGCGCGTTGAGGTTCAGCTGCTCGACCGTCTGACCACCGCCCATCAGCTGATACATCTGCAGCATCTCGGAGAAATGCTGCAGCAGCGAGAAGAAGAACCATCCGCCCAGTAACAGGAAGACGGTTAGTACGACGTACGCGACGGGCTGGACGAAATAGCCCATCAGCTCTTTACCGGCGATCGTAAGCGTGTTGCGCATGATTAGTTGAGATCAGGCTTCTGAGTGACCGGCACCGACTTCTTCGAGGGTCTCTTCGGCAGTGGCACCGGGCAGATGACCTTCCTTGCTTATCGCGTGCAGAAAAACTTCCTCGAGCGAGGAACCTTCGGGTAGCTCGGAGAGCTTGGCTTCGAGCGCGATTGTGCCGTCGTTGATGATCACGACGCGATCGCAGATCTGCGAGACCTCGGGCAGGATATGCGTCGAAAGCACAATCGTTCGCTTGGCCGCCAAGCCTCGAATCAGCTCGCGAATCTCGTGGATCTGGCGCGGATCGAGGCCGATCGTCGGCTCGTCCAGAATCAGTACCTGCGGATCGTGGATGAGCGCCTGCGCTAGACCGACACGCTGCCGATAACCCTTGGACAGCTGACCGCAGATTCGGGTCGCCATGTGGGTCAGGCCACAGTGTTCCATCACGCTCTGGGTGGCCGACTCGACTTCCGACCGAGGGACGCCCCGCAGCTTGGCTACAAAATTGAGATATGCCTCAACCCGCATGTCGGAGTAGAGCGGTGGATTTTCCGGCAGATAGCCGATCAGCCGCCGCGCTTCGAGCGAGTTGGTAAAAATATCCAGTCCGTTGATCACCACGGTGCCGGAGGTTGCTGGCATGAAGCCCGTGATAATGCGCATCGTCGTCGTCTTCCCGGCACCGTTCGGTCCGAGAAAACCGAGAATCTGACCACTCTCGGCGCGGAACGAAATTCCTTTGACTGCGACGAAGCTACCGTAAGTCTTGGTTAGATCCTTAACTTCTATCATCGTAAGGTGACCCCAAGCCTTCGCCGTATCTATCCGCGAAGTGACCCGCGATGATATCCGTGACGAAGGCGAGCCTGTTCCTTTAAGACGTACCGTTAGCTCACAAATTCAGGGAGATAAACAACGAAATAATAAAGCCGGGCCTGTAGGCACTGTCAATACGAGTTTTCGGATCGTGGTGGCTCAATTGTTGAGAATTCACTCGCAGATCAAATTTTTCCCGATGAGCAATTTTCTCCAAGCGGAAGGCGCTGATCCCGGTTACAACGACGCCAGCAAAGGAGCAGACTCGATCATGATCGACCACATTTCATTGCGCGTAGCCGATTTCAAACGGGCACTTCCGTTCTATACCGCGGCGTTGGAACCGCTGGGTTACATCCCGCAATACGTCGATGAAGCTGGCAAAAGCGCCGGATTCGGTCCGAAAGACGACGTGCGGCTCTGGATTGCCGAGAGCAAAGAGCCGGCGGGCGGGGTTCATATCGCGCTTAAGAGCCTGAATCGGGCAGCGGTGAATGCCTTTCACGCTGCGGCTCTTAAGGCTGGGGCGAAGGATAACGGTAAGGCCGGATTGCGCCCTGATTATCACGCGAATTACTATGCCGCCTTCGTGATCGATCCTAACGGCAACAATCTGGAGGCGGTCACCCACGACCCGGAATAAGGCGTCCGTCGGAAGGAGCACGGGACCCGCGTAGTCCCGTGCTCTTCACAAGATTAGGTCGCGGGTTGTTTGGCATTCTCAGCGAGGCGCTTGAGATTCTCATCCGGCCAGATCTCCGGAATCTGTAGAAAGATCGAAAGGCTGGGACGCCTTCAGGGATCTCCACCCACGGGAGCTTGCTCCGAGTGAAGACGTGGATATCGGGCCAGACGCTGCTGGGCTTATCGAGCGTTCCGGCGCGAACGAATAGGCAATCGCTCGGCACTGCCTCGTAACGACTCCATACATAGGTCCCGCATTGTCCGCAAAAGAATACTTGATGGGCTTTGCCGGTTCCCGCGGTCAGTGTGAAGGATTTCGGCTTCTGGCCGTGGACTTCGACGAACTTCGTCTCAATCCACATATTAATGGCGTGTGGCCCACCCGTGAGGCGCTGGCAATCCCTGCAGTGGCAGGCGTGAACGATGAGCGGCGGCTTCGTTAATTTGTACCGGATGGCTACGCAGGCGCATCCGCCTTCAAGCTGCTTCACCTTATGCTCCTTGCGCACGAGTCGTACTAAACGCCAGACTGACTCGCAGCGTTACCGACTATGTAGCGATAATCGATGGGCGATACTTGGCAAAAATTAGTCCGCCCTCCAAGCCGTGAGAGGCGGCTACTCTCCGATGCTCTCATGCAGAGAAGCGAGAGCGGAGGAGAGGGCGGTGCGACGGCGACGACCCTGGCGATCGGCCAGGGTTGGCGCGTTGTCGATATCCTTTGCACGTCGGGTCCGCAGGATCGCCCGTTTGAGGAACGGCACGGTGGCGGGTCGATCTCGATTGTGATGGAAGGGACCTTTGTCTATCGCAGCGATAGCGGCTCTTCGTTGATGGCGGCTGGAGCGCTGTTACTTGGCAATCCGGGTCGGAATTACGAATGCTCGCATCATCATGGTGAGGGCGATCATTGTCTCTCGTTCCAGTTCGAGCCGGAACTGTTCGATCGCCTTGCCATAGAGGCCGGTATCATCGATCGCGGCTCGCAGGTTAATCGTGTTCCACCAGTCTCCGCGTTGGCGCCAATAACGACGCGAGCGATGCTAGCGCGTGGCGGAAACGATTGCTGGGAGGACGTCGCATTCGACCTCGCCGCGAGCGCTCTCGAAACCGCCGCGCAGACGTCGCGTTCGCGGGTGCCGCTAGCGGCCGATTGGGGCAGGGTGAGCGAGGTTATCCGCGGGATGGAAGCGAGTATCGATTCTCCACATCCGCTGGGCGATCTCGCCGCCGAAGCGCGGATGAGCAACTACCACTTTCTGCGCACCTTCAAGGCGATGACCGGGGTTACGCCGCATCAGTGGCTTCTGCGTGCGCGATTGCGCGACGCGGCTCAGCGATTAGTAGCCACGAATAGTCCGGTGACATCGATAGCGTTAGATGTCGGCTTCGACGATCTTTCCAATTTCATTCGGAGCTTTAGGGCCGAATTCGGCGCCTCGCCGAGCCGCTATCGAGCCAGCGCCTGATGACTGCAAGCACCGAGAAGCCGCTCAAGCATTTCATTGAGGAAGACGAATACGCGGCGCTGGACGAAGAAACGCAGCGCAAATATATCCACGTCGCGTTCGCGCATGGATATCGCCTCGATGAGAGCGTCCGCAATGCTCGCGAGCAGAAGCTTTCGGTAGCGATTCTGATCGGTTTGATTCTTTTATTTGGCGGCGTCGGCGCTTATGCCTACTGGGCCGAGGTCGAAGCCCTGAAGCTGGTCGCGATCGCCGGCGCTGTCCCGACCTTCCTCGGCCTGATGTTCCAGATAGCGATCTACGTCACGGCTTCCGAGTAAGGGAACTCTGGATAAGTCGAGTCTCTCCGTTTTCTCGCGCGACTCCGGTTACTGCTAGACTGGCCGGACTGTGGCGGAAGAACGGCGCAATCTCTATCTGGTCGACGGGTCGGGTTATGTCTTCCGTGCCTTTTTCGGCCTTCCTCCTCTGACAAACTCGCGTGGTGAGCCCACTGGCGCGGTCTATGGCTTCATCCGGATGCTTTTCAAGCTGCTCAAGGATGCGCGGCCGACGCATATTGCCGTCGTCTTCGATTCGCCGAAGAAAACCTTTCGCGATGAGCTTTTCGAAGACTACAAAGCGAACCGGGTCGAGACGCCCAACGATCTCCTCAAGCAGATTCCGCAGATTCATCGCGCGGTCGACGCGATTCAGATCAAGCATCTGATTATCGATGGTTACGAAGCTGACGACGTGATCGGAACGCTGGCGGTGCGTGCCGCACGCGATAAATACAACGTGACGATCATCACCGGCGACAAGGATTTCATGCAGCTCGTCGGGCCGAATATCACGCTGTGGGACACGATGTTCGGCAAGCGAACCAGCGCGCGTGAAGTGCGTGAGCGTTTCGGCGTCGAGCCGAAAACGCTTATCGACATCATGGCGCTGATGGGCGACTCGATCGATAACGTCAAAGGCGTTCCCGGCGTTGGTGAGAAGACCGCGACGGCTCTGATCCAGCATTTCGGCTCGCTCGACGCGCTCTACGCCGGACTCGATCGGATTGGTGAGGTCAAGGCGCGCATCCCCAAAAAGATGGCGGGAGTGTTGGCGGAGCATCGCAGTGACGCAGAACTATCGCGCAAACTGGTGACGATCCATACCGACGTACCGCTCGAAATCGGTCCGGATGATCTCATCTGGCCGGGCGTTGATCAGAACGCCGCGGCGACTTTGCTACGGGAACTCGAGTTCGGCAGCCTCCTGGCGGAGCTCGCCCCCAATGCGACCGCAGCCAAGTCTGAAAAGACAAGTACGGAACAGCTCGTTACTGAAGAGAAGCTTGAATCGATCGCGACGCAACTCGGCACTGCGAAACGACTCGCGCTTAACCTTGGCGGCGACGAAAGCGGCGCGATCGTCCTGAAACTCAAAGCTTCCGGCGACGAAAATGTTTATGTGATCGGTCGCGATCTCATCCCTCGAATCGCCGAGATCATGGGTCCCAATGGACCGCCCAAGGCCTGCCACGATCTGAAGCGGCATATCGAGTTGCTCGGCAACTATGGGGTTAAGAATTTTGCCGGTGGGTTCGACACGATGCTCGCTGGATTCGTGCTCAATCCGGGCAAAGCCGAGCCGTCTTTGAAGGATCTGTATCATGAACATCTGGCGGCGTTGGGTGGCAACCCAGCGGGAATTTCCGAGCCTGCGATCGTCGAATCGTTGTGGGATGCCTTGCCGGGAAAACTTGCCCAAGCCGAACTCGATCAGCTCTACGACGAGATCGAGTTGCCGGTCGCGCGAATCCTCGCCGGGATGGAACAAGCGGGTATCGCTCTCGATGCGGCGGCGCTGCGGGCGATCTCCAGCGAATTTGGTGAGCAACTGGCTGCACTCGAGAGCGAGTGCTTCAAGCTGGCGGGAAGGGAATTCAATCTTAACTCGCCGATCCAGTTGCGCACGATCCTTTTCGATGAGTTGAAGCTCTCGGCCAAGGGACTCAAGAAGACCAAGAGCGGATTCTCGACCGATGTCGATACGTTGGAGAAGCTTGCTGCGAGCCATCCGCTGCCCGGCAAGCTGATCGAGTACCGCACTATCTCGAAGCTCAAATCGACCTATAGCGACTCGCTTCCGGAACTGATCGATCCGGCGACCGGCCGGATTCATACCTCGTTCCATCAGGCGGTCGCTGCCACAGGTCGACTCAGCTCGACCGATCCGAATCTGCAGAACATCCCGACCCGTAGTGAGGAAGGGCGGCGGATTCGCCGGGCCTTCGTCGCTGCGCCGGGGTCCGTACTGCTTTCGGCCGATTACTCGCAGATTGAGCTGCGCGTACTGGCTCATCTGTCGGGCGATGCAACCCTGCTCGAAGCTTTTGCGAAAGACGAGGATATCCATGCGCGAACCGCTGCTGAAGTGCTGGGGACATTGGCGAATGGTGCCGAAGCGCGCCGTCTCGCCAAGGTGATCAACTTCGGCATTATCTATGGGATGGGTCCGCAGCGACTGGCGGGCGAATTGGGTATCCCCTTCGCCGAAGCCTCTGAGTATATCAAGCGCTATTTCGAGCGTTTGCCGGGAGTTAAGGGCTATCTCGACGATACGCTGCGCGGCGCGCGCGAGCGTGGTTATGTTACGACTATGTATGGCCGGCGTCGCTATCTGCCTGAACTGACCGGACCCGACGGGGGCGCACGAGCGCAAGCCGAAAGAATAGCGATCAACTCGCCTATCCAGGGCAGTGCTGCCGATTTGATCAAGGTGGCGATGGTGCGACTCGATCGGGCGTTGGCGGGGCAAAATGCCGCGCGGATGCTGCTTCAGGTCCACGACGAATTGTTGTTGGAGGTAAACGAACGTGCGCTGAAGGCCTCTTGTGCGATCGTCAAGGAGGCTATGGAAGGCGTAGCTACGCTTAGGGTTCCGCTCAAGGTAGAGTTGAAATCGGGACCCAACTGGGCCGAACTCGCGCGTCTGCGATGAGAAGGTCCAGCGGATTTCGAACGGGAGGAGATGGAAGTGGCGTATAGCAGAGTCGTCGGTTGATAATTTCGATCAAAGGTTACCTCCGACACCTGAATATTCTCGCCATGTCACCGTCTAAACCTTTTGAGTAAGACAACGCGCCCCGCGGTCGATGAGACCGAACTGATCGAGCAGGCGCGCAAGGGCAACACCGAGGCCTTTGGGGTGCTCGTGGAGCGCTATCAGCGACGGGTGGTGGGCGTCGCGATGGCAGTGGTCCACAATCAGGAAGACGCGTTGGAACTTGCGCAGGAGACTTTCGTTCGTGCCTATCAGAACCTCTCCAAGTTTGAATCACGTGCCAGCTTTTCCACCTGGCTCTATCGAATTGCCGCCAATCTTGCGATCGACTTCCGTCGCCGCGAAGGACGACACATTGTCCTGCGTGGAGAAGAGGGAGAATACGAACTCGAAAAACTTCCGAGTGACCGCGGCGATTCGTTCGCCGAGACAGCTCGTGGGGAACTCAATCAACGCTTGCGTGAGGCTTTAAAGGAGTTGACGCCTGAGCATCGTGCAGTGATACTTTTGCGAGAAGTGGAAGGGCTCTCTTACGACGAAATCAGCGAAGCGCTGCAGGTGCCTCGCGGTACGGTGATGAGCCGACTGCATTATGCGCGTAACTACTTGCGTGGAATGCTCAAGGATGTGGAAAAGGGCTAATCCGGATGACGACCTGCGATGACATAGAATTGCTGATCGGCCCGTTTGAAGATGGGGAGCTTGAGCCCCATGAAATGGAAGAAGTGGCCTTCCACGTTGTTGCATGCCTTGGATGCAAGGCGGCACTCGAAGATTACCGCGAGCTCGGCCTAGCGCTGCGCGGCGCGGTTCTCCAACCCTCCCTCGATGGATTCGCCTCCAAGGTCGCTGACCGTATCGATCACAGCTGGATTCCGCTGCACGTCCGCTTCGGCCGGATGCGTGAAATGCTCAGCCGTGCCGGTTCGATCTTCGAAATCGCGGTGATTGCGGCAGCAACAGCTGTGCTCACAATCGTGATCGCATCGCCCTACGCTAAGAAATTCGGTTTACACTCACCTCCGTCGACGGTGGTGGCGAGTACCTCTGGAGAGATTGCGAAGGCTGAGCCGAAGACGATCGATGCGCCTCCATCGGCACCAATTCAGCCAGTTTCTATTTCGAGGAGCGAACCGCGTCCCGAGTTCGCTCCGCCAAGAGAGTTGATGCTAGGAGATCCAGCGACGAGCGAGTCCCAGGAAGTGATGACCGATCTGACCGGCGGGGAGGGGCCCTCAGTCCCGGTATGGAACGAGCCTCGCACCCAAACGACCGTGGTTTACGTTCCGCATCATCCCTGACCGTATGCATCGTCTGAGCAGGATCGTCCTTTTGCTCACTGCCCTGGCGGCTAGTGGGTCTGCGACGGTTCCGGCGTTGGCTTTGGCCGGCGACGCTCCCATAAAAATTCGAGTCGAATCGATTCTCGCCGCCAACCGGATCGGCGACGGAGCGCAACCTCTCCGTGTCGAAATGGATAAGCGGTTGAAAAAGCTCAACCTCGCGAAACGTCTAACCATGATGTTTGGCTATTCGAGTTATCGTTTACTCTCGCATCAGGAGGACAGCGCTCGGATCGGAGGAGCCGTTGCATTCAACCTGCCCGGCGGCCATATCCTGCATGTCTGCATACTGGAATTCAGAGGGAACGTCTTAATCGGTACCGCGGAGATGTTCGAGGGCGAACGTCTGACGATCGGTGTGCCGATTCAGATGACGGACGACGGGGTGCTGATGCTCGTCGATGAGCATCAGCCGAACCAGTCGTACATCACCGCTATCTCAGCCGATGTGCCGCCTTTCGACGGACCGTCGAAAGTCTTGATCGATCCTCGTCGGACTCCGCAGATCCCCGTTCCGAGCCTAGTTCCTGCTTTTCCCGCGATAATACCGGCGGATTAACTCCGGCTTCCAATCACTCGTCTAGCGTGGAGCCATCCGCAGCGCGCCGTCGAGACGGATAGTCTCGCCGTTGAGCATCGCATTCTCGACGATATGCCGCGCCAGCGCTGCGTACTCCTCGGGATGGCCCAGGCGCGACGGAAAAGGAATCGCTGCGCCGAGTGCCTTACGCGCCGGTTCAGGCAGCGTCGCGAGCATCGGGGTGTCGAAGGTACCGGGTGCAATTGTGCAGACCCTGATACCGACGGACGCGAGATCGCGGGCGATTGGCAGAGTCATTCCAACTACGCCGCCCTTCGAAGCAGAGTAGGCCGCCTGACCGATCTGACCGTCGAACGCCGCAATGGAAGCGGTATTAATAATCACGCCCTGCTCACCATCAGCGTTGGGCATGTTTTTCGACATCTGCTGTGCCGCAAGGCGAATCACATTGAAGGTGCCAGTAAGATTCACCTGTAGCACCTTGGCGAACAGTTCGAGCGAATGGGGACCATCCTTGGCGATAGTGCGTGCGGCTTTGCCGATTCCAGCGCAGTTCACGGCGATATGGACGGTGCCGTATCGCTCGGTCGCAGCCGCGATCGCCTGCTGGATTGCATCGCCGGAAGTAACATCGGCCGATATAAACATCGCATTTTGGCCGAGCGTCTCGGCAAGCTTGGGACCGGGCGAATCGGGTAGGTCGAGGATAACGATCTTGGCTCCCGCCGCGGCAAATTCGCGCGCCGTTGCGCCTCCCAAGCCTGAGCCACCGCCAGTGATAACCGCTACTGCGTCTTTGATATTCATGTTAATCCCCGAATTGATAATTCGTTGCAGAGATATTGCTTGGTGCGACTCGCGGGGTAAAGCCCCGCGCTCAGGCTTCGGCGATTACGTGGGCGATAGCACCGGTCGCGGTATGGGTCAGGCTGAGGTGGAAGCGCTCGATCTTGCGTCGTGCCGCGAAGGCCGCAGTCTTGCCGCTGAGCTTGATCGTGGGAGCTTGTCCGCGCTGGCGCACAACCTCGATCTCATTCCAGCCGACGTTGCGGTTCCATCCGGTGCCAAGCGCCTTCATCGTGGCTTCCTTGGCGGCGAAGCGCGCAGCATAGCTCTGGTAGCGCCCGCGACCGCGCGATTCGCAGTAGGCGATTTCCCCCGGCGTATAGACGCGAGCGCGAAAGCGCTCTCCCGTGAGGGACCGCTCGAGGGCCTGCTTCACGCGATCCACTTCAATCGTATCGATTCCAGTACCGACGATGGGCATAGCTATCGCGAGCAAAATAGCAGCCGAGGCGAAGATGCAGAAGCGTGGAGCGGGACGGCTTGCGAGCCGCATCATCGCAATCCTATGCTCATGCTCTTCGAAGGAGCTTTCCGATGGCAAAACTGAAGATAACGGTGAACAAGGCCAAGTGTATTTCGAGTGAGGATTGTATCTCGGCAGCGCCGGGCGTATTTCAGCTCGACGGCGACGGTAAGTCCGAGGTCTACAATCCGACCGGTGGGAGCGACAGCGCGATAATCGCGGCGGCTCGGGTCTGTCCCGCGAAGGCTATTACCGTGGTGGATGAAGAGACGGGCACGCAGATTTTTCCCACACCGAAGAAATAGCTACGAAAACCGCACAACCATCAGTTCCGCGTGTGAAGAAGATTCGCCCGGCCCGGCGGCCGGGCGAAATCACGATCGTGCAGACGCGCGATGCGGACGTGATTGCCGCGATGGCGACTGCCGCCGGGGCTCTGACGGATGAGTATCAACGGCCGGGAAGTTGCGTGCTGATCGCCTACGAAGGTGATAACCCCGTCGGAATAGTTGCCGTCCTAACCGTGGTCGAGACCGGCCGCGTGGCGTTGCTGTGGGTTGCCGAGGCGAGGCGACGGCGCGGAATCGGCACTGCGCTTGTATCCGCGGCGCGCAAGGCAGCCCATACGCGCGGCGCACAACGACTCTTGGCCGCCGGGGCGGCCGATACTGCGGGCTTTTTGCAGAAGCTCAGCTTTGAGCCCACAGCTGATCCCAATCAGCCGTGGATGCTTGATATCTCGCGCGACGGGATTATCGAGCGGTAATCAGTCAGCCGCAAACGCCGATCGCTACTCTCGCAATGAAATGGGGCAGGGTAGTGCGCCCTAGCGGCGCGACCACAGCTCGATTACCAAACGCCACGACGCTATCGCAAAACCGACAGTGCCGATAATCCCGCTGATCCATATCGTCTGGCCGTAGCGCGGCGACTTGGCGAACTCGTTCATCGCTTTGCTGGAATATTCACGGTCGCGTCGCGCACGAGAGTAGAAGATCAGCGAATTGATCATCGCGTAACCGAAGAAGATGCACGCGAAGATCAGGGCAAAGATGTGCGAACTACCGGAGGACATTTAATAACCTGGTGCGGGGCCTACTAGGCTTTGACATATCGTTTCAGCTCGATACCGAATTGCGCGGCGGCGTTGCCTCCGAGCATCTGCGCGAGCATCGCGTCATCGATATTCGCGCGCATCAGCTTCTCGAACGCGTCGTCACCACTGGTCGTATCGTGATGCGGATAGCGCGATCCCCATACCACCTTTGAGGCGAAATTCTCCGGCAACCGCTGAATCATCCGCTCCTCGGCATCGAACCCCAGCATCACGTTGCCCTCAGCCCACATCTCCTCGGTGTCGGTCCGCACCGGATAGTGATGCAGCAGCGGGAAGGTGCGCGTCGAGGCTTCCATCTTTTCGAGCACCTCTTCCATCCACGAGGCTTTGCCATGTGCCACGACGATTCTCATTTTCGGATAGCGCTGCATGACTGTGAAGCCGATCAGCGTCGAGCCGACGAACATATGATTATCCAGCCAGGGCGCCAAAAGCGGGGCAACGGGATGGCCCAGCGGCGGCATCGCTGATACCGAGTTGGCGCTCGCTGCGCCGGGTCCACCACCGGCGAAGGCTCCGCCACCCGACACCGCGATAAACTGAAAACGATTGAGCCGGGTTTTCATCTTTTCGGCAAAAGGGCCGTGCGACGTCCACTCGGGATTCCACAATCCGCTTGCGGGATGGACCGCGAGTGCGAGTCCGGTCTCCTCCAATTCGGCCCACAGTGGGTCGTAATACGGATGAGTGAAGTAGCGACCTTCGAGGAACATCGGGCGGATAAACGCCGCGCGGAAAGATGCGATACGCCGGATACGCTGCAACTCTTCGAGCGCGTAATCCATGTGTTGCAGCGGCAGGATCGCGGCGGCGAACAGCCGTTCGGGCGCCGCGCCGCAAAATTCAGCAATCCAATTGTTGTAGGCGCGTGCCAGGGCGTAAGCGACGTCGGGATTCTCGATAAGATGGAATCCCTCCGCGAACCAAGTGGGATAGAGGAACGCCTGATCGATTCCCATCGCGTCCATGTCGCGCAGCCGCGCGTGCGGATCGGAAGCGCCTGGAGTCATCGGATGGCGCGTATCTGGATCAAGCTGGCCAACCTGCCGCCACGTCATGCCCGGACGCCAGATCGCGTGGCGCGGGATATTCGAGTTCATCGTGTCGCGAAACATCCGGCTGTTGACCTGAAGGTAGCTGCCCCATTTACCTTCTTCGCGCCACAGGGCGTAACGGCCTAGCGTGCGATACTCGGCTTCGAGGTACTTGGTCCAAAGTTCCGGTGGTTCCACGACGTGCGAGTCGCTATCGAAGATCGGAAAGCCTCGGCGCGCCATGACTATTTGCCCCGGTTGCGCAGCGCCGCTTCGGGCTTCAGCGCTTCCCTGATTTCGGCGTCGGTCGGCCACCAATCCGGCCGCTCGATTTCGGTTACTCGTTCGCGGATAAAACTCTTTGGCTCGGGGATTCCGTACATCTTGCGTGCGTTCGCGCCGAGAAACTTTGCCTGATAGCTCTCGGGCAGTTCCGCTTTGCGCATCGTCGCGATCGCGCGCCAAACGTCGTCACCGTCGTGATGATAAACGTCGGACGACCACGCGAGGATATTTTCGTAGAAATCCGGCAACCGCGACGGTGGGGCTTCATCACCTTCGAAGCCGGTGACGCAATGCGCAAGGAAGGTCTCGCTCGGCATCCGCTTGAGCGGCGCCATACGGCGATCATTGCGATAAAGCTCGTAGTTCTTGTCGCACTCATCGAGCAGGAACGTGAGCCAGGTCGATGATGCCTCGAACACCGCGGCCTTGAGCTTAGGATGACGTTCGAAGAAGCCCGACATCAGTGCGAGCGTTACCCACAACGACGCTTCGGCCTGAAAGTTCTGCACGTTCGTCAGAAAGTTGTGCGGCAACTCCGAAGAGCTGGCGGTCAGTGCAATCAGCTCCGAGCCCGAGGCCTGTTCTGTATAGCCGGGCGGCTTCAGCACGCCGAGGCATGGAAACGGATGCATCCCGTAGACCACGCCGGTTTCTTCCATCGCGCGCCAAACGCGACTGTATTTGGGTTGGAGGGGATAGTTACCCAATGCATCGATCGGCCGTATCAAGCCGACGCGGCACCCCTTGTCCGCCACGCGATAGACCTCGGCCTCCGCGAATTTCGCATCCTGTAGCGGCAACAGTGCGGCAAAAAAGAGCCGCTCCGGATTGGCTTGGCAGTATTCGTAGGCCCAGTCGTTGTACGCCTTGCACATCGCGCGAGCACCGGCCGCACTCTGAATCCATGGGTAAGCCTCGAAATCACTAGGGATGATCATCACCTGATCGATTCCCTGGATATCCATGTCGCGCAGGCGCGGCTCGGGCAGATAAGAGCCTTTGTGATCGAGATAGTCGGCCTGCTCCTTGGTGATCGCGCGGTCGCGACGAAGATTGCGGACATAAAGCGCGCGCTCGATATCGTGACTCACTCCCGGTCCTGCCAGCGACAGGACGTTGAGCATCCCGGTGTTCCCGTGAAAGAGCGTCGCGGGACCCGAATAGGCGATACCGTTGGCGAGGATGCGTTTGCTCTCGGGGTCGAAGAAGAAACTGTTTCTCAGGGCCTCGAATTCGTCCTTGCTCAGGTGATCCTTGGCGCGCTCCCATAACCACGGCGGTTCCGTGACGTGTGCATCGCAGTCGAAAGAGGGGAAATCTTTCGTCATCGGCGCGAACTTCTGAACGGGCATCAAAGACTCCTCGTGCGAATCTCCGCACGCCTATTTCTTAGCGCGAAGTCGAGCGATGGCGAAGCCGATAACGTGGCTGAAAGTGCTAGGTCTCCAACTATTGCACTGCAGGGTATGAAGTGAACGAAGAGCTCGGTGAAATGGGCTTTTGCTTGAGGCATCTTGTGGCGTTGATTGAGACATTTGCGTCCGGATCGGTGGCCAATTGGGTCAGATATTCCCGTGCTTTGGGTGTCGCGATATCGTAGAACAGATCGACGGCGAACGCCCGTTCCGCGGGATTCTGACCAGCAGCCAGACGTTCAGCTTGCTCAACGCCCGCATTGCGAGACGTGCCGAGGAACCTCTTGAGTTTTCCTACTTCGGCTTCCAGGCACTCTCTCTCGCGAACGTCATAGCCCTCTGGCCCCGGTACGGCCCCGAGCGTTGGAATTACCTTAGCCAGATGAGTTAGGCGCTGTTCATAGAACTCTCTGAAGCGATCGCTCACGTTCGAATAACCCGCGCCCGTCCATGCGTAGATCACTGGCCAGGTTGCGTCGCAACCGTTTGGTTCGATCGAACCAAGAGCTTGGTGCACGACGAACTCCAAATTGCCGTCGTGCCTTAAGTCTGAAACGCGATAGCCATCCCCGCCGCTCGAATACATCTGAAAGCCGAAAGCGCTCCGATCGACGACGGAAAACCCGCCGATACAGGGCCGGTCGGTCACACACGTCATGAAAACGAGGGAGAAAGAGCCATTGTGCCGCATCGGCGCGAATTGGTATTCCGAGACCTCTTCTCCGTCGCCGATGGAGGATTCGCCGTCGATCGCTTCCTGCATCGCGCGCACGAACGCCGCTACGGTCTTCTTTGACGGCGGATGGCTCGCGAGATTCGGCGATGCTGTTATGGACCAATTGCGTTTACCCAATTGGGTCTGTTCAGGTAGAGGAGAGTCATCGCCGAATGACGATGATGCGAACGCCAAACAAAGAAGTGCGGCAGTTACTCTTCGTGCGAGCATAGAAAAAATGGCGAGCGCCGCGCGACGCCCGCCATCCTTCATAAAGACGCGGCTCTTACTTGCGATCGAGTTCGGTCATCAGCTCGAGCTCGGGTGCTCCCGCGAGCAGATCCTTGATACGGCCCCCCATCGCCTTCATATGCTCGGTCTTGCGATGCAGGTCGAAGGCTGCGTCATCGGTGTACTTCTCGTACCAGATGAACTGGGTCGGATCTTTCTTCGACTGATGCAGAACGTAGGCTTCGCATCCGGGCTCGGCCGCGCGAACCTGCTTGATCATATCCTTGAAGGCCGCTTCGAGCTGACCTTCGCATCCCGGCTTCGCCTTAATCTTCGCGATTAGACTGAGTGACATTGCTCTCTCCCTGACTAAAATTTGGTCTGGAGCTTAGCGCATCTGCAATTAAAAGCCACCCTTATGCGTCGGCGGCAGGATTGCGTGCCTGCAGCAACTGATCGCACCGATTGATAGCGGTGAGCATCGCCTCGGCGAGACTTCGGTCCCGGGCGGCTGAGGTGAAATCGGCCGCGATCTGGCTCCATCCGTCGGCGGGCATCCGCGCGTGGATCGCTTTGTCGCCGATCACCTCGAAGTAGCGTTCATCTAGCGAGGCGAGGAAGAGGATCACGCCGTTCGCGTGCTCGCGTGAAAGAGCGTGAACCGCGAATTCGCGATGGGCCAACTGACTCGCCCGGCTATGGCGCATCCGCCGTGGCACCACGCACATCCGAAGCGGAGAGAGGCTGAAGACTACGGAGAAGGCCAACAGCAAAAGTAACTGGAGGAGCAATCCGATCGCCAAGGGCGTTCGGGGGTGAACCAGCGCAATCAGAGTAGTGACGGTCAGCGCGCTTAACGCGGCCCAGGCGAACGACACGAGCGTGTAGCGATCGCTCGCGGGCGTCACCACGATGGCGATATCGATTCCGTGGTGATGCTCTACAGCTGCGACTGCGCTATCGATGCGCGCGTGATCTTCTTTGCTTAGCGGATTGCCCATCGTTCACCAGCCGCCCGAGGCACCACCGCCGCCGAACGATCCGCCTCCGCCCGAAAAACCTCCGCCGCCGAAGCCACCTCCGCCAAATCCTCCCGAACCAAAGCCGCCCGGGTATCCGATACCGACAGGGTAGTGGGGCGAGCGATAGAGCCAGTACCGATGGCGGCGTCGAGAGACCGCGATCATCAGCACTAAGAACATCCAGAAGGGCACTAGCAACGGCACAAGGGTAAGGGCGGTGAGACGGTAGGTCCCTAGTGCTAGTGGCTCGCTCGACTGATCGCCTTCCGAGGTGTTGCTCAGGAGGTGCAGGATCGCGCGAGTGCCGTCGAGCGTGCCGGTGTCATAGTCACCCTGCTTGAAGGCGGGGTTGATATCGCGCTCGATAATGACCCGACTATCGGCATCGGTAAGGATGCCTTCGAGACCGTAACCAACCTCGATACGCACCTTGCGTTCGTTAGGCGCGATGATCAGAAGTACGCCGTTGTTCTTACCCTTCTGTCCGATTCCCCAGTGCCGGCCGAGCTGATAGCCGAAATTTTCGATCGTGTAGCCCTGCAGCGAGGCCAAGGTCACGACAACCACCTGATTTGTCGTCGCGCGTTCGTGCTCGATCAGCATCGCGTTCAGTCGATCCCGCGTTGCAGGACTCAGAATCCCGGCCTGATCGACAACCCGTCCGGTGAGCGGAGGGAAATCCGGGCCAAAGGCCCACGCTGGATGTGCGATACCGGCGAGGAGAAGCGCGCAGAGGACGATGCTCAGGCGGGGGATGATGCGCATTAGAAATGAACCTGGGGCACCTGCTGGGCTTGCTCGGAAATTGTAAAGGTCTCGCGCAGCTTCAGATCGGGATAGAGCCACGTCGCGGTCCATCGCGTTGGTATGGTTCGTAGTGCGGTGTTGTATTCCTGCACCGCATTGATGTAGTCGCGGCGCGCGACGGCGATACGATTCTCGGTGCCTTCGAGCTGCGCTTGCAGGGCCAGAAAATTTTGGTCCGATTTAAGATTCGGGTAGCGCTCACTCACGACTAGGAGTCGGCCCAATGCTCCGGTCAGACGGGCTTGGCTCTGCTCGTACTGATGGAACGCTTCCGGGTTCGACAGGATATCGGCCGGTAGCTGGGTCTGTGTCGCCTTCGCACGAGCTTCGGTCACTGCCGTCAGAACCTGCTGCTCTTGCTTGGCGTAACCCTTCACGACTTCGACCAAGTTGGGGATCAGATCGGCCCGGCGCTGATACTCATTGAGTACCTGACTCCACGCTGCCTTGACCTGTTCGTCGAGCGTCGGCAGCCGATTCACGCCACATCCGGCGAGCACGATTATCATGGCCATGGGAAGGAGCGGCAAAAGATGCGGTCGTCTTCTATCCATCGTTAGCTCGCGAGAGTGGGCTAATCGAAAAAGTAGCACTTGCGCGATCATCCGGCGACGTGGCTCCGTTTAACTCTCCTCACCGCGATTGATAACCTGTGCGTCGCGCGCGTCCGAGGAGGTCACAACTATGGGTAAGCCTTCGACTCCCGACTATATTGCCCGAGCCCTAATCGCTTTGACCGCGATCTTCTGCCTCGCGAATGGCGTTTTCATGGTTGCGGCGCCGCTTGCGTGGTACCGCGCCCTACCTACCGTACCCGCAACCGGTCCAGCGAATGCCCATTTTATCGTTGATATCGGGCTAACCTATTTAACCAGTGGCATACTGCTGCTCTACGGTCTCCGGTTTCCCGAAGGCCGCTGGATGGCGCTCGTCGCGGGCGCGATATGGCTCGCGGCGCATGGCATCTTTCATATCGTCGAGGTCGTGACAGGTATCTCAACGCTCGGCCGCTTCTGGCAGGATGTGCCAGCGGTTATCGGTCCTCCGCTTTTGGTCTTTGCTGCGCTTGCGATCCTTTTTCGCCGGCACCGCATCGATCCGGCTGGATTGCCCAAAACGACCTTCATGCGGGCGGTTGAGAAGATGATGCCCGGCGAAAGCCGCTACGTTCAGGAGCTCGCGGCCGCTCCGGGACATGCGCTCGAGAAATTCATGCATTTCATGCCTGCGACGTCGCATCGATGGGAAGCGACGCCAGAGATTTTTCACCTCGCACAACTCGGCGCGATTCTGGTGGAAGATTGCGGGCCCTGCGCGATGATCGTCGCACGTGGCGCGCTCGCCGACGGGGTATCGCGCGACTTGGTGAATGAGGGCTTGCGCGGCGCTGGCAATCTGACCGGCGATCGGCTTTGCGCCTTTCAATTCGGACAAGCTGTAGCGACTAGGGCGCCCGAGGCCTTTGCGCTCGGTGATCAGATCGAGCAGACTTTCGGTCGTGCCGTGCGTCTCGAACTGGCGGTGACCGCGTCTTTGGTACGCGGCTATCCCGGTATCAAGCGCGGGCTGGGTCTGACGAAGGCGTGTTCGTTAACTCATCTCGAAGTTTGAAAGAGCAGCGGGAACATTACTTGAACGGAGATTGCAGATGATCGGATTCGACCTCACCGACGAACAACGCGAACTCAAGGCGCTCGCGCGCAAATTCAGCGAGCAGGAGATCATTCCTCGCGCTCGCGAATACGACGAGAAAGAGATCTTCCCGCGCGATATCTGTGAGAAGGCCTGGAAGGCCGGGTTGATGAACTTCGCAGTTCCGGCGGAGTTGGGTGGACCGGGGCTGAGCATCCTCGAAACCTGTATCGTCGGCGAAGAGCTGAACTACGGATGCTCAGGGATAACGAATTCGATCGCCGCGAACGATCTCGCTTCGCTGCCGCTCGTCGTCGCCGGTAACGACGAGCAGAAAAAGACCTATCTGGGCGGTCTCGCCAACCAGCTGAGCTTCTGCGCCTTCGCGATTACCGAACCGGCTGCCGGTTCAGACGTGGCCGGGATGACCACCACCTATCGTCGCGACGGCGACTCCTACGTGCTCAACGGCACCAAACACTTCATCTCGAACGGCTCGATGGCGGACTGGATTGTCACCTTCGCGACCACCGACAAGAAGCTGAAGCATCGCGGGATTTCCTGTTTCGTGTTCCCGTCGAATTTGCCGGGCATCACACGCAATCGGATGCATGGCAAGCTTGGCCAACGCGCCGCCGACACCGGCGAGATCGTTTACGACGAAGTGCGTATCCCGCTCGAAGCTCTCGTCGGCAAAGAGGGCGAGGGTTTCAAGTATGCGATGGGCACCTTCGATCGCAGTCGTCCTGAAATCGGCGCGATCGCGATCGGCGTGTCGCAGCGGGCGCTCGACGAATGCGTTAAGTACTCACAGGAGCGGAAGGCCTTCGGCCAGCCGATCGCGAGCTTTCAGGCGATCCAGTTCATGATGGCCGATATGGCGGTGAACGTCGAAGCGATGCGCCTGCTGACCTACAAGGCGGCATGGATGGTCGATCGCGGGGAAACGCCGAACGCGATTTCGAGCTACGCAAAGCTCTTCAGCTCCGAGGCCTGTATGAAGATCACGACCGACGCGGTGCAGATCTTCGGCGGCTACGGCTACATGAAGGAGTATCCAGTCGAAAAGCTGATGCGTGATGCCAAGCTGCTCCAGATCTACGAGGGTACATCGCAGGTCCAACACATCGTCATCGCGCGCGATCTGCTGAAAGCCTGATCCCCCTACCTGATCTGGGAGAGGGTGCTGAGCGCTCCGCGCGAAGTGGGTGAGGGCGCTTCGCAATGAATCGCGTCGCGTTGATCCCTCCGCAACGCGTCGCAAAGCCGCCGCTTCGGTCGGGATGACAGAACAAAGTTTCTCAGCACCTATTGCTGTCATCCTGAGCGAAGCGATCCAAGGGGCGGCCGAGTCCGCGAGGCCCGGCCTAAAATCATTCGCGGAATCGAAGGATCTGCTCGAAGCGATTCACGGCTTGTAGATCCTTCGCGCGAAGAAGCTGATCACGTTGCGCGGGACGAACCGAGTAGTCTGCGCGGTGATGAAATTGATCCATCCAGGGATATAGACCGTGCGGCCGCTGGCCGCAGCCGTGATACCTTCAGCGACAACCTGCTCGGCACTGACGAACGCGAACTTCGGCATCCGCCCGTGCTCGTTCTTGGCGACCGACTGAAACTCCGTCGCGACCGGCCCCGGACATAGCGCGAGGATACGTACCCCGCTCCCAAGCAGTTCTCCCGCCAGTGCCGAAGTGAAGCTGAGCACGAAGGCCTTGGTCGCCGCATAGATGGTCATGTAGGGCAGAGGCTGGAAGCCGGCCGTGGATGCGACATTGATAATCGTGCCGGCGTGCCGCTCGATCATCTGCGGCAGAATCAGATGCGTCAGGGCCACCAGCGCGGTGATATTCAGATCGATCTCTTCGACCTCGCGCTCCAATCCGAGTTGATTGAATGGTCCGTTGGTGCCGAACCCGGCGTTATTGACGAGATAGTCGATTGCCGTCCTGGATGCCGTGAGCTGATCGCAAATCTCGCGTGGCGCTTCCCGTCGCGCCAAATCCGCAACGAGTATCTCTGCGCCCGATGCGCCAAGTTCGCGTGCTTTGGCCGCGACGCCTTCCAGCCGATCCTTGCGGCGCGCGACGAGAATGAGGTTGTAGTTGAGGCGCGCGAGCGCATAGGCGAATTGCTCGCCGAGCCCGCTCGAAGCTCCGGTGATCAGCGCAGTCGGCATCGATCGATTACTCCCGCCGCCGATCATAAGTCGTTACCGCGCCGGAATCAGCCCCGCGTCGAGCATACGGCCAAGGTCGGGCGCGCCGTTATCGCGATGGTCCTGCATCGAGTAGTAGGCCAAGTTGGAGTTCTGTAACGGAGCAATTCGCTCCTGCGGAGAGAGGCTCAGCTTTGCCATCGCCGCGAAGAGGGCCGAGGGACCCAACCCGACTCGGGCTAAGTAACTAATCGCAACGATATTCGCCTCGCTTTCTTCAAGCCGCGGATCTCTCGGCTGGCCAGATGTTGGATGGGTTGAGAGACGATAATGGCTGTAACGGACGTGGCCCATCAGGTGTGCGATCACGGCATCGAGTTCGGGCTCGCTGGCGCCTCTTACAAGACCCTCACTGATAAGGAGCGTGCCATCCGGAACCACCAGCGCTTCAGAATAGGGCGACTCCACGACGATGACGCGCCAGTGGATACCTTTCATCGGAGCACCTTCAGCCAATCTCTGGAGCGCCATCCTGGCGCGGCTTTGTTCAAGGCTTCCCGAAGCCAGCTGCGAGCGCTTGATGATGTAAACGACGTCCGAAGTGAAGTCCACGGGTTCGAGTTCTGTTGGCGGGGGCGGAGGAAGCTTCGGAACGTCGAGCAACTCGAGGGAGCTACTGGTTAGCGTTACCGGCCACGGTCTGTTCGGAAGAGGCTCATTGAACAGCATTATGCGAACGGATTGCGGAATATCAGGGATAGTTATCTCGTGACACTTATAGAAGATGAATGTTCGCGGCGGGTCATGGTAGTACATGACGAAGGCCGTGGTTGAGTCCAATTCGACCGCGTCAGGGACTCCTAGATCATCGACGATCCTAGCAAGGTTCGAATCGAATTCCATTTCCCGTTGCAGGACGGCTGCGGGGCCGTATAGAGGGCGGAACTCGTTGGATTCGGTCCCAGATGAATCGAACGGAGGCTCCATGGGGAGGATCGGCAACTGCTCCAAAATGATCGTGTGCGGATGGAAAAGTGACTTGTCGATGATCTGAGGCGGTGAGATCACCTCCGAAGGCAGGTTGCCGTGACATTCGCTCAAAAGCTCAGGAAAGAAGCTCGTCGCGGTGCATCCCATGAGCAGCGTCATGAGGCTGGCTAGGATGACTCCTTTCATGCCTTTCGTCCCAGGTCATTTTCTCGGTCGCGTCGATACGCTTCAGCAGCTACGGCATGTTGCGCGATGGTGCATTGACGCCACGGACTGCGATGTTTCGCGACTGCAATCCGCGGCTGTCACGGTTCGTCGTTCATTCCGAACTTGCGTAAGGCCTGAAGCATCGCGGTGGCCAGGGCCTCGAAACACTTTCGACAGAGATCAATAACTCGATTGGAGGGCGTGAACACGAGATGCATCAGAGTGCCGCTTCGACCGCAGTTGTCGCATTGTTGCTGATTGTCAGCGTCGAAATTGATAAACATCTGCGCTACCTGCTGACTAGAGTTCAGCCGCCGAGCTGTTACCCGGAGTTGCAGTAGATGTCGGCACTGGGGACGGAGTCACCGTAGCGGAGGGAGTCGGATCTGATGCGGCATCGTTCTTCGCGACAACAGGCCCCCAGGATTCGCTCGAGGTGATGGTGTTACCATTCTCAGTGAGTTTCGCGAGCTTGTCTTCCTTGTAGCAGAAGGTCACAGGATGAAGACTATTGCGCGTGCCGGCTTCGGCGGGAGTGAGGACCGCCTCTGCCAGACCGAGAGTGAAGAAATCCGCCGCTCCCTCAAGAAAGGCCAGCCCGGCTTTACCGGCTCCGCTCGGACCGTGCGTGTACAGTTCGTAAGAATCGCAAGAGCTGCCGTCCGCTTCTTTTAGCGTGCCCTTCGGAGTCCCGACTGTTTCGATTACTGAGTCATGGGATTGACCGGGGCGGAACTGAGTAAGATCCACAGGATTAGGTCGCGTGGCTTCAAGAACCGGTGAGCATCCGGTGAGCAGATCGAGCGCCGATCCGGCTGCGATCATCCAAATAGCCGCCAATTGAGGGTTTCGTTTGCCACGGTATCTAGTCTCTAGCTTCATTCGTTGTCTCCCCGAGCGTGCCTCAACTGCTCACGCCACGGACGACACTAGAGAAGTAACGGTCAGAAATGACAGACGGTGAGTGGCGTCGTTTAGGTTGAAGGTACGACACGACGCCCTTTGTCGTGCTTCACCGGTATGTCGTTCAAGTAGGGGAGGCCGGAAAGCCCGTCGTCTTACAGAGACGATGATAGCGGCACTACTTTCGCGAAACGTTGGTCGTTACGAATAGGATCTGCCGCTGGCTCCTGTCCCAGATAGAGGAGATATTCGCAACGTTCGGCGCGCGCTTTGCGGAGTGCCTTGAAGCAATTATCTTTGTCGCCGATAGCAGCGTAGACGATAGCGAAGTCGAACGCCGGGACGTATTTCAGGCGAGCGATGGCACTGAGCTGCTTGATCACGTCGCGGGCGTCACGCATCTTGCGGGCCAGGCCGAAAGCGTGTCCCAGCAGAGCGAGTAACATGGCTGAGCTGTAGCCGGTTAGCTCTACAGCCGCCTGCAACTCGGCGATCGCCTTCGGATATTCCTGCTTCATCATCCATGCGCGCCCCAGATTCATGTAGGCGAGCAGATTCCGCGGATCGAGCGCGAGCATCGTTCGGCACTCGGCGATAACGTCATCGTACTGCCGACCGTGATACATGGCTGAGACGTAGGATGCGGTTATCGCCATGGAAAGTGGATCGTTCTCGCCCGCACGCTTGATCTCGGCGATCGCGTCGTCCATCCGCCCTTGAATAATCAATAACTCGGAGTACCACTGACGGGCGGGAGCATAGCTCGGGTTTAGCTCCAGAGCACGATCAAAGGCTTTCTCCGCAGGCTGCCAATTCCAATCGAAAAAGGCGTTTACATATGCGATTGAGGCGTGCGCGTCGGCCAGGTCAGGGTTGAGCTCGAGCGCTTTGCGCGCGGCGCTTTTGGCCTTCGGCATCGCTTCGCTCGGAGGCATCGCTCCGGTCATGATATTCGACAACAGCGCGTAGCAATCCGCGATTCCGGCATAGGCAGGCGCATAATTTAGATCCTGATCGATTGCCCGCTGAAACAGCCGAATTGCCATCCGCAGGTCTTCTTCGCGACGGCGGTTCCAGAGTTCCCTTCCCCTGAGATAGCTATCGTATGCTTCCGGCGGTATGCCGCGTTGCCCGGTTCTCTCTTTGGCTGTAATGGTTACCGCGATACGTCGGGAGACTGTCTGCGCTACCTCACTCTGCAACTCGAGAATATCGCTCAGGTCACGGTCAAATTTTTCGCGGGCGATAACGTGTTGGTCGTCCGCATCGATGAGGCTGATATCAATCCGAATACGGTTGTCGGCGCGACGGACGTTACCGTCGAGCAGATAGCTTGTTCCGAGCTCGCGCCCAATCTGATTGAGCGGCTTCGAGGTATTCTTGTAGGGCTGAACCGAGCGAAAGCCGATTACTCCGAGCTCCTCCGGATTGATTTGGCTCAGTTGTCCGATCAGTTCTTCGGTCAGGCCTTCGCTAAAATACTCCTGATCCGCCAAACCGGAATGGTTTCGCAGTGGCAAGACCGCGATCAGGCGTCGTCGTCGCGCAGGCTGAGGCACAAGACTCGGTTGGGAGTCGGGTTTTAACTCCGGAGAGCGTCCTTCACCCCACCAGCGGTCGAGCTCGTCGGTAAAGGCATAGACTGAATCGAGCTTTTCAAGACGTTTACGATGGATGGGCAGGCTGAGAGTCTTCTCCCATCGCTGGACCGTACGGACATCGCGACCCAGGTAAGCGGCGATCGCCTTCCATGAATCAAGACGCTTTGATGAGTCCTGCTTCTGCATGAATCAGTTGGGGGCAGTTAGTCGTAGCCGAGATTAGGCTTAAAGCGATACGAGAAGCAAATAGTTTAGGCCGCCTATCAACTGGAATAAGGAAATTTTGCGCTCCTACCCAGATTTTTGCGAGTCGCGCGACTCACTCCGACTCGTCCGGAGAGACTGGATCGCTCGCCGTTCAGCTATCAGGATAAGAGGTGCTATGCCGCACGAAGCGATCGATCTGAAGAATCCCGATTTGTATGTTCCCGCTGTTCCGCATGAGGTCTTTGCGCGCCTGCGGCGCGAAGACCCGCTCTACTGGAATTCGGAGAGCGATGGTCCCGGCTTTTGGTGCGTTACGCGCTACGACGATATCGTGACGATTTCCAAAGATCCGGCGCGTTTCAGCTCGGCCCGTGAGCATGGCGGCCATCGCATCTTCGACGAACATAAAGTCGGGATCGCGGGCGGCGGAACCTCGATGGCTGAG
>Ga0335069_10000849_pt1 | contig 49055 bp, 44 predicted proteins | sample Lox_Sample_11_FD_206714 | JGI IMG/M metagenome (GOLD analysis project Ga0335069, IMG submission 206714) | Soil microbial communities from Loxahatchee National Wildlife Refuge, Florida, United States - Lox_Sample_1.1 | ecosystem: Environmental > Terrestrial > Soil > Wetlands | place: USA... | reverse complement strand
CCGGTCGTAGTAGCTGCGGTCGTAAAAGCGTTGCCAGCCGTGCCATTGACGTTGGCAGTGACGGTGAGGACGTTGTTGGCGGCGGATGCGTAGACGTTGGTGTTGGCGACGGTTCCGGCACCGTAGGCGATGCCCGCGCCGCCGGGAGTGGCGTTGATCGCCGCAGCCAGGTTGTACACGGATTGCGCCGCCGTACTCCCGATCAATACTTCATTGGCCGCGCCACTGAGCGTGGTCACGAACTTGTAGGTCGTACCCGCAATGGTTGCGGTGTCGTTGTTGACAGCATTGTTGACGTAGGTCAGGGCACCGGTGGCGGCAGCGCCTTGCGTGAAGGCGGCTCCGGTGAAGGTGTCGGTTGCCGCAACGGCCGCGGCGCCTGGAGTCTGCGAGAGCGTGGCCGTGGCGGCGACTGCACCGCCGAGGCCGAGGCCATTGGCCGACAACAGGCCGGTGGTGACGCCGATGGTGCTGTTGCTGGCTGCGCTGGCGTCGCTCAGGAAGACGTTCGTCGTGTTCGCCGTGAACACTTGCCCGCCGTTGTAGTTCGTCTTGGACCCGATGCGGTCAATTTCTGCCTTAATCGCGGTGAACTCAGCGTCCAGTGCGGTTCGTTGCGAATCGGACACCGTGCCCGTCGCCGACTCGGTGGCCAGCGTAACGGCGCGGTTGAGAAGAGTAGTAACCTGCGCCAGCGAGCCATCGGCCACTTGCAATTTGCCGACGCCGTCGTTGGCGTTGCGGGCGGACTGCGTGAGGGCCGTGATATTGGCGTGCAATCCGTCGGCAATCGCCAGGCCAGCGGCATCATCCGCACCAGAGTTGATGCGCGAGCCGGATGAAAGCTGGAAGAGTGACTTCTGGAGATTGCTGTTCGTGATCGCCAACTGGTTCTGCGCAGCCAGGGATGCGATGTTATTGAGTACGCTAAGTGCCATTTGTGACGCTCCTTAATGTTTAGGTTGGTCCCGTTTCGGAATCCGTCCCCGAAACCTCCCGGAGGTCGTTCCCTAATGCACTGCGGAACCGTGACTCATAGTGGTCATCGGCGTGCTACGTCTCGGCTTTATTTTCACAGGTAACACTTGGGCTAGCCCGAGAGTAATTTTTCGCTCTTCTCCGCCTTCTCCACGCTTCTTGTCTTCCGCCGATGCACTTAGCAGAGCCTCCTTCTAAGGGTTGAGCCCTGTCCTTTCGGAGCTAAAGCATGATTCAGCTGACTCGCCTGAACAATCATCCGCTGGCCGTGAACTCGGACTTAATCAAGTTCGTGGAGCAGGCGCCAGACACGGTGCTGACGCTCGTGAACGGGGAGAAGATCGTGGTGCGGGAGAGCGCGCAGGAGGTGCTTGATCGCGTTGTCCAGTTCCGGCGCTCCGTGCTCCAGGGAATCATGCTGTGGTGGGATAACCGGGCGGCGATTTTGCATTCTCCAGAGGATCCTACCCACGAGGCGGACAGCGGCCCCACGATCACACCCAAGCAGGAGCCTCATGGATAAAGCGACGGTCGGCGGAATTGTGCTGGCCCTCGGGGGCGTCCTCCTGGGCCTGCTGCTGGAGGGAGGCAATCTAAGTCAGGTTCTCCAGCCAACTGCCGCCATGATCGTCTTTGGCGGCACGCTCGGCGCGATCCTTATTCAATATCCCTTGCCAGTTGCTATCGGCAGCGCCAAGCGGCTCGTTCATGTCTTCGTCGAACCGGTGCAAGGTGCGCAATCGACGATCAAGGTTTTAGTTCGCTACGCCAATCAGGCACGCCGCGAAGGCATCATCTCGCTCGATAAGGAAATCGGCCAGATCCAGGAACCATTTCTCCGTCGTGCTCTTATGCTCGCCGTCGACGGTACTGAGTCCCAGGAACTACGCAAGATTATGGAACTCGAACTCGACAATAAGGAAGAACAGGAAGAGAAGATTCCTCAACTTTTCGAGTCGGCCGGGGGCTTTTCCCCGACTATCGGAATCATCGGCGCGGTTCTCGGTCTGATTCAGGTTATGCAACACCTCGACAAGATTGACGAGGTCGGAAAGGGCATCGCCGTCGCGTTCGTAGCCACGATTTACGGAGTGGGTCTGGCAAATATTTTCTTTCTCCCGGTCGCCGGAAAACTGAGGATTCGAATTCGCGAAGAACAAATCATTCGAGAGATGACCCTGGAAGGAGTCATTTCCATTCTCGAAGGCATGAATCCGCGCATGCTCGAGACGACGCTCCAGGGCTTCCTGACGCACGCCCGCGAAACGCACACGGAACCGGAAGTCGCCCAACCGTGAGTCGCCGAAACAAATCGGCGCGCCACGTCAACCACGAGCGCTGGCTCGTCTCCTACGCCGACTTCATCACGCTGCTGTTCGCATTTTTCGTCGTGCTTTATGCATCGTCGCAAGTCGATAAGCGTAAGGTCGGCAAGCTTGCCATGGCCATCCAGGTCGCCTTTCAGGAGATGGGGGTATTTCAGGCATCTACGACGAAGGTTCCGGTTGATGTGGGAGATCCGATGCCGTTCAGCTCGGTTCAGGCGATCGAAAACGTTGAACGTACCGCGAGTCTCGCACGCATCTCGTCGCATCCGGAAGGCGGACTCGGCGGCGGTGTGGAGAACGGTGACCTGGCCCACTTGCAAGCAGAACTGGAGAGCACGCTGGCGGCTGAGATCAAACGCAAAGAGATTGCCATGCGCCGTGATCCAGACGGACTCGTCATTAGTTTGCGGGAAGCCGGATTTTTTGAGAGCGGGAGTTCCCAGATGAAATCGTCCTCCCAGGCCACATTTGACCGAATCGCGACGCTCCTGCGCGAGCGCGAGTGCTATATCCGCGTCGAGGGTCACACCGATAACATTCCCATCCACAATGCGCAGTTTGGCTCCAATTGGGAGTTGTCGACTTCGCGTGCGACGGAAATTGTACGTCTGCTAATCACTCGCGACGGATACGGCCCGAGCCGCCTGAGCGCGGCTGGCTATGCGGAATATCATCCGATCGCTTCAAACACGACCGCAGAGGGTCGAGGCATGAATCGCCGCGTCGATATCGTGGTGCTGCGACAGGAACAGCCACCCGCCACACCGGCCCTGCCACAACATGTGGTCGATCCCAAGGGGACAGCACCCGAAGCGGTTCAGATCACTCCGCCGAAGCCGAGTGCGTCCACTGGACAAAAGCCAACCCGATCCAGGTAGCAGGGCCCCGGCAATAGCTAGGCAGATGTTGAATTCCTTGGTGTCCCTTTGTGTCCTTGGTGGTAAGAGATTATCAGTCTGCTGCTGAGGCGATCAGTGCAATCCAATTGCGCCCCGACCATTCGGCATTTAAGATCTCTTCACTCTTATGTCAGCACTTCCCGCCGAGCACATGCAATCGCCGCCCATTCCTGCTTCCACCGCACCGACTATCGAAGTTTTCGCCATCTACGGTGTCGAGCCTGAGATTCAAGCCTATGCTATGGCGAAATACTCCCGCTCGTCGCTCTCAATGAAGGAGTCGCTCAAGGAGATCACCAACCAAAAGGCCGAGAAATTCCTCAACACTTTTTATTTCCAGTACGGCCATCGCTCGATCGCCGACCTCGCGCATATCGCGCTGGCCATTGAGAAGCTTTCGATTCTTGCCGCCATCGTGGTCGCCGACGAACAGCGCTGGGACGGGCAGGAGCGCTCCACACGTTATCAGGACTTCAAGAAGAGTGGCTACTACACGCCGAATTTCTCAGCCCCGGGCGCGACGAACCTGTATCGCGAGACGATCGCCGCGCTTTTTTCGAGTTACGAAGACATCTCACAGCGCGCTTTCGAGTACCTGGCGAGCATAACGCCGCGTCCCGCGGACATGAAGCAGGAAGCCTACGAGAGAACTCTGCGGGCACGCGCTTTTGATATTTCGCGCTACCTGCTTCCGCTAGCAACTAATACTTCCCTTGGGGAGATCGTCAACGCGCGCACGCTGGAGACACAGGTGGCGCATCTGCTTTCCCAACCACACCGTGAGGTGCGCGAACTTGGGGCGCTGATGAAGAAAGCGGCGACCTCGCCCGCTTATAACGCGAATGAGGAGTCACTGAGGGCTCTGGTAGAGCGGATTCGTGAAGTTGCACCGGAACTCGCCGCTCGGGCCGAGAACGAACTCCTTCGCGAAGTGAGGGTTGCGCCCACGCTGGTCAAGTACGCCGACCCTAATTCCTACGAGATTGAATCGCGCCGTGAGTTGCGGCAGGCGGCCGCCGAGTTGATGCACGGTATCACGATCGCGCCCGCACCGCTCGTCGATCTCCTCGATTCCGAACCTCTCGAAATTGAACTCGCCACGACTCTGCTCTACGCCCACTGTTATTACTCTTATCGTCAGATTCGCGAGGCGGTCGAATCCGCAGGCGACGCTCGCCGCCGCGAAATTATCGACCTCGGCATGCGCCATCGCGGTAAGCACGACGAATTGCCGCGCACTTTCTCTTCCGGACAGCAGTTTCGCTTCGACATGCTCATGGACATCGGCGGGTTCCGCGACATGCACCGTCACCGCCGTTGCGTGCAGATCATGCAGGACTTCACAACCGCCCATGGTTATGACACCCCGCCGGAGATCGACGCCGCGGGAATTCGCGCCAGCTACGATACCCTTATGGGTGACACCGCCAAGGCTATCCAGAAGCTGTCGGAGGCGGGCGGGGAGGAAGCCCCCGAGAACTCCCAGTACGCTATCCCGCTCGCTTTCCGCAAGCGAACGCTGTTCAAGATGGATTTCGCCGAAGCCGTCTACATTTCCGAGCTACGCACGACGCCTGCCGGGCATGCGTCATATCGCAATGTGGCTTATGCAATGTACGAGGCGGTCGCAAAGCAGCATCCCGCATTAGCGAAATACTTTCGCGTGGTCGATGTGCGCGAGCCGGTGGATTTGCTGAAGCGTTGATCCTTAATTCCAAGCTGCAGGCGAAAACCTAAGTGCTGGAGACATTCCTTGGAGCTTGGAGCTTGCTCTCAAATTGACGCCATTTCATTGCAAACTCTAAAATCACTTCACAACATGCCACTCCGCGAATTTCAGTGCAAGAAGTGCAAGCATCGTTTCGAGAGAATTCAGAAATTCTCCGACAAACCTCTAAGAAAGTGTCCGGAATGCGGCGGCCCTTTGGAGGAACTGCTTTCGGCCCCCGCCGTGCAGTTCAAAGGTTCGGGCTGGTACGTGACCGACTACGCCAAGAAGAGCAGTGCACCGGCTTCCTCGTTGCCTGAAACCGATGGCTCCGCCAAAGAGTCCTCCAAGGAAACGAAAAAAGAAGAGAAGCCCAAGTCCGAGACCACATCCAAGAAACATAAGAAAGATTGAGTCGCTGGTCGCTAGTTGTTAGTCGCTTGGCGGGCATTCTCCGACGGTGCACCGAGTGCGCCCAACGAGTGGCGGCCAAGGGCTTACGACTGGTCTTACGCCTTCTGAATCTTCTCTCGTCCCTGCGACATCAAATAGTCGTTATAACAACTATTTGCGCAGGAGGATTCGATGATCACGATTCGGCGCAGCAGCGACCGCGGCGGTGGCAACCACGGCTGGCTCGACACGAAACACACTTTCAGCTTCAGCGACTACTGGGACGAGAAGTGGATGGGCTTCCGCTCCCTGCGCGTAATCAACGAGGATTGGGTCGCCCCCGCCAGCGGCTTCCCCACTCATCCGCATCGCGACATGGAGATCATCACCTACGTCTTGTCCGGCCAACTCGAGCACAAGGACAGCCTGGGCACGGGCTCAGTAATCCTCCCTGGCGACGGTCAGCGTATGACGGCAGGCCGCGGCATCCGGCACAGCGAGTACAATCCGTCCGCAAAGGAGCAGGTCCACCTACTCCAGATCTGGATCATGCCCGACAAGCTAGGATACGAGCCCGGTTACGAGCAGAAAAGCTTCCCTGAGGCAGAGAAGCGCGGGAAGCTTCGCCTGATCGCGTCCGGGGACGCTGAGGACAGTTCGGTAAAGATCAATCAGGACGCGAAGCTCTTCGTGACGCTGCTTTCACCGGGCGACGAGGTCAAACATGCTCTCGCGGCGAAGCGCCACGCATGGGTGCAGGTAGCCAAGGGCGAGGTCGAACTCAATGGCGAGAAACTGCGCCAGGGAGACGGCGCGGCAGTCAGCGACGAGAAGGAGTTGACGATCAATGGGAGAAAAGACGCCGAGGTTTTGCTCTTCGACCTGGCATAAACCACATGGGGACAGCCCTTCTCGGCTGTCCCCACCGCGCTAATTGGGTCGAATCCCAGCCACGCCTAATAACCTTCCCGTCACGCCCTTGTCCCCGCGAAAGCTGAACAGAATATCCCGATTGCATGAGGTACAGGGCGCCGATGCGTCAATGCTTTTCTCCGCCAGGCCCGTATCCAGCAACTGGCGGCGGTTTGCCTCGACCAGATCGAGAAACATCTTTACAGGCAACTCGCTGTGTCCGGGCGCACGGGCAGTTAGGAACAGCAGCGGATATTTCTCGCGTACTGGGTCGGACTCTTTGAGCTCGCGAAACAGGCTGGCTGCATAGGCGAATTGCGACTCAAATTTGGTGCGCACCTCTCCGCCGACTTCATAGCAGCACGACTGAATTCCGGGACCGATCGCCGCCAGCATATTGCGTGGATCGCTGCCGAAATGTTTCCGCATCTCCCCCACACCTTTTTCCACGATGCGCTTGGCAGTGCCACGCCAGCCGGCATGAAAAACTCCTATGGCTCGGCGCTTGCGGTCGACAACAATCACCGGCAGGCAATCAGCGGCCTGCACCGCAATCAGAAGGCCGGGGGTGTTGGTGATCAGCCCGTCTCCCACGAGCAGTTTCTCCGACGGGCGGTCAACGCAATGAATTAGATCTGAGTGAATCTGGCGCAGCGTGATCAGCGGCCAGCTCTTGCGGCCGTTCACAACGTCGAGCGTCTTGAGAAAGAGCACCCGATTCCTTTCGACAGCACCTCGGAAGTCGTGCTTGGTAAATCCCAGATTCAGCGCGTTTCCACCATAGACTCGCGACACGCCGCCACCTCGTGTCGAAAAGGCGTGCACCAGCCACGGCAGCTTCGCGAGCTGCCGAGACTCTATCGGATTCAGCTTTTTTCCTGGACTCGCCCCGGTCACCACTCAACGATCATACCCGACGCTTCGGGGCTACAATTGCGAGTCATGAGCGCACCCGTCCTTCCCACTTCGTCCCCGGAAGCGCCGCGTCTGCGATCTGGCGGAGTCACGGTGATCGCCGTCTTTTCTTTCCTCGGATCGCTGTTCATGCTGTTAATGGCGGTCCTGATGGCCGCTTTTACGGTGTTCTCCGACAACATCCCCCACGATTCCCCACTCCCGCCCGGCTTTTTTCGCATCGTCATGGTTCTCAGCGCCTTGTTCTATCTGGCGCTGGCAGCCTGGGGGATCACGACCTGCATCGGCCTCTTCTTCCTGAAGGCATGGGCTCGTATTTCGATCATCGTCTTTGCCGTGCTGCTGGCTTTGTGCTCCGGCTTCAGTGCTCTGTCGTTCACCATCTTCGGATTTGCGGCTTCTCGCAACCTGCAATTGGAGGCGAGCGTTCCCACTGGCTTCTGGGTCGGGATGATCGGCGTTGCCTTGGCGATCACAGGCATTGGCATTTGGTGGATTGTCTACTTCACGCGGGCGAGTGTGAAGGCGCAGTTCGTGGCACCGGTGCTTATTAACTCTCCGGTCTCACCTGCGGGCGCCACCCCCGTTCCGGTCACAGTACCGCCCGTCTCACCGAGTCAGCCAACCAGGCCCCTGAGCATTACTGTTATCGCATTCCTTATTCTCGCTGGTTGCGTGTTTCTCCCGCTGAATATCGTGCTGCGTTCTCCCGCGATGTTCTTCACTACGGTTTTGGTTGGCTGGCCGGCAGCTCTTCTCTATTCGGTCTTTTTTCTTGCTCATCTCTGCATCGGAATCGGCCTCCTCCGACTCAAGCAGTTTGCGCGGGAACTAGCTATCGCGTATTACATTTTCGCGTTCGTTAACCTGGCGGTCTTCTACCTCTTCCCCGGTGGAAAAGACCGCATGGCCGACCTCATGCGGAAATCGCTGGCAATTTGGGGAATGGTCTCATGGCCTAACGACCCATTCTCACCGTTCAATTCATTTCGATTTCTAGTGGTCTTTGGCGCAATCTGCGGTTTGATCGGCGTCGCCATCCCCGTCTATTTCTTGATTACCCGCAAGCAGGCCTACGACGCAGCGGCGCACGCGCGCCGCAATGGGCGGATGGAGCTTCCCTTGGCCTAGCTGCTCGTAAAGTTGTGCGCGAGTCGCAGCCTCGGGGCATCCCTTCATTTACTCCCTCCCGTCCGGGGCGCTATAGTTAGGTGGTTCGATTATGTATACCAACTTCACCGCGACCGACCGTTGGACCAAGAGAAAAGTGCACGTTCTCTACCAGGCGCTGATTGTGGCCATCGCCACCCGGCACGCCGACGCAGTCGACATCAAATTCCTTGTCGATGGACGCGCTGTCTGGGTCGCCTTGCCCCACCCGGCATGGGTTGAGTACAAGCAGCGTACCGGCAACATGATTACCGACCCGCTGGCGATTGAGATTGCCGGCCACTACCTGAAGACGGCGCTCGAGTCCGGCGAAGGTCTGGGTCGCGAGATGTATAGCCTTACCGTGGCTGAGACGCTCAAGCATCTGGACGCAGTTGCCGCCGACGTTGAAGCTGGCGTTCCGGCCTGTAATTAGCGGCTCAGAAGCGCATGTCTGTCCACCAGTCCCGAAACCCCCAAAACCCCCTGCTTTCATCACAATGGCCTGTGATTCAGGACACATTTGGTTGTGCGACCCTTGTGGATAATCGACCAGCGCGTGCCTAGGCACTGGCTCGCGGTTATGAACCCGGCCAGTCGGTCGCGCTCTTCGGCCGAATTGCTGGTAACGGCCCGGAAAATGAGGGAAAATAGAAAACTTGTCTTTGGGGCGAGAGAGCAGACCCCCGTTGGCCCTGCGTTTCTGCTCGCAACGCGCCAGTTTTGTTCCACTGGAGCCGATAAGAGAACATAGTTGTCCTCCCAAACGGGGGAAAGGATGTTATGGCCACTCATATTCTCGATAACGAGACCGTCAGCGATGCGGTGAATGGAGGCAGGCATAAGGTCCTGCTGGCATGGGTTGAGGAAGTTGCCCAACTCTGTAAGCCCGACCGCGTCCACTGGTGCGACGGCTCCGACGACGAATACCAGGCCATGATCCGGCTGATGGTCCTGGCTGGCACGGCCATCCCCCTGAACGAAGAAAAGCGTCCCAACAGCATTCTTGTCCGCTCCAGCCCAGCCGATGTCGCCCGCGTTGAGGAACGTACCTTCATTTGCGCCCGAACCAAAGAAGAGGCCGGTCCCACCAACAACTGGGAGGATCCGGCCAAGATGAAGGCGCAGCTTCAAAAGCTGTACGCCGGTTCCATGACCGGCCGCACGATGTATGTGATCCCTTACAGCATGGGCCCGATTGGCTCGCCCATCGCCAACATCGGTGTCGAGATTTCTGACTCGCCCTATGTCGTTGCCAACATGCACATCATGGCGCGCGTCGGCACGCGGGTGCTGGATGTTCTGGGCACGAATGGCGAGTTCGTCCGCGGATTGCATTCGGTGGGCGCGCCGCTCGCCCAGAACGAGCAGGATGCCGCCTGGCCCAACAACGCGAACGAAAAATATATCTGCCACTTCCCGGAGACGCGCGAGATTTGGTCTTACGGCTCTGGCTACGGTGGTAACGCGCTGCTCGGCAAGAAATGTCACGCGCTTCGCATCGCCTCGGTTCAGGCTCGCGACGAGGGTTGGCTGGCCGAGCACATGCTAATCCTGAAGATGACCAGCCCCGAAGGTAAGGTCAAATTCTTCACGGGCGCTTTCCCTTCTGCGTGCGGCAAGACGAACCTTGCGATGCTGATTCCGACGATTCCGGGTTGGAAGGTCGAAACCGTCGGCGACGACATCGCCTGGATGAAGTTCGGCGCGGATGGCCGCCTCTACGCCATCAATCCCGAGTATGGGTTTTTCGGTGTCGCCCCCGGCACAAGCATGAAGTCGAATAAGAACGCCATGCTGACGGCGACGAAGAATTCAATCTTCACCAATTGCGCCATCACCCCCGACCGCGATGTCTGGTGGGAGGGCATGACCGACGAGAAGCCTGAGGAACTCCTCGACTGGCTGCGCCGCCCATGGACTCCGCACTCGCTTCGTAAAGCAGCTCACCCGAACGCGCGCTTTACCGTTCCTGCGCGGCAATGCCCGGTGATTGCGCCGGAGTGGGAAGACCCCAAGGGCGTGCCGATTGACGCAATTCTTTTTGGCGGCCGCCGCGCCAGCGTAGTTCCTCTGGTTACCGAGTCTTTCAGTTGGCAGCATGGAACGTTCCTGGGAGCAACCGCCAGCAGCGAGACAACAGCAGCGGCGGCCGGACAGGTTGGCCAGTTACGCCGCGATCCGATGGCCATGCTTCCCTTCTGCGGCTACAACATGGGCGACTATTTCGCTCACTATCTGAAGATCGGGGAGCGTGAAGGCGCAAAGCTTCCAAGAATTTATTACGTCAACTGGTTCCGCCGGAGCGAAGACGGAAAGTTCCTCTGGCCCGGATACGGCGAGAACAGCCGCGTACTGAAGTGGGTCTTCGAACGTTGCGAGGGGACAGGGCACGCCATTGAGACGCCGATAGGGCTGCTGCCCCAGCCTGCCGATCTCGATATGAAGGGCATGAAGATGCGCGAGGAGGATCTCCGGCAGTTGTTGAGTATCGATGTCGACGGATGGCTGGAGGAGATTCCGCTGATACGCGAGCATTTTGCCAAGTTTGGGAACCATCTGCCCGAGGGTCTGGGCCGTGAATTGGATGAACTCGATCAGCGGCTGCGCAAGAGCATCACGCGAGTCGGCAAGATGCACCGGTTCGATAAGGTGACGAAACTCGGGAAGCGATCCGCGGAGTAGCCATCCGCTCGCCCCTTCCGGGCTGAATGAAACCCCACTTCCTACCCACGGCTTGCGCCGTGGGCTGCACTCTGACGCCGCTTCGCGGCTATCGAGTTCTGGAGAAGTTCGTACGTCACAGCGTTTTTGCGAATGTCACAGCAGTTCGCCTAGGGTTCGCCAAAAAATATTTTTTCGGGCACGCAGGGTAAAGAACACGAGCGATATAAGCTCCTTCTTCTTAATGCCTTAGCTTTTGGCAAGAAGGGCCGCCCTCTCATCCTGGGGAAGAAATACCGCCAAAGCGTAAGTGCTTAGCTGGCAATTACTTAGTGTGCATAGCGAGGGGGAAACCTCGCGAGATTTCGCGAGCTCTATCATGGCTGTCAAGAGCGTATTGACAAAATTATATGTACATTACGGCAACTTGCTGAACGCCCTAGAGTTAAGCCCTATTTGCGGGGCGTGGCGCCGGATACGTCGCTGAGCACCGGGCAATTTTCAATCGCTTAGCGGAGCCCCCGATGAATCGCGGTCAGCTTGCAGCCTTCAATCTCTCCTTCTTCCCCTCCAGTGCCGGTAGAAGAAGATTCAGAAGCGCTTGATCCGAGAAAGGGTTCTGACCTGAGATGAGCTCGCGATCTTGAAGCACGTAGCTCTGCCATGGAGCGGCCACACTTACGTCGCCGCCCGCTGTCTGCAAGGCGAAGTCCGGGTAAAAAAGAACCTTACCGCCAATCTCAAGAGGCTCCCGCTGCTGCTCTTCCGCTGTCGAAAAGATAGTCATCTTATATCCGGTATAGACCCAGCCTTGAGCCTTGGTATGTGCTCCAGCGGCATCGCCCGCCGCGAGCGCGGCGACCACTTCCTTCGAATTCGGAAGAGCCGAGAGCAGCGAGATCGGCCATGGCAGAGCACCGCCGTAGGCTTGGATGTCGCATGAAAGTGCCTCATTACGGTGCCGGCATCGGGATCATCGAGAAGATCCATCATCGGGCCATGGCCGCCGGGGACGAAAACGGCGTCATATTGATCGAGGCCAGATGCAATGACATCCGAAATGCGACTTGGATTCTTGAGGCCGGTCAGCGTGTCGCGGAATTTCAGATAGTCCTGAAGCTTAGCCTCGTCTCCGCCGAAGAAGTCGGGTACAGCGGAATGGACGTCGAGTTGCGGCGTGTTGCCTTTGGGATTGGCGAAGGTGATTTCGTAACCCTCCTTCATCAGGGCGCGAACCGGAACCGTCAGCTCGTTGAGGTAGTAGCCAGCGCCGGTATAAATCTTGCCATCTTTCAAGGGCAAGCCGTGACCGCTCGAGACCAGTACCAGAACCTTTCCTTTTGTTGCCATGGTGTTCTCCTTGTTTGAGATCGATTTTGTTGGACTTTCCAGTCGATTTCATCCGATCGGACGAGCATCCATCCTTGGTGGCCTGTTTCGTGACGCCCCATTGTCATTGGAATGTGTGCCCGCTCGCATCACGCGATGGAGTGTTTCTGCACTACCCAAAAAGGCTGGAGCGGGCATACCACGTTCAGGGAAGCCAAGGACTCCGGGCGAGACCTTCGTGGAGTGATATTTCCGTGAAGTGAGGTTTTCGCGGGACTAGATCCTTAAGAGAGGCTTTTTCCTGGGTTTTGTTGAGGAGGGAATTATTTGCCGATGCAGAAGCGGCCGAAGATGAGGTTGAGGATGTCGTCGGTGGTGGTGGCGCCGGTGATCTCATCGAGCGGGCGGAGAGCGTTGTAGAGGTCCATTAAGAGCATTTCGTGCGGGACACAGGTGTCGACGGCTCTTGCGGCTGCGTCGAGCGCGGTTAGGGAGTCGTCGATCAGTTTGCGGTGTCGGGCATTGGTGAGGAAGCCGGATTCGAGCTGGGAACCTTCGCCTCCAACTTTTTGCAGAATCGCCGCCCGTAATTCTGGAACGCCAGTGCCGGTCAAGGCAGAAGTCTCAACCTTCATCAACTGAGTACTGAGAACCGAGAACTGAGAACTGCCCAGATCGGACTTGTTGGCGACGACAATTGCCGCTCGCCCATCGACTTGTTTCAGTAGTTCGCGGTCTTCGTCTGAGGGCGGCTCGGAGGCGTCTAGAACTACCAGGACTAGGTCGGCGTCGGACAGGGCCTCCATCGACTTCTTGATGCCGATGCTCTCGGCTTCGTCGAGGGCTTGGCGAATGCCGGCGGTGTCGACTAGCTTGAGTGGAATGCCGCCGATGGCGACGGTTTCGCTGACCAGGTCGCGGGTGGTGCCGGGCTGGGCCGTGACGATGGCGCGCTCGGATTCTACGAGACGGTTGAAGAGGCTTGACTTGCCTACGTTGGGACGGCCGACGATGGCTAGCGTCAGGCCCTCGTGAACAATTTTGCCGTAGGCGAAGGTGGCGGAGAGCGCTTGGAGGGGGGTGCGGACTTCTGCGATTCCGTCGAGGATTACGGCGTCGGGTGCGACGGAGATGTCGTCTTCGGCGAAGTCGATGCCGGCTTCGAGCACGGCGATCAGGTCGACCAGGCGCTGCTTGATTGGCTTGAGGCGATTCGAGAGGGCGCCTTCGAGTTGCTGCGCTGCTACTTTTGCTTGAAACAGAGTTTGAGAATCGATCAGGTCGCGGACCGCCTCGGCTTGGGTGAGGTCGAGGCGTCCGTTGAGGAAGGCGCGCATGGTGAACTCGCCGGGCTCGGCTAGACGGGCTCCGGCGGCGAGGGCTAGCTCGACTATGTGCTGGAGGACGACTGGAGAGCCGTGGGCTGAGATTTCTACTATGTCGTCGGTGGTGTAGGAATGCGGCTTTTGGAAGTAGGTGACGACGACCTCGTCGATTTTGTGTGGGGTCGGGACTTTTGTAGACGCAAACATTTGATCCGCTGGCGACACGCGGATAGGAGTGTCCGCGCCACACGTGTCGAATGGCGACACGCGGGCGGGGGCGCCCGCGCTACACGGTTCTACTAGTTCGCCGAAAATTGCTCGACCTGGTTCTAGTTCGTGCTTCAGGCGGAGCATGGGCGCGGCGATAACACGTGCGGCGGGCCCGGACAAGCGGACCACGCCGATACCCCCACGGCCGGGAGGAGTGGCGATGGCGACGATGGTGTCGTCGAGGTTCACTCCAATATCTTAGCGGCGAAGAGCCGGGCTTGGTGTATCACCGCGCATTGAGAGATTCTGGTGCTAGGCTTCGCCGAGGAAGGAAGGCCTATGAGAAAAACCTCGAAGATCCTACTGGTGTTTGTCGCGCTGTCCGCTTTCTCCGTCCTAGGACAGCCTACCGCTACGCCTGCGACGACTTCCTACGAAGCTTTGGTCGAAAAAGTGAAGGCCGGTAACAACAACATTGATTTCCGCGAGTTGCGGCTAGCCTACGTCGATTCCGCAACCAGAAAGAAAGCCAAAGACACCGACGCCCAGAAAAAGGCTATGAATCAGGCGCTTCGTGATCAAGATTACAAAAGCGTACTCGAAAATGCGCAGGCTGTATTGCAGCAGGAATTTGTGGATATTGACGCACACTTCGCGGAATACACCGCATACCGCGAACTCAAGCAATCTGAACAGACTGAACGCGAGAAGTACATCGTAGCGGGGCTACTCGACTCCATCACAAGTTCAGGCGACGGAAAGACTCTCGACACTGCATACCAGGTTATCAATGTGCACGAGGAGTATGTCGTGTTACGCTTCGACGGATTGATGCCGTCAAAGCAATCGCTCCAACACAAAGACGGACACTCGTTCGATGTGATGGAGGCGGTCGATCCGAAGACGAACAAGAAGGTCACATACTATTTCAATGTGGACATCCCATTCGCGCACTATTTGAAGTGAAGGCGCGCCTCGCAGCGGGTCCAAGGGGTTCCATGAGGAGCGCGTCGCTACACGGAGTTAATCATCAATCAACGATGAACAAACGCGCTCCTAAGGTAGTCGACGACCGATGCCCCGGCTCGCCATCGGGTGCCTGATAGCTCTCTCCCGGCTTCAGAGTGAATCTTTTGCCGTCCGCGATCTCCGTTTCCAGTTCACCTTCCAGCAGTAAGATCACGTGCCCCTTCGCGCACCAGTGGTCCGCCTTGTAGCCCGGCGAGTACTCGACCATGCGGACACGAATTGCGCCGAACTGTTGCGTTCTCCAGAGCGCCGTGCCTGTCTCGCCTGCGTGCTCGGTCGGCGCGATCATGCTCCAGTCGGTTGTGGCGAAAGTGAATCCGCTCATTTGCATGATGGAAGTATAGTTATCAAAAGAACTAGGGATGCAGTTTTAGGGCCCGCCCCCAGCGGCTGAAGCCGCAATGAGGCGCGACCTTTACGGCACGGCTGAAGCCGTGCCCTTCCACAAAACACCCAGGCCGCACTCGTAGCCAAACTGCACTCGAAGCCGAGCCGCAGTCGAAGCCAGGCTGCATTCCGAAACCAGACCTCACTCGAAGATATGCTGCGCACGAAGGTTAGGCTGCAGTGCCGGAAGCGGTTTGCCGTTTGCCGCGATCCTCGGGGTCATTTATACTTACCGTTTGCCTTACTACTGTTGACTCGATTAGGAGCAGGGATTTTCGATGCCGAAACGTACATTTCAACCCAACCGGCGCAAGCGCTCGAAAAAGCACGGGTTCCGGACTCGCATGAAGACCAAGAGCGGGGCCAAGGTGCTGTCGCGCCGCCGTGCCAAAGGGCGCAAGCGCGTCTCCGTAAAGCCGGGTTTCCGCGAGTAGCTTTCCCGCCAGGGTGGTAATGCCGTCATTTGTTGAGGATTGCGAGGTTGTGATCGCCGACTCTTCGAGCCGGAGTGGAAATACGCCCGCGACGCCGGGGCTGAGCTTTCCTAAAGCCGCGCGCCTGTTGAAGCATGAGGACTTCGAACGCGTCTACAAGCAAGGGCGGCGACATTTCTCCTCGCACATGACGGTCTTTTATCTTCCGCACGCTGATGTGACCGAGCTGAGGACATCGCGCGTGGGCTTTACCGTTGGGCGCGTTCTCGGAGGTGCGGTCCAGCGCAACAGCATCAAGCGGAGACTTCGGGAAGCCGTGCGGCTGCGGCGGGATGCGCTGGTGAATGCGGTCGATGTCGTGATCAACCCAAAGAAGTCGATCCTGACTTTGGAATTTACCGCGGTGCTCGACGAGGTAGGGCGGGCATTCGATGTGATCGCAAAGAAGCTGGCTACGAAATGAAGGCTTTGACGCTCTCGATGTTGCGGTTCTACAAGCGGTGGATCTCGCCATCTCTTGCTCCGTCGTGCCGCTACGTGCCGACATGCTCGGAGTACGCGATGGAGGCGATCGAACGCCGCGGCGTCGTTTGTGGCGGAATGATGGCGGCATGGCGGCTTTTGCGATGCCATCCCTTTGTGAAGGGCGGTTATGACCCGGTGGTAAAGCAACCGACCTCCGCAAGCGGCGGTTCGCAGTTCGTTCATACCATGGATTGCATTCACGGTCGCACGCGAACGACCAACGACTAAGGACGAAGGAAACCAACGACCGGCGACGAGTTACTAATTTGGCTGAATATCAAAATCCCCAGCGGGAACCCGGAACAGAGCGCAGGCTGCTCCTCGTCTTTGCGCTGACCTTTCTGGTCATCATGCTGTTTCAGCCGATCCTGAAGAAATACATGCCGCAGCCACCAGCGCCTCAGCCGAATCAGCAGGCGCAGTCGAATCAGGCGCAGCCGGCATCCACAAATAATCAGTCGGGGAATTCCGCGCCGGCAACGGTCGCAACATCCGCCGCAACTCCCACCAGGCAAGCTTCAACCGAGACCGAAACGATCGTTGAAAACGATCTCTATCGCATCGTTTTCACAAATCGTGGCGCGCAGGTGAAGTCTTGGACTCTCAAGAAGTGGGACGACGACAGCGGTCAGCCACTCGATCTGGTCAATCAGACGGCAGCGGCGAAATTTGGCTACCCGCTCTCGCTCTGGACTTATTCCGGCAATCTCGACGACAGCTCGCGCAACAAGATCAACTCGGCGCTGTATGCAGTCACGAGCACAGGTTCCACTGCTCCAGCCGACATCACCTTCGAATACTCCGACGGCGATCTCGCTGTCCGTAAGATCTTCCACTTCGACCACAGTTACGTAGTCGGCGTGCAGACTTCAGTCCAGGTCAAAGGCTCAAACGTCACCGCCTTTCCCATGTGGCCATCGGGATTCGGCGATCAGATCACTGCGCCGCAGTATGCTGCCACCCAAATCGCCTACCAGGACGGCGGCAAAGTCGAGCGCCTCAATAACAGCAGTTGGTCGGTATTCCCTTCGATCAAGGCAATCGGCGGCGGCACGGTACCCGGGCCGTTTCATTGGGCTGGAGTTTCCGACCAGTATTTCGCAGCCATTTTCATGCCCACGGACCCGCAGAACACCGCGATGGTCACGCTGCGCTCTCCCACGGAAATCCCGCACAGCCGGTCCGACCCGAACGAGAAGCGAACTGACAAGATCGATGTGTTCGGCGCGGCGGTGGGCGACCTGAAGGGCGCGACTGAAACTCGGCTCTACGTCGGCCCGAAAGCTCTGGGAGATCTTGAAGCCGTCCACGTTCCGGGGATTACCGGCTCCGACGCCGATCTTCGCTCCGTCGTCGACTTCGGCTGGTGGGGACTGATCGCTCGCCCGCTGTTTCTCTGGCTGAAATGGACTTACCAATACGCACACAACTGGGGCTGGGCGATCCTGATCCAGACCGTCATCATCAATGTCGCGCTGCTTCCGCTTCGTCTGTCGCAAATGAAGTCGATGCTGAAGATGCAGCGCGTTGCGCCGCAGATCAAGGCGATCCAGGAAAAATACAAGAAGTACAGTTTGCGCGATCCGCGCAAAGCCGAGATGAACACGGAGATCTCGGAGCTTTACAAGCGAGAGGGCGTGAATCCGGCGGGCGGCTGCCTGCCACTGATCATCCAGATGCCTTTCCTGTTCGCTTATTATCGAATGCTTGGCGTCGCAATCGATCTACGCCATGCTCCGTGGCTCTGGATTCATGACCTCGCCGCTCCCGACCCACGCTACATTCTGCCGATCGCGATCGTGGTCACCATGTTTGCCATGCAGCGCATGACGCCGCAGGGAGGAATGGATCCTTCGCAGCAGCGCATGATGAACGTAATGATGCCTGTGATGATGGGTTTTATCAGCTTCAACCTGCCCTCCGGGCTTGGCCTATACTGGGCCGCCGGTCAATTGATCGGCATCGTGCAACAGACGGTCATGAACCGCACCTCTCTCGGCCGCGAAATGCGCGAGATGATGGAGAAGCGCGCGAGGAAGAAGGATAAATAGCCGTCAGCTGTCAGCCATCAGCCGTCAGCTCAATGCAGCGACGGTTTCCTGATAGCTGAGAGCTGACAGCTGAGAGCTATCTATGCCAATTACCGACAAAGTCGCTGCCGCCAAACAAATCGGCGAATTCCTGCAAACCGTTATCAGCAACGGCGGATTCAAACTGAAATACCGCATCACCGTGGATCCGCCCATCGCCCAGAACCGCAACTGGGAGCATCCGGAAATTCTCGTCGAATTTGCGGGGCCCGACTCCACCTTACTTCTCGAACGCGGTGGCGAACTCCTTCGCTCCTTCGAACTCCTCGCCTCCGAAATCCTTCATCTGCAAGGCAACGAGCACGAAAAGATCTGGTTCGACTGCAAGAATTTTCGCGCGCTTCGGATCGATGAACTCCAGATGGCCGCGCGCACTGCGGCCGACAAAGTCCGGCGCACGGGCGAGCCTTACCGCTTCGGCCCGATGTCGTCGCGCGAGCGCCGCATTGTTCACCTCGCGTTGCGCGAGGAGCAGGACCTTCGCACAGAAAGCGACGGGGAAGGCGGCCGCCGTTCCGTCGTCGTCTATCCCGGCAATTACAAAACTCCAAGCAGAAACGACCGCCGCGAGATGCGTTAACGAGCGTTCGAGACTCGCAACTCGAAGCTCAATTGCACCCTTCTTGCGGCAGTTAGTTTCTCGACACTTGACAGCTAAAAAAAATCGCGATGCAATCTCGCATGCTTGCGAAAGTTTTTTATTCAGCGACACCGACACACCGAAATTTTTTGTGCTAGTATGCCGTTCGTCCCGTAATGAATTTCACCGACAACCAGTACTCGAAAACAAGCGCTACCCCGCAAGAAACGTAGACTTCATATTTCAAGATTGGATTGATCCCGGCACATCGCCGGGCGTTTGGTATTCATAAAATGTCAGCTTCAAGTTCTCCGATCATTCCGAATCCGTGGGTGCGCATTCTCGATGCGCTCGAAAAAAAGATCAATCGCCATTCCTACAATACCTGGTTGAAGCCAACACGCTATAGTCACGCCAGCAACGGAGTGCTCTTCATCCGCGTACCGACCGATGAGTACCGCAGAGAAGGGGACAAGTACGCCGACCTGATTCAGGAGGCAGTCGACGACCTCAACCTTGGATACTCCGAGGTGAAGTTCGTCACCGCCGAGGACGATCCTTCGAATACGCCGATCCGTCATAATGGCGGTCTGTCGGCGTTTTCCGGCGGAGCGAGTTCTGCGCAACCCGCGCTTGCGCCCGCGCAAGGACGTTTCGATTGGGACAGCGCCGCGCAACTTAATCCGCGCTACACTTTCGACGCCTTCGTCATCGGCAGCGGCAACCAATTCGCGCATGCTGCGTGCCAGGCGGTCGCCGAGCGTCCATCCAAGGCCTACAACCCGCTCTTCCTCTACGGCGGCGTCGGCATGGGCAAGACGCACTTGATGCAGGCCATCGGGCACGAGATCAAACGGCGCACACCTCAGGCAGCGATCTGCTACGTCTCCAGCGAGAAGTTCACCAACGAGATGATCAACTCGCTGCGCTACGACAAGATGATCAGCTTCCGCGACAAGTTCCGCACCGTGGACGTGCTGCTGGTCGATGACATCCAGTTCCTCGCGCAAAAAGAGCGCACGCAAGAAGAGTTCTTCCATACGTTCAATGCGCTGCACGAGTCGATGAAGCAGATCGTCATCGCCAGCGATCGTCCGCCGAAAGAACTCGCCGAATTCGAAGACCGCCTCCGTAGCCGCTTCGAGTGGGGCCTGATCGGCGACATCCAGCCGCCCGATCTGGAGACCAAGGTGGCGATCCTGCAGAAGAAAGCCGAGCAGGAGCGCGTCACGGTGCCGACCGATGTCGCGCTTTGGATTGCTTCCAACATCCGCTCCAACGTCCGCGAACTCGAAGGTGCGCTCATCCGCCTGGTTGCGCACTCATCGCTCATCGGCGCGGAAATCACTCTGCCATACGCCCAGCAGGTGCTGAAGAACTTCATCGACTCGCAGGCGCGCAAAGTGACGATCGAATCGATTCAGAAGGCGGTCGCCGAGCAATTCGGCCTGCGCCTGGTTGAGATCAAGGCCAAGAACAACTCCCGCTCGATCGTCTACCCGCGCCAGATCGCCATGTACTTGGCCAAGCACCTGACCGAAGCGTCCTTGCCGGAAATCGGCCGCCAGTTCGGTGGCAAGCATCACACGACGGTTCTGCACTCGGTCGAGAAGATCGAAGGCTTGCGCAAGGATGACAAGGACCTAAACCGGCTGCTCAACAAGCTAACAGAGCAGTTAGGAGCGTAGAAGGGTCGTCAGTCGAGCGGCGCCAGTCCTGTGGCGACCATAGATTCATGTCGGCTGGACTCCCCGGACGACCAAAGACCGAGGATCGCCGACCGATCCTCTGGTTTTCTGCCATTTGCATTTGATATAAAAAGGGATACAGAACTACAGTCGGGAGACCCTAATATGCCGGTTGAAGTCGCTCCTGCTCCTGCGGCCACCACGACGATGGAAATCACGGTCAGCAAAACCGAACTGCTTCGCGAACTGACGGCGACCCAAGGCGTCGTCGAGCGCAAGACCACCATCCCGATTCTCTCGAACTATCTCTTCGAAGCCACAGGCGACAAGTTGTATTTGACAGCCACCGACCTTGACCTCAGCCTTCGCACCTCGTGCGACGCGAAGGTGAAGAAGGAAGGCGCGTGCACGATTCCGGCGCGCAAGCTCTACGACTACGTCAGGCTGTTGCCCGACGCCGACATCACCATCAAGCTGCTCGAAAATCACTGGGTCAGCATTCGCTGCGGACGCTCGAATACGAAGATGGTCGGCATGGCGCGCTCGAACTTCCCCGGCCTGCCGGTGTTTCCGAGCGCTGGGGCGATCAAAATTTCCGCGCCTGTCCTGCGGTCGATGATCGCCAAGACCGGCTTTGCCATCGCCAACGAAGAGTCGCGCTACACGCTCAACGGCGCGCTGATGGTCCTGAAACCCGAATCGATCACCATGGTCGCCACCGACGGGCACCGCCTCGCGCACATTGAACGGACTGGCGAAAAGTTTGAAGGCGTCTCCGGCGAGATGAAAACGCTGGTCCCAAAGAAAGCGATGGACGAGCTCAAGTCCCTCCTCGATTCCGACATTGAATTCATCGAGTTCGCCAAAGACGAATCGACGCTCTTTTTCCGCGTTGGCCCGCGCCTGCTGACCTCGCGCCAGCTCACCGGCCAGTTCCCGAACTACGAAGCGGTTCTGCCTAAGGACATCACGAAGTCCATCGTGGTGGAAGGCGATGACCTAGGCGGCGCCATCTCGCGCGTGGCGCAGTTCGCCGACGAACGCTCCCGCGCCGTCCGCCTGCGTCTCGAGAAGGGCGAACTGAAGCTGTCCGCGTCGTCAACCGAAACCGGGGAGTCCGAAGACTCGCTTGAAGTCGCCTACAACGGCGACGCCATGGCCATCGGCTTCAACGCACAGTACCTGCTTGACTTCATCAAGGCGGTAGGCTCTGGCGAAGTCAAACTCGAACTGAAAGACGCGCAGTCCGCAGGCCAACTCCGTCCCGCCGAAAGCGAAGACTACAAGTACCGGTATATCGTGATGCCGATGCGGATCTGACGAGGCAACGGTCGCCTCGCTTTCCCAAGACATCTTGCCTGGCACTCAGAGCAAGTCGAAGCTCACCACCACCGAAGCCTTAATGGTCAATTCCCCAGGAGCAGTAGACGGGGCTTGCGAGCGCGATTCTTCTTTATAGGTATTCGCCATTAATCCCCCAACTGCCCCATAATACCCTTCGCTCTGCGGCAATTCTTCGACGGAATGAGTCTTGCCGATCTGGTTTCCCAGGGCCTTCGCAAGCGCCTCACCTTTCTCACGAGCCGCATGGGCAGCCTCTTCCCGCGCCTGGTCTTTATACTTCCTCAGCTCACTCGACTGGTATTCGATTCCCCCAATGCGGTTGGCGCCTGCCGTGATAACCGCATCCATCACGGCATCCAGCTTGGAAAGATCGCGAACAGTCACGGATAAGGACTGTTCCGCGGTGAAATTTGTAATGCGTAGACCCTTCCGATAATCGATCATCGGCTCCAGATACAGATAGGCGGTCTGGATGTCTTTTTCTTCGATATTCAGATCCTTGAGGGCGGCCAAAATCTTCCTCGACGTACTGGCCACCTCAGCCTTTGCATTTCTCGCTGTGGCACTCTGCCGCTCAACTCCGAGCAGAAGCATCGCTTTATCTGGAGTGACCTTTAGCTCCGCAGTTCCGGTCGTTTTGACGATCTTTGGCTCCTGACATCCTTCCTGCCCCTGGGCGATAAGAGAGGTAAAACACAATGCCAGCAATGCAACAACGGTCTTCATGGTTTTCCTCCGCGGACTGATTATAGGGAACGAGGTTCGAGATCGACCTTGCAGATTCTGGGATTGCCCGGTCCAACCGGCCCTTGACCCGCCTCCCGCCCTCCATTTACATTTAACGGCCATTCACAGGAGGCCTTATGTTATCTGGGTTCAAGCAGTTCATTCTTCGGGGTAATGTGGTGGATATGGCGGTTGGCGTGGTTATTGGCGCTGCTTTCGGAGGCGTCGTTGCTGCCCTCACCAAGGATCTGCTCACTCCTCTCATCGCAGCGCTCGTTGGCAAGCCAGACTTTTCTGCGATTACGTTTACGGTTAACGGCTCTGTGTTTCCGGTGGGCGACTTCATCAATGCCTGCGTATCATTCATTCTGATCGCCGGAGCTGTCTATTTCTTTGTGGTCACGCCGGTCAATGCGCTGGTATCTCGTATGCGCAAGGCTCCGGCGCCCGCCGATCCGACCACGAAGAAGTGCCCGGAATGCCTGAGCGAGATTCCGATCGACGCGCGGCGGTGCGCGCATTGCTCGCAGCCGGTGCTCGGCAAGGCCGCGTGAGCGGCGAGCGAGACCTCAGAAACGGGCTAGCCACGGGACGGGGTAAGCCCCATCTCCACCGTTCTGGCGGTTTTTGGCGCCTTCCTGTAAAATTGATCTTTCGGCATCAGCCTGGGAAGGAATCTCTAAGTCATGGCGAGAGTTTGTGATATCTGCGGCAAGGGGCCGCAGTTCGGCAATACCATCAGTCACGCCCACAACGTGAGCAAGCGGCGCTGGAATGTCAATCTGCGCCCGGTTCACGCCAAGGTCGGCGCGACCACCAAGCACATGCGCGTGTGCACCGCTTGCCTGCGTAGCGGCAAAGTCGTCAAGGCGTAATTAGTTGTGTAGCGCGGGCATTCCTACCCGCGTTTCGCGTTCACTACTGGGCGCTCACCAACTCCACGTCAAAGATCAGCGTAGCGTTCGGCGGAATCGCGCCGGGATACCCTTTTGGCCCGTAAGCTAGGTCCGGAGGGATGCGCAGCTGCCTCTTGCCGCCGACCTTCATCCCAGCCACGCCCTCATCCCATCCCTTGATGACCTGCCCGGCGCCGATCATGAACTCAAATGGACGCCCGGTTCCAACTGAGCTGTCGAACTTCTTTCCATCTGTCAGCCAGCCCGTATAGTCGACCTTCACCTTGTGTCCAGCTTGTGCGACAGCGCCGGTTCCAACCTTGATATCCCAATATTCGAGCCCGCTGGGAGTTTTGGTCGGGGCGCCAGTGACCTTGGTCGGCCCACCGGTTGCAGTCTTCTTGTCCGTCTGAGCGCTGACCGAAAGCATCAATCCCAGGATTGCGACAGCAATAACGATCGTTTTCATCAGTCCTCCGCGAAAATTTAGTGCGAATCCATGATAAGAGAATCCGGCGCCAACCTCCGTGACCCTCTGTGTACTCCGGGGTTGTCATCTTTTCTTGCCCTTGAACAGACCTCAAAGCATGGCGATAGCGTCGATCTCAATCAGGACGTCTTTGGGCAGCCGCGCCACTTCCACCGTAGACCGCGCCGGCGGTGCCTGCGTGAAATACCGCGCGTAGACCTCATTCATCGGGGCAAAGTCGCCCATATTCTTGAGAAACACTGTGCAGCGCACGACCTTCTCGAAGCCGCTTGCTGCCTCCTTCAAGATCGCCGCCAGGTTCTTCAGCACCCGGTCCGTCTGCGCCGCCACATCGCCCGTGATCACCTGCTGCGTCGCCGGATCGATCGCCACTTGCCCCGACGTGAAAAGAAATCCGCCTGCCCGAATTGCCTGCGAGTAGGGCCCAATCGCCTTCGGAGCGCCTTCTGTTGAAACCACTTCCCTTGTTGCCAATTGTGCCTCCACTCAGAACAACGAACTCTGCCGTCGATTTGGCGTGATGCCAAAATGCTCGTAGGCGAGTTGTGTCGCTACGCGCCCACGTGGCGTACGGTTCAAGAACCCGATCTGCATCAGGAACGGCTCGTAAATCTCCTCGATCGCATCCGGCTCTTCTGCCAGCACCGCGGCCAGCGTATTCACGCCCACCGGACCGCCCTGGTACTTCTCGATAATCGTGAGCAGGAGCTTCCTGTCGATCTCATCAAATCCGTGCTGATCAACCTCAAGCAGCGAAAGAGCCGCCTTGGCCGTTGCCTGATCGATCAAACCGGCCGCCCGCACCTCCGCATAATCCCGCACCCGCCGCAACAGCCGGTTTGCAATTCGCGGCGTTCCGCGCGAGCGGCCGGCAATTTCCTCCGCACCCGCTCGCTCAACCTTTACTCCCAGAATCTCCGCCGATCGCTCCACGATGATCCGTAGATCGTCGTTGGTATAGAACTCTAACCGCAGCAACAACCCAAACCGCGAGCGTAGCGGCGCCGAGAGCAATCCCGCCCGAGTCGTCGCTCCCACAAACGTAAACGGCCTCACATCCAGAGTGTGCGTGCGTGCGGATGGTCCCTGCCCGATCATGATGTCGAGTTTGTAGTCTTCGAGCGCAGAATAAAGAATCTCCTCCAGCGCCGGCTGCAGACGATGCACCTCGTCAATGAAGAGCACCTGCCGCTCGCGCAGGTTCGTAAGGATGGAGGTCAGCTCGCCTTTGATCTGTAGGGTGGGCCCGGACGTCTGCTGGAACGCGACGGCTAGCTCATTGGCAATGATGGTAGCAAGCGTAGTCTTGCCCAAGCCCGGCGGACCGTAGAGCAGCACATGGTCCAGCGCTTCGCCACGTGACTTCGCTGCCTGGATCGCAACATCCAGGTTCTCTTTGACCTTCGCCTGTCCGATGAACTCGGCTAGCCGTTGCGGCCGCAGTTTAAGTTCAAACGAGGAGTCGTCCTCGACCGCCGCCGCCGACACCAGCCGGTCCTTCGTGGGGAAATTGGGATTGTTCTTAGCGAGAGCCACTCAGCGAGATGTTAGCAGAATAGAGATTGTGGAGGCTCGCCCGCCCTTTCCGAAGCTGAAGGTGTCACGCTTGGAAATCGCGCACAAGAACAGGTGGGTCTAAACTACTGTCCAATCACTCCCAGCCGTACGCCCTTAAGCTTGCCGGCGTCAAACCAAGCGACCTTCTGCCCGAACCACGTTTTAGTGCCGCCAAGCTTGTATTTTTTTGCGGCCCCGGCAAAGTCGCGCCCGGCCAGCAGGTAAGCGACGGGTGTCTCCCCAAACTTACTGATTCGCTCAGAAATCCACCCGGCTCCCGACACCAGAATCACCGGCTCTCCCGGAAAATACGCCATCTTGCCCCAGTCTTTCTGATTCTCGGTGATAGGCTCCGCCCACCCATACGCCTTGCGGAAGAGCGCAATGGAAGAGTCCAGGTTGCTCACGCCAATAACAACATTCTCCACGCCGGAAACCGGAGCGCCTTGCACGCTCGCCGAATTCTGCACCCGCCATTGACGCGGTGTCTGGTCCTCGATGATGAATGGCAGTTCCGCTCCTGGCGTCGTCGAACCCACATCAGCCACCATCCATTCGATCGACATCCCGTCGGGCCGCTTGCGGCTGCCCTTCGCCGGTTCAGTCACCGCGATCCCAGCTTTCTTCAGCCGGTCGACCTCCTGCAGCAGAACATTTGTGCCGACAGCCCAGGCGCACGTATTGGCCTCGTCTGCCATGAACTTGGCCCAACCCGAACCGGCGGTCTCGCCCGCCTTCACGGGAGCAATCAATTCGATGTAGGTCCCGTCATCGAAGCCAACCGCGGCCATTTGGGTCACGCCGTTGCCATGCGGCCCACCAAAATCGGGAGCCAGTCCGGCGTCGGTAAAGACTTGCCGCAGAGTGTCTAAATTAGAGCCGCAGATCGAAGAGTGATCCAGTTCGAGAACCACATTTTTCGACGATTGTCCGAGGGCGAGGGCCGAGAGCACTAAGAATGCGAATGCTGCGCCGCAGAAGCAGGAAGCTACCGAGGAAGCCCGTTTCAACATGTCCGCCTCCAGCAACACACGATGGTACGCCAAGAACCCAAAATTAGAACACAAAAATGGCGGCCCGCAGGCCGCCATTTCATAAAAACCCTGCTGCCCTACTCTTCTTCTTCCTTCACATCTCCTCGCAGCGCCTTTGCCTTCTCAATGATCTTCTCCTGCAATTGCGCCGGGACGATGTCGTAGTGATGCATTTCCATGTTGAAGCTGCCGCGGCCCTGCGTCATCGAAGTGAGGTCCGCGCCGTAGCTCAGCATCTCCGCCATCGGTGCCTCGGCCTTCACGATCGTATTGCCGCTCTTGTTGTCCATGCCCTGAATGCGTCCGCGGCGGCTGTTCAGATCGCCCATGATCGTCCCTGCAAATTCATCCGGCACGGTGATTTCAACATTCATAATCGGCTCAAGCAACGTCGGTTTGGCCACCTCCATCGCCTTCTTGAACGCTATGCGCCCCGCCATCTGGAACGATAGGTCGTTCGAGTCGACATCGTGGTACGAGCCGTCATAGAGCACAACTTTGAAATCTACTACCGGGAAGCCGGCGAGATAACCGCGTGCGGCCGCGTCTTTGATTCCCTTCTCCACCGGCGGGATGAAGTTTTTCGGGATGGCTCCGCCGAAAATCTCGTTCGCAAATTCGAAATTTCCGCCTCGGGGTAATGGTTCCATCTTGATCTTGCAATCGCCGTACTGGCCGTGGCCGCCTGTTTGCTTCTTGTGACGGCCCTGCACATCGGCTTTGCCGCGAATCGTCTCACGATATGGCACTTTTGGCGCTTTCAGCACCACCTCAGCGTGGTACCGCTTCTTCATCTTCGAGACGACAACTTCGATGTGCTGCTGTCCCGTGCCCGCGATCAAAAATTCTTTCGTCTGCGGATCGCGAAAGAAGCGCAGCATCGGATCCTCCTCCATCAGCTTGTGGAGTCCGACGCCCAGTTTGTCTTCATCGGCGCGCGTCTTCGGCTCGATGGCAAACGTGATCGCGGGCTCGGGCAGTTTCACTCCCGGATATTGAATCGGTGAGGCCTTGTCGCCGAGCGTGTCCCCGGTCAGCGTCTCTTTTAGCTTCGCTACCGCGCCGATGTCCCCGGCATGAAGCTCGGGAATTGGAATCGACTGCTTCCCTTGCATGACCCAGATGTGCGCGAACTTCTCTGCAGTACTCCTGGTGAAATTCTGCAACGTAGCATCGTTCTTTAAAACACCGGAAAAAACCTTGAAATAAGAAATACGGCCGGCGAATGCGTCGGAAACCGTCTTGAACACAAACACCGAAGCCGGCTCCGCATCAGTGCCTCTTCGCTCCGCAGAGGCACCGTTGTTTCCGGGCTGCCCCGCAACCGCGTGGTGCTCGCTCGCCGCCGGCGTGTAGTCGACGATGAAATCCATCAACTCATCCACGCCTATGTTTCCCAGTCCCGAGGTAAACAAGACGGGAAAGATTTTGTCCTCGCGAATCGCCTCGTGGAGAGCTGGAACCAGGTGTTCTTCGGGAATCGTACCCTTCTCGAAAAATTCTTCCATCAACTCGTCTTTGCCCTCAGCCACGAGCTCTACGAGGGCTTCATGTGCGGTTTTCGCCGCATCGGCCAGATTCGCCGGGATCGGGCCTTCTTTGCCTTTGCCGCTGCCACCCATTTCGTAGGTATAAGCCTTCATGCGGACAAGGTCGACAATTCCGCTCAAATTCTTCTCACTGCCAATCGGAAGTTGCAGCGGCGTCACGGCGCGGCCAAACGCTTTCGTCAGCGATTCAAGCGTCCTCTCGGCATTGGCACGCTCGCGATCCATGCGGTTCACCACGATCATGCGCGGCAGATTGACTTCATCGCAGTAGGCCCAGACGCGCTCTGTCACGACCTCGACGCCGGCTACGCCATCGACAACGACGAGAGCCGCGTCGACCACGGGCAGCACCGTCTTCGCCTCGTGAACAAACATGTTGAAGCCAGGGGTATCCAGCAGATTGAGCTTTGTCTTTCCCCACTCCACGACCGCCAAACCGGTCGAAATCGACATCTTGCGGGCAATTTCTTCTTCGTCATAGTCGGTGGTCGCGGTGCCGTCGTCCACGTGCCCGAATCGCTGCGTGGCACCGCTCGTTTGGAGCATGGCTGACACCAGGGTTGTCTTGCCCGCATGGCCATGCCCGATCAGGGCAAGGTTGCGGAGATTGGCTCCTTCATAAACTTTCACGGGTCATTCCCTCCACGGTACGCGTAGGGCGGACATCACTGTCCGTCCAGCGGAGCGAAGCTCCGCAGTTTGCAGGCGGACCGCAAAATCCGAAAATGGAGTGATTCCGGCCAGGCCGTATCGAGTAGAAGAGAGCGGGCCAAACGCGGCATCGCCTGCGAAATTATCGATGCTAACACAGGGGTTTGGCCTGCCTCAAGGAAGGACAGCCCAATCGGTTCCGCCGAATCACACCCGCCTTCGCGGGAGTCACACTTCCCAGACCCGCCTCGGGTGTATCCTCCCCTGTTCCAATGCTGACCTCTTCAAAACATCGTTCATTTTGGCTCGAGCAATGTGCGGATGACGCACCGGACCAACCCCAGCTCCGGGGCTCGACTCGTGCAGATACCGCTATCCTTGGTGGAGGCTATGTCGGTCTCTGGACCGCTCTCCGTATCAAGGAAATGCAGCCGTCATGCGATGTCGTCGTTCTAGAGCAGGATATCTGTGGCGGGGGAGCCTCCGGACGCAATGGGGGGTTCGTGCTCTCCTGGTGGCCGAAACTATCGTCGCTAGCCAAGCTCTTTGGTCCGGAAGGAGCTGTCCGCATTGGCCGCAGTTCCGAATCGGCCATAGGCGAAATCGGCGCTTTCTGTGCACAGTACAACATTGACGCTGACTTTCGCCGCGGCGGCTGGCTTTGGACTGCTACAAGCAACGCCCAAATCGGCGCATGGGAAGGCGTCCTTCGCATCTGCGAGAAAATGGGCGTCGAGCCCTTCCGTCGCCTCGACCCCGCCGAAGTTGGGCGTCGCTCGGGATCTCCCGCCCATCGCGCTGGAGTCTTTGAGGCCAGCGCCTCCATCGTTCAGCCTGCTGCACTCGTCCGTGGAATGTGCCGCATCGCTCTCGAAAAGGGAGTGCGCATCTACGAGACTACGCGCGCCCTGTCTTTCACGCGCAAGTCTCCCATCACGATTCGTACCGAGCATGGCTCGCTGGTTGCCGACAAACTCGTCATCGCCACCAACGGCTGGGCCGCCTCCATCCGGGAACTGAACCGTTCCATCGCCGTCATCTCCAGCGATATCGTCGTTACTGCGCCGATTCCCGAGCGACTTGAGCAAATCGGCTGGCATCGCGACCTCTCCATCACCGACTCCCAAACTATGGTCGACTATTACCGCATCTCGCGCGATGGCCGCATTGCCTTCGGCAAGGGTGGGTGGACGATTGCGTACGGCGGCAACATCGGGGCAAATTTCGATCGCCACCCACGCCGCGCTGCCGAAGTCACCGCCGACCTCCGCCGTTACTACCCCATGCTCGGCGATGTTCCCGTGACTCATGACTGGTCCGGCCCAATTGATCGCACGCCCGACAGCCTGCCGCTCCTCGGCTATCTCAACGCGGAAAAAACCATCGCCTACGGAATCGGCTGGAGCGGCAATGGTGTTGGCCCCAGCGTCATAGGCGGGAAGATCCTGGCAAGTCTGGCGTTGGGACAAAACGATGAATGGTCGAACCATCCGCTTGTTGGCCGACCGCTGGGGAACTTCCCTATCGCGCCAATCCGCTACGTCGGTGCGCACATCGTCCGTACAGCGGTGGCTACAAAAGAGCGCGCAGAAATCCGGGACCGAAAGCCACCGTGGTGGTCTGTTCAACTGGCAAAGCTCGCACCCGCAGGCTTGGAAGACAAGAGCGAAGCCAGCGCCCGATAGCTGCCATCCCAGCCGAGGGTGGCAAACAACTTACGGACGGTCGTGGACTCTATTTTGCCTTCACAAATTCGGTGAGCGGGAGAGCCTCCACATTCTTCGCCAAGCACGAAATCCTAACTGTCATCGTTAGAATTTCATGGTACTAAAAAGATACCGGCATGAGGACCGAACGAAACAAATGAGGCGCACCATGAAATACCCGCATTGAGTGCGGGAATTTCATAGCGCGAAAGTACGCCTACAAGCTCGCCGTCTTCTCGGCGATCAGCTTAGCAATTCTGTCGACGAACTCCGCCGCGGCCACGTCCTCGGTCTTCTCTTTTCCACGCGTCCGGACGTTCACCTTTCCTGCCTCGGCCTCTTTATCTCCGACCACCAGCAGGAATGGGACCTTCTGCAGCGCATGTTCGCGAATCTTCGCATTCATTTTCTCGTTGCGGCCATCGACCTCGACTCGCACGCCCGCCGCCCGCAGCGACGCAGCAACTTTCTCCGCGTACTCCACGTGGCGCTCGGCAATTGGAATCATTACCGTCTGCACCGGCGCGAGCCACACCGGAAATGCCCCCGCATAGTGCTCGATCAGCACGCCGAAGAAGCGCTCGACGGAGCCATACAGCGCGCGATGCACCATCACCGGCTGCTTGCGCGTGCCATCCTCGGCAACATATTCCAGATCAAACCGCTGCGGCAGATTAAAGTCGAACTGCACCGTCGAAAGCTGCCACAAGCGGCCAATGGCATCCACTAACTTGATGTCAATCTTCGGCCCATAAAACGCCGCCTCGCCGGGAATCGTCTTGTACTCAATGTTGAGTTCTTTCAAAACTTTTTCCAGCGAGTGCGTAGCACGGTTCCACTGCTCTTCGCTGCCGACAAAATTTTTTCTGTCGTTCGGATCCCATGTCGAGAGCTCGGTCTGAAATTTGTCGAACCCAAAGTCCCGCAGCACATCGCGCGCGAATTCCACGCAATCGGCAATTTCTTTCTCGATCTGCTCCGGCGTGCAGAAAATATGCGCGTCGTCTTGCGTAAAGCCGCGCACCCGCAACAGCCCGTGCATCACACCCGACCGCTCGTAGCGATACACAGTGCCCAACTCGCCCAACCGCACCGGCAAATCGCGATACGAGCGCAGCGCGTCTTTATAGATCAGAATGTGCCCCGGGCAGTTCATCGGCTTCAGCCGGTACTCCGCGTCGTCAAGCTCCATCGCGTCAAACATGTTCTGCGCGTAATAGCCCTCGTGCCCCGAGGTCTGCCACAACTGTTTGCGCATCACGTGCGGCGTGTAGACGAGCGCATACCCGCGCTTCACGTATTGCTCGCGCATCCAGTCTTCCATCTGCTTGCGGATGATCCCGCCCTTCGGATGCCAGAAGATGAGCCCGGGTCCGGCCAACTCCTGAATCGAAAATAAATCCAGCTGCTTGCCGAGCACACGATGGTCGCGTTTCTTCGCCTCTTCAATCGAATTGAGGTAAGCGTCCAGTTCCTTCTTCGAGTAAAACGACGTCCCATAAATCCGTTGCAACTGCGGATTCTTCTCATCCCCCAGCCAGTACGCGCCAGCAATATTCAGCAGCTTGAACGCCTTGATCTTCCCGGTCGAAGGGATATGCGGCCCGCGGCAGAAATCGAGAAACTTGCCCGTCTTGTAGATCGAGATCTTTTCATCGGGCTTGGTGAACTGCTCGATGAAGTGACACTTCATGAAGTCCCCTTCGCCCTTGAAGCGCTGCAATCCCTCGGTCCGCTCCACAAACTCGCGAGCGTAAGGCAAATCCTGCAGCACGAGCTCCTGCATTTTCTTCTCGATCTTCTCCAGGTCCTCTGGCGTGAACGGAGTCGGACGATAAAAGTCGTAGAAGAACCCATTTTCCGTCGCAGGACCATGGCCAAGCTTCGTCTCCGGAAACAGCTCGAGCACAGCCGCCGCCATCAAGTGCGCCGACGAGTGCCGGAACACTTCCAGCGACTCCGGATCTTTTTCGGTCAGGATGCGTAGGTCGGTATCTTTTTCCAGCGGCCGCGTTAAATCGATCAGATTGCCATTCGTCTTCGCGGCGAGCGCCGCATCCGCCAGCCGGGGACTAATCGACTTCGCTACATCGAGCGCAGTCGTTCCCTTCGCCACTTCTTTGACACTTCCATCGGGGAACTTCACATGAATGCTGTCTGCCATGAGTAAGCCTTTGAAAAGGGGTAATTTTTAAGTTTAAGAGACAGCTGATGGAGGGTCAAACGTTCGAGGGGGTGAGAACAGGACGGGATGGAATATGCACCCCCGGTTGGGTCGGGGCTTCCGTTCCGAAGCGTGAGGGCGTAGTCTTTCCTTCTGGAGACTCCGAATGAAGGACCTTGAGGCTCATCAACGAGAAATGCGGGAGCGAAACGCAGAGAAAGCCAACAAATCCATGCAATGCGTTTCGGTCAATCCCTTGGAAGGAACTTCTGACCCCAGGCATTTAAAAAAGCGAATCGCTGAGTTGGAGAAGCGCGTTCTTGCATTACAAGCGGAGAATGACCGTCTCAAAGCGCAGAAAACAATTGTGGTCGAACGCCATGTTGAAGGTCCCTATCGGGACCCTGTGAAAGAACAGCAACATAACTATTTCAAGTACAGTAATCTGCGGCGATATTAGTTCAGCTCCCAAGAATCCAGCCGCGTTGAACTAGAAGTGATCCGCTGTTTCAACCTTTAGAGTCATTCTTCCATTTCCATCGCTACAGTCCGGAGCTGTGAGTTTACGCTCTGATGTTGCTGTAGCTGCATCTACAAGCGTGCTGTTGCTCACTACGCCAGCAAACTCAAACTTCCTGTCGGCCTCATTCGGCAAGACTTGCGAAAGACGAACAATGCCATCGAGGTTCGGTGCGATTTGAGCGTCCAGTATCGCAACACCCGTAAACGGAACGGGAACTCGATATTGCACGAAAGAATGCCTTATCTGAAGATCGGTCATTGCTGGAACGTTCAACGGAACAGTGACCGAATTTTGTTGCTGCTCTGTGTGAGTCTCCGTATTGGTGTCAGTGACGGTTGCCTGGGTGTTCACGGTTAGCGTGTCTGTGCCGCTGAAGTCAAGAATTTTTACCTTGAAGCCCGCATGTATGGATATCGATTGACTGGAACCCGTTTGTAGCGCTTTGGTTTTCGTGACGGTGTCTCCCACTGAGAGCTGCTGATTATGCTGAAAAGTCTGGCTCTGAGCTGCAGATGAGCAATTGTGGTATGTCGCGTGCTGCATAAAAACATCTGTTGGTATATCTTTCCAATTTGGTTCGGAGACCGAAACGACCGGAGCAACGACGACGATTAAGGGTGGCTGAATTGTCAGCTTTCCTACCACTGGCTGGCAAACCTTTGTCGTAACAGGGGGACGTGGTGGGTGATCTGGTCTTCCTTCTGGAGGGCCAAATTCGCCTCCAGGGCCACCAGTAGGAGCGGAACGTACTTCAAGGTGGCAAACATCGGTAATGTGGTGGCTTGGAAGCGTCGCAAGCTTAGCGTTCACAACCTCAATTACATTTGTATTTTCCAGAGCTGGATGCTTGGGTGGCTGATCTAATGCGTCGAAGCGTTTGCTGTCGAGTAAAGACAGACCAAAGTTCTTTTTTAATGCTCCCTCCGGTGTTCCGGCGCAATAACATGTGGGCGGGCTCGACCCAACGCCGTTCGAACATGTCGCTGCCTGACCTGCTGGGCAAGATATGCTGCAAGTTTGATCGCCATTGTCATTTGTTGCGGAGCACTCAGAGTCTGCCTTCATTTCAGCTGAGCAAAAGCTGAGAAAAACAGCTACTAGAAGAATCGATTTCACTGCTTTTAACCTCCTCCTCAAGGAAACTATCTTTTCCCAACACGTACTTGAAGAATGTTGTACCCCGTCTATGGGCGCAGCGCAAGCGATATACGACCATTCTTAGAGAGACGTTACTTCCTTAATAGATAGATAAAGTTTCCCAAGAGGGAAGATAACTCTACACAAGCCATGACCGCGCGATTGTAAAGACAATTATGGTGAAGTCAAGATAATTGTTTGTCCAAGCCTAAATAGTCCGGGGAGAATTTAGTCCGTGAGATGTACGAAATACGTTCTTGTGAGTGGCATCCGTCGAACGAGGTTCCTAAGAAGCCACAAAGATCGTGCGTGCACTGCTTGGCCTTTTCGTCCTCGCACAATTGTGTGTCGGCTTAATCCAGTTTCGGCTTCCAAGAACGCCAGTGGTATTGCAAGTAGTCGTTTTCTGAGTTGCTCATCGGCAATACTCATGTCGGAGCCATATCTTAAAAGAGAGGGCATGAGCGTACTGATGTCGTCGTTCTGTTCCCAGCCACGTTCCGTCTCTTTGCCAATCAAATGGAAGGCTGACGCAGTCACTGGATATCGTTTGAGCAATCCGGCGGATTCTCGCTTGCAGTAGCCTCCGTCTGGCGCGGAGCTCTTAGCCTCGCGGTGGCCACGGTATTGCTGAAAAACCATCTCGAAGGTTTGCACAACGATGGGTAGTGTCGGACTGTCTAGGTGGTGAGTACGGCCATCATGGATATTCACGTGTGGCATCTTCATCCATCGAGATGAGTCTTTTTCGAATGGAGCTAACAGAGTCATCGGAATGTTCGACAAATTCACCAAAACGGGAGAGAGGGCAAAATTGTAGGGCTTCGCCTGATCACGCCTCAGGCGTCGCAATGCCGCCATCACGTTGGGCGTACTGATGGCTACCCGTCTCATTACTGGCAGGCGGAACCACTCCGGCTTTTTGCTCGGAAACCCGAGAGCTTGGTCCAGCATCCATTGCCAACCTTCCTTTATCCAAGTTGCTACCTCGCAGTCTGGGTCACGACCCTCTTTGGGTCGATAGTAGAGCCCCAAACCGTGTTCGCTCACCTTGATGAGGTGAATACCTGATTCCTCTCGCGTGTATAGACCGTAGCGCTTTGCGGAAATGCCATACCCATATACCTGCCTTTGGCGACCTTGGGTGTCAAAATTGAGTTCTTCGACAATATTTAGAACTGAACCAGGAATCACCTTTTTGTCGTAAGGATTCAAAGCCTTAAATCGATCAACTAGTTCTCGCGCCTGTTTCCAAGAAAGAGCTTTGATGGCATCCGATCCGTCGGGCATTCGATATGAGCCGCCACTACAGCGCACGACCCCGCCACGTTCTGACGAGACAACTGCCATGGAATCCGTGTCGCACATCAAATAGCTTCCACCCGCGTCCGCTACCATTCTCTCCAGCATGGCCAAGAGCAAGCGGCCCCCTGCCGTGATTAGCGAGGCAACTGGTGGAAAGTACCAGGGACCGGGCACCTCCATCACGCAAGTTCGCTCCGTCCCACTCAGTTCTCCCGAGAAGATTCCGATCTTCTTCGCAGCGTTTTTCCCAACTTGGAGCTTGTTGACCTCTGCATAGATTCCATAGCACCCCGCATTCGCAAGGATCTTTAGGAAGTAGTAGAGAGGATCGCTCTTCTTTTTTCCCTTCCGTTCTTCAATGACCTTGCGAAAGAAGTCATCGCGATACGGGTCAATGGAGCCCGCCCCCAATGTCACGGCCTCCATTCCCTTCTGAACTCCTACAGGATCAATCCGTATCGCACGTAAAATCTTCGGGGGTCTGCCGGTAAGCAGTGCTGATCCGACCACATCCGGACCAGCGAACCACACGGGTGCGTCCGACTTAAGGAGATTCAGCCCAATATTGGTTTGATCGCCTCTTTGGCCATCTCCATAAACTGTTCGTACTGGAAAGATGTCATCTTGAGGCTGGACCAGGGCGAAGAAAGCGAGCTTGGGCCAAGTTTTCTGATCCAGTAGACGGTCAATCGTAAGCGACTCCAGAAAGCCTCGAACCTCATTTGTCACATCCCGGACTCGAACTTGCTCCGCCGTGAGCAATCGCCACAAACCAAGCAGCGTATTCACGGTTGGGTATTGGCTCGTGAAATCGGTGTAGACGACCGGGACGGGTGTGTGACGGATGCGAATTTCCGCGCGACCGCCATAGTACGCCTGCATACAAATCCCCTTTGTTTTGTTGTCCAGATGAAATTTTCTGTCTGGGGAAATTACTCTCATCGTCTTCAAGAATGCTTTGGCTATCGAGGCAGCGGAGTAGGCCCGTTCTGGAGGAAGATCCCCGAGCGGGTATTTCTTGAACTCCGCGATGACCGCATTGAGCAAGCCCACCGTGGCCCGTACATCTTGGCGACAGTACTGGATTTCATCTGGAGTTACCTTACCGGTGGGGGCGTAATTGTCGAGCTTGCCCTCTACCTTAAATTCACGGCAAGCGCTATCAAGACTGAGGCTCTTGTTTCGTAGGGCCCAGACCAAGGTCTTAAGGTCAAGGAAGCGACCGACCCGATATGGCTGATTCATGTCACCACCAGCTAGGCGGATGAAAGCCGCTTTTGAGTCCTTTGGCCGGAGTTGGACGCGAGGACGAAACGTATTTGGAACCCAGCCGTGCTTTGTCTTGTAGCGAAAAACGACGAAGCTCCACCCTCGCCCACCAGCGCCACGCGCCACGCGGTACTCCACGGCAATGCGTGAAAGGTCGAACGGCAAATTGAAGGCCACAATTCCAGCGCCCGCCTGAATCGCTGTGTACATTACTTTCTCGACAAACCTGCGTCGGTCGTAGAGCCTCAGCTTCAATTCACCGCTCTTCCTTTTCTTGTTTTGCTCACGGACGACCGCGCGGACAGTCTTCTGTTGATCTAGAGTCAGATCGTCGGCATAGAAGATCCCTTCTTCCATGCTTCGATACTTGCCATCCGCCGCGAGGGCACAGAATTGGTACACACCAAAATTCAGATTCTGGAGTGCATCCGTTGTTGTCTCTGTGTCCAAAACGAGGACGTATTTCGGTAATGGCTCCTGTTTCCCGCTCCCAGCTTTGTCTGCAGATTCCTGCTCAAGAATGCAGGTATGACAGCGAAGATAAATTCCGTGATCCATAGCGAGCCCCCTATTCAGCAAGAAGTTCGGCCCATCGATACATTGCATCGGCGAGCATTCGAAGAAAGACCGCAGTGGCCTTGAGAGCACAACGAACGGTCAAGAGAGTGCTTGGCTGGGCACGCATATCCGCATCAGCCCGACGCCGCAATTCCGTGACCATGGCGTGACAAGGTATGCAAAGTGGAGCCATCAGGAATTCATCGTGGTTCTGACCGGCGGTGTGGTCATATTCCACGAGAAAGCCCAATCTTCCACAAAGGAGGCATCGCTTCTGTTCCAAACGCCTCGTGCGTCTACGTGCTGTCTCGATAGGGTTTTCGTCAATCATGACGTTGCCTCCGGGACCGCGTAGATTTCTTCAAGAGTTAATGCGCCTGCTTGGGCAAGGGAACTTAGCATGTCTGGGTCGGTGATCAGGGTATGCCCGCCGATAGCTTTGCCCTGGAATCTTTCCAAGCCTTCGGAGTTGCCCGTGCGGAGGTACTTGCTAACCGCAGACATGTATTTGCCAAGCTCTGAGGCTTGTTTTGAACCCCGTACGGTGACGGGAGCATTTCCGAGCGCAGTCGGCACCAACATGGCGCGTTTACGGCGATCTGCTTTGGTGGCCTTGCCGCCGCGTCGCATTTCGGTCTTCAGGTACTTGCGAACCGTACGCGGGTCGATTTGTTCTTCCCGCGCGGCTGCCGTTAGGCTCGCCCCTGTCCGGCGCATCCTGGCCAGGACGTGGAGTGAGCGGTTGTAGGTATCTTGCTTATTCCCTCGCCTTCTTTTGCCATTTCGCATATAATCAACCTCAGTTAGTCGAAATCATTCAAAATGTAACATGATGCAAACAATGTTTTTATTCGTTATGTAGCATGAAGAACTGGTAGAATGTATAATTACATGGCAATGGAGATAGATTTATGGATGGATTACTTGGAGTGGATGGAGCGGAGCTGCCGCTGGATAATTTGGCGGAAAAAATGTTGTTCTTCTCACCCGAAGCAGCCAAACCTGAACCCGGACGACCACTTGCCATCGACGATGGCAGGCTCTTCAATGCCCGCGATCATCTGGTTTGGCTCTTAGAGCAGACCTGGCCAGATATCGGAGATCGACTTCAATGGATTCGAAAACCATTGGATGTGCTCGACACTCTGCATGTGTGGAATGACGCCAACAATTGTTGGAATCAGCACTATGTCAGTAAGGCACTCCTTAGGCCCTCCACCGTACCGGCAAATGCAAAATGGCTCGCGACGATTCGCCGTAGACTCGGTGAGCTGAACATTGCTGCACGAAACGCCTCTGAGGAACTAGACAGATGTCGTCAATCAGTTGAGAAAGCAGAACGTGCTTTCAGTGATCAACTCTCGCCAGCGGACAAGGCTGTCGTGCAGGACCAAATCGCAAGAAGACGGGAGAAGTTCTCGAACGCAGAAGCGAAGTACGAAGCAGCCCGTAAGCGTCAGGACGAGACACAGAATCTACTGCTGGACGGTGAAGCAACATTTGCCCGCGATGAATTCGTGCGATTCTGCCGAAGCAACCGCTACCGCCTAACACCTCTGAATATCGCCAACGCCCTCGCGGGCTTGCCGCACATCGGTTGGAGACAGTCGACAAACAGATGCAGGACAAAGGCAGCTGTCGGCGTCGATGGGAAGTCAATACAGGTCTTCAGAACCATAGAGCGAATCGTCCGGTCGAGTGTGCGAAGAGTAGACCTCATCCGGCACGCTGAAAAATGGCTGAGATCACAGAAAGGCAAGAAAAAGTCTTTGGGCGTCTCGGAACTTCAAGAAAAATGGTACTACCTACGCTGGTCCATAAAGGCCGTCATTGAGGCTGTTCCTCGGGTGCAAACGCGCGATCTCCCCTATGCAATCGCGCGTGAATATCGGAAACGCATCAGTAGACCATCGAATGTCGATCTGCTCTTTGAGGAAGAGGAACGAATAGTGGTTTGATCGGCCAACACGTCAGGGGGAGGACTCGAATGAGCTCCATCACAGTCTCACAAGGATTGGAACCGAGGCAAGGTGTAGTGACACTGTTCGGATATGGTACATCCGTGCGGGTGGACAAAGGCCACTTGATCCTTGAAGACGGGATTGGTAATGATCGCCGTCAGGCAAGGTTCTCGCGCGTGGGTCACGGTCTACGACGCCTCGTCGTTATTGGCTCCGATGGGATGGTTTCTCTCGCGGCTCTCCGATGGTTAGCGGACCAGGATGCGAGCTTTGTCATGCTTGATCGGGATGGCTCAGTGCTTGCCACAACGGGTCCGGTTCGTTCTTCGGACGCCAAGCTCCGACGCGCCCAATCGCTTGCCGCATCGAATGGATTTGGCTTGCGAATCGCCCGTGATCTGATCAACAAGAAACTTTCTGGACAAGAGCAAGTTGCACGTCAGAAGCTCTTGGATGGTTCGACGGCAGAGACAATTGCGAAATATAGATCCGAGATTCCTCAAGCTGACAGCATCTCAACGATTCGACTGATTGAATCACAGGCCGCTCGCGCATATTGGTCTGCATGGAGTGCGCTGCCCGTGAACTTTCCCAAGGTTGCGCTGGCCCGAGTTCCCGACCATTGGCGCAAATTTGGCGCACGAGTTTCCCCTCTGACTGGGTCACCAAGACTTGCCGCGAATCCCGCAAACGCAATTCTGAACTACTTGTATTGCATGTTGGAATCCGAGGCACGACTAGCGATTGCTGCCCTGGGGCTCGATCCGGGATTGGGAATTCTGCACGTCGATACTACAGCCCGAGACAGTCTCGCCTGCGATGTGATGGAACCGGTCCGGTCAGTTGTCGATTCTTACGTGCTTGACTGGATCACCCGCCAACCGCTGAAGCGGGAATGGTTCTTCGAACAGCGGGACGGCAATTGCCGATTGATGGCTTCCCTCGCTGTCCGGCTCTCAGAGACCGCATCTCTTTGGAGGCAAGCTGTAGCTCCGATAGCAGAATGGCTAGCCCGTGCAATTTGGTCAACGATAGACAAACCCCGTATCCCACTTGCCACACGACTCACGCAGACAAATAAACGCCACGCGAAACGCGGAGCAATCCCAGTCTCCCCGCACACTCCTCAGCCGGAAAATGTGTGCTTGGAATGTGGGAAAGTTGTGGCCACGGACAGCGCTCGCTGTGTCAGTTGCGCCCGAGAGTCCTTTGGCGACCGAATGCGTGAGATTTCAAAACAAGGAAGAATTGCATCGAAGTCTCCGCAGTCTAGAGCACGGCTCTCAGCTACACAGCATCGTCAGGCAAATGCCCGATGGAACTGGAATGCGTCAGGCCAACCGGCATGGCTGACAGAAGACACCTATAAATCGAGAATTCAACCTCTGTTGAAGAACGCAAGTCTGTCTCAAATCGGCTCAACAATGGGTGTTTCGGTCACGTACGCGTCCGAGATCCGGAAGGGGAAACGCTGCCCGCATCCGCGACACTGGCAGGCGCTCGCCGATTTGTGTGGAGTTGCTCTCATTGGGTAACCATTCCTCTCTTCTCATAAGCGCTGCGATGCATTAGCCTTGATGGTCTTAGTTACGGAACTCCGCAATGCGACTTTATTCAGGGACCACCGCTGGACTGATCAATGACACCACCCAGAACAGAATTTCGACAAAGCTAAGTAATGCCTTCTTTCACGAATTTCGTTTTCAGCCGGCCCCCAGCGAGGTGAATTCATGGCGCAACTCACTTCGCGCGATGTCGCAGGTGTTCCAACAAGGGGAACTTTTGGCCAATGGCGTAATTCTGGAGTTCCAACTCCCACTGACATCCCGAAGACTTGATTGTCTCATCACCGGAAGAAATGATTGGAGTCGCGAGAACTCCGTTGTTGTCGAACTCAAACAGTGGGATAGATGTCAAGACGGCGGCGGACGCAATGAACTCACAACATGGGTGGGAGGTAAACTGCGCGATGTTCTACATCCTTCCGCCCAGGTCGGCCAATATAAGACTTACCTCGAAGATGCACACTCTGCATTTGATCGCGAATCAGGAATTCAACTGAACGCCTGCTCGTATCTTCACAACTACTCGTTTGAGCCTTCAGACGTACTGTTTGCCGACAGATTCAAGAGTCTGCTGGAGTCGTTCCCGCTATTTACTGGCGATGACGTAGACAAGCTCATCACGTTCCTGCGTCTCCATATCGCCAACGGCGACGATGGCGAGATCGTCAAGACCATTGAACAGAGTCGATACAAGGCTTCCAGAAAACTACTAGACCACATTAGTGCTGTCGTAAAAGGAAATTCGCAATATGTGCTGCTTGACGAGCAACTCGTGGTCTATGACCGTGTTCTTCAGTCCGCGATGGACGGTGTCATTGGCAAGAAAAAGAGCGTAATCATTGTTAGAGGTGGTCCTGGCACCGGCAAATCGGTTATCGCCATGAATTTGCTTGGAGATTTATCAGCAAAAGGCTTGAACACTCACTACGTGACTGGATCGCGCGCATTTACAACCACTGTTCGCGAAATAGTCGGCAGCCGCGCCTCTCAGCAGATCAAATACTTCAATGGATACGCAAGCGCTGAAACCAACATTGTTGATGTGATGGTTTGCGATGAGGCACACAGAATCAGAGAAACAAGTAACTCACGGTTCACACCTCGCGCAAAACGTAGCAAAGATCCCCAGATTAACGAGCTCATAAACGCAAGCAAAACCACGGTCTTTTTTATCGACGATGATCAGGCGGTAAGGTCAAACGAAATAGGTTCCTCCAACTATATTCGTGCGTATGCCCAACAAAAGGGTTGCGTGATTTTTGATTACGAACTGGAAGCGCAGTTTCGATGCGCAGGCTCAGATGCCTTCGTGAACTGGGTCAATAATACTCTCCAGATTAAGCGCACTGCGAACGTCTTGTGGGGCGCCGACGATCAGACGTTTGACTTCAGAATTTGTTCTTCACCACAAGAGTTAGAAGCCGCTATTCGCGAAAAAGGTGCGCAAGGATTTACAGCTCGAATGACGGCAGGATTTTGTTGGAAATGGTCTGATCCACGCCCAGATGGCACCCTGCTCAACGATGTTGTGATCGGAGATTACGCGCGGCCTTGGAACGCAAAATCCGATGCGGGCCATCTTGCGCCTGGGATCCCGAGAGAAAGTCTGTGGGCTTATCAGAGCGGAGGAATGGATCAAGTGGGCTGTATCTACACTGCTCAAGGTTTCGAGTTTGACTATGTTGGCGTCATTTTCGGCAATGATCTTCTATTCGATCCAAGCACTGCCGAGTGGAAGGGCGATCCATCGGCTTCAGCCGACCCGGTTGTCCGCCGTTCGCGCGCAGATTTCAGGAGAAACGTGAAGAATACATATCGTGTCCTTCTGAGTCGTGGCATGAAGGGTTGTTACGTCTACTTCCAAGATAAAGCGACTGAGAATTTCTTCCGAAGTCGGATCGAGTAGTCGGGCAAACATGGTAGGCATTTGCTCGAATGCCGTTTTACTGAGGTAGAAGCAACATCGTCACGGGGTAAGGATCAGATCGATCTCGCCAACTCTGGGTTCAGCGTGACCAAATAGGTGGGTTTGAGTAGGTCTGACGTAAGGTCTGCTCTGATAGCGCAAATGGTGATCAGGGAATATTTCGCGTAACACTTCCCTTGTTGTGTTGAGCGTTATTTTCCTGCGGTCGGTTCTCACATATATGGTCGCGTCGACCCGAAGCAATCCCTTCGCCTTGCTAAACACATCAAAAAGAAGTTGTCGATATTGGAGTTTATTCTCGAATTTCCCTCTGTGTTTGCCCCCGAGCTGACACGAGGTAGGCCGTCCACCAAGCAACCAGAGTCGGAGCCACTGATCATAGTGATAGTTTGTGACTCCGTAGTATGGAGGTGAGGTCAGAAGCAAACGTGCCCGCTTGTGTCGCGTGGCCCAATAACGGCGGACTTGAGGTAGAATCTGCACGCTGTCCCCTAAATAAACCCTGCTGTCGGCCAATTTGGGAACGCCCTTTGCGTACCGCCATTCCATTCGCTTGAGCAAAAATGCCAATGGATCAACTTCCGGCGGGCGCATGTTTCGGTCTCGCCACCATCTGATCGCGTATGCCGGAGACATCGATTTCGTCTGACGCATCTGATTCGAAAGAGAGTCCTTCCTCTTGCCGTGGAGATTTACGAGAAGAAAGGCCATTGCGGTGCAGTCGGCCTTACGATTTCTCCAGTCCAAGTTCGCGCGCGCGGCGGTCAGGAATTGCAGAACTCGTTTGTCGTAACAGTGTCGAAAGAACGACGGCAGATTGCTAGCGGCTCTTCGGTATCGATGCGAGAGCTTTTCGATTTCGACAAGTCTCCTGACAACGGAGTCGTGGCAAGCAGGATGGAGCTTGGCTTGGGAGTAGACCCACCCTACAGGATTTATTTCCATGCCGATCCCCCGTCGACCGCGAACTGCGGCGCTGAACACTGCAGTGCCGCGGCCAGCGAAAGGATCGAGCACCACATCTCCGGGTGCAGTATGTCTGGCTATGATTTTTTCAGCAAAGGCTACAGGAAACATCGCATAGTATGGGCCGACACCCGCCCAGCGAGCAGCAGCAGAGCCGTATTTGGTACTTTCCTTGCGCATCGGGTTAGTCCTGCCTCATCAGAGCTTTTGCTAGCTGTTGCAGCACCTTCGTCCCGAGCCGCAAGGGTATTGCGGCTTGTGAATGCGCCGCAATCAACGGTGAAACTGAGTTTGGGTAGCGCGACGACACCAACGTGTCAAGCAAGGTGCAGACGGAGCCAAACTCCCGATAAAGTGAAGTGTCGTCGGTGTCCAGGGTGTCTTGCCTTTCGTCTAGAAATGGGATGTCAGCAACAATTCGTGCTCCGGATGCTGTCTTGTAGAACAATTTCCGGCCAAAATACGTATCCATGCCATAGCGCTTCGTGCTGGTCGAGAAAATTATCCGATCTTTGATGTATTTGTCGGTTGGCAACATAAAGGTACGACTCGAAAAATTCGTACCGCCGTCCTCTGCCTTATCGATTTCGTCAAAGTGCATGACGAACGTGCCAGTCTTTTCGATGCCCAGAATTAGCAGGTCACGGTTCGTGGCCGTTCTCACAACCGCGTTCAATCGCTTTAACTCGCGGCTAATAGCTGCGCTAAGCCACGCCGGATGGCCAAATACCGCGAGGGGACCATCCATGACAAATGCCATGCGGTCCATGCGGCCAAGTAACTGCTTCTTTTCGAAGAGTCGAAGCACGTGGACAAGCAACGTGTGCTCCCAAATCTGACGTACTTCCCCAAAGGCTTCTCCGTTTGTGCCAGCGTCGCGAAAATTTTCGTGAATTCGCAGTGCATCAGTCGAATAAAGGGGACGTTTCTTCCCGCATGGGCAACTACTCACACCGGCGGGAATCTCCACCCGCTCAGTGCAACCCTCGGGTGAATAGGGACATTCTTGCCGTCCTTGTGGCTTATGGGCCAAGAGCGCTTCGTAGGTATCGAGTAGACGCGCACCGTCTTCCTGATCGACGACGACGTCCTGTAGGACCTCGTATAGGCTTTCACGGAAGGAATCGCGTGCGGATGTGTGGTTTCGGGTCACGACGTTGCTACCCGGTAGTGCAGCATCCACCGTAGATGCTTCTTCAGTCTTGCGGAATTCGAGTGGATCGACCGGTCGCTGTTGATCCAGGCGCGCCATTTCAGCAAGATTCAGGAGTACACTCGCGACCGTGCAATAGCCTACCTTTGCCCCTGGGTAACCATTGCGAACATCCACTTCCGCATTGCTACCGTCGATGGCCACGACGTAACTTGGAAGACCGTGCCCAGGCGGTGGTGCCGGTTTCGGCACAACTACATTGAGTCCATCCGCGCTCGCTTGAAAGACGCGCGACTTACGGAGCAGACCCTGGACTCGCTCCGTCTCGACGATCCGTTGAAGGGGACGATATCCGGCGAATTCACCTTCGTACGGCATTATTGACCGTTCCCCTTCGGCTGAATGGTGAACAGTTCTACTTGGACGGGTACGACGTAGGGGTTCGAGAGTGTTTTTGCGCGGATGAAACCTCGATCTTGCGCACGCAGAATGCTGCGTTCAAAATCTCCGAAATCATAAAATTTGTTGAGTTCCCTAGTTTCGTCGGTGTTGTTCAAGTGTCCAATAAACCAGTTGGCTGTGTTCCGCAGAATATTTTTCTGAATTGAGCTCACTTCTTGAGTTGCGTAGACAAGCCCGATCCAGTATTTTGCACCTTCCTTTGCCGTCCGCACCCATATGTCCTTCAGGTCCATATCGGTGCCCGCGGGCAGGAGGTTGTGGGCCTCTTCCACATACACCAGGATGTTGGGTGGTTGCTGAGCGTTTCGGAAGCGAGCGCGGTTGTTTTCAAATATCCGGCGCATTACTCGGTCAGCAGACGACTTGTTTAGGTCTGGATCGCCGCTCGACTGATCGACAATGACCAACCGTCCGGCAGCCAAATGATCGTAAATTTCATCGGCGTAGTCAGCATCGGTTGTTTGCGTGTGCTGCTCTTTTACGCGCCCAACGAGGCGCGAACCATTCGCATAGTGAAACATTTCTAGAATTTTCTTCAGGTCATCGTCTGCCCATGACCCAGACGTATGTTTCTGTACATACGAGCTATCGAAAGCAGCAAATCCAGAGTCCTTCTCACTAATGAAATCGCGCAACATGGCGCAGGCGAGGGAGATTTCGCCCCAAGTGGGACTGGGTTTTGCCAGTATCGTTGCGCAGTTGACGTGTCCAGCTGCGTTGATCCCAGTGCTTTTCTGCATCGCATCCAAGAGATCCTTGCTAAACAAACCCTTGGTCTGGGGTGTCAAGTGCGCCGGGGGTTGGAGCCCAGCCTTGTAAAGCAGCGCTCGATAGCACAGCACGCGCCGAGCATGCCGGGTCATTGCGGAATGGTCGGTCGGCTCTGGAGGTTCTAATGTAACGTCCCGAAAGTTCAATACATACTTGTCTGTATTCTCCAGTGAAGCATCAATGATCTGTTTCCCGATCTGCAGATTGCTATCTACGTGAAAGTTCAGCAGCATGAGGCGACGATTTGGGTCGTTGGGGTGAGCCAGAATGCCATATGTAACGATGTCGTTCTTGAAGTTCTCTGGCTGCCCCCCAGGAGCACACGCCCACACATTCTTGATTGCGTTCGGATTGGCGTTTGAGTCCTTGTCCTGTGTATTCTCGTTCGCGTACTCTCCGTTAGGGTCAAACACAATCTGCCCGACGCGCTGGGAATTCGGATGCCAGCGCAGTTCAAAGATGGATTTCAAAATTATCTTCGTAGTGTTTGATTTTCCGGAACGAGTCATACCGAACAGAGCAGTCTTTTGCCCGAGCAAGTCGGTAGGGGTAATAGCAACGCGAACTCCCGAGATCCGCTGAAAGGGTCTATTGGTCGAGGCATACCGGACCTCACCGACGTTCACCATGACATTGGTCGCCGCAGTACCGAGACGGGGGTCTCGATAATTAACGATTTTCTCCAGGAAACTTCCGCGTGGCTTGAACACTTTAAGGCCACGATTTGGGTAGTAGTTACTGAGATCGGACCCAAAGTAGAGGGCATAGTTTCCTGTCGGGGGGTCCCCCAGAGTGTTGGCCACGTAGAATGTTCCGAGCACCCGACACCGCACACCTGCATAGCCGAGGAGGTTGTTTGTGGTAGGGTCCATCACGTCGCGGTGATCCCATGTTTTCTCTAGCTCGCCGCTGACCCGCTGCGCGTTTTCGACTCGCACCCGGAGCGCTTCCTGAGCGTTCGGCAGATCAGCATGATCAATGACGCGGAGCAGAATAACCGAAGCGTCCTCCTCGCGGATGTCCACAACCTGGGTGGGTACCACGCGGGTAGCCACGAGAAATGATAGGGCTGGAATACCGCCGACTTTACGACGGTAAAAATCATGGATTTGGACCAGTGCTTCCTCATAACCCAAGGAAAACACCTCTCCGACATAGGCGTCGGGGTCGGTAATCTGCCGCAGAAGCAGGGAGGCACTCTGCAAGTCTTCCGAGAGTTTTGGTTGTTCCAGTTCGCGGGCTACATCGGAAATGGCTGAAGACACATTACTCCCCCGACTGCTGGCAAAAGTTTTACCGCGACGGGGAATCTCACGGTTGGGCCAGACGAAACGAGCGTACAACGAATACGCCCTCTAGGCCAAGTCCTTTGTATTCAAATGATCCTTGGCTTAATAATTCGCATCAACATGAACTGGTATTTCCCAGCAAAGATAAGTTAGACTCTCGATTCTCAGTCCGAAATCACAAGTCTCAGTTCGTGGAAAGTTTGGGTATGACACAGTCAGAGAGACGACCGCGAATTCTAGTGGTTGATGATCAACCAGCAATTGCTGAGTCCATTGCTGAGATCCTAAGGGCATCCGTTAAATGCGATGCGATAAGCGTAAATGGAGGTCTCCAGGCATTGAAGACTGCTTTGTCCGAACCACTCGACCTTATTTTGACGGACGTGAAGATGCCGGACCTCAGCGGAGTGGAACTGCTAGAAAGGCTCAGGCAGGCTCAACTTTCCACTCCAGTGATATTCATGACGGCGGTGGCTACATCCGTACAAGAAACTGTTGAGTTCATGAAACGTGGTGTTTGCGACATCCTTCACAAACCAGTGCCACTGGAAATGGTCGTAATAGCGGTGGAGCGAGCACTCCTTATGTCGAATCCTGTATTTTCCTTGCGCTCTGAGTCTTCTGAGGCTCTGAAGCAAGCAATTACCGAAAATGCACAGCTTCTTTCGCGGCTCAAGCGAGCTAATTTCGAACTAAAGGATTTAAGCTCTAAACTACAACACTCTTCGAGAAAGGCGCTGTTCTTCGATCTTGTGTTGGTTCGTTTCGTGTACTTGTCGTCGGCGGTAATCACGGTTTTTTTGCTACATCATTACGGTCTAATTTCTGATCAAAAACCATTGCTACTTTTTTTGATACTGATACTATTTGTGCTTCTTAGTTTGCCTTTCGATCGTGTCAAAACTTTGCTCGGTAAGACCAAGAAGAGTGAGGCCAAGGCGACATTCCGTTGAGATATTCGTTTCGCTGCTCGACAATCGTGAGCAGCTTTTTAGGTATCCGGCACAATTTGTCAGCGGTTCACCTATCGTCCCCTCAAATGCCAGAAGAAACAACCCACCCGCTAAAAATCATGTCTCAGACTCTCAGGGCGGCTTGGCAGCATTTCAGCGGACGAGCAAGGCAAGGTCGCTAATGTCCACAAGGGGGAAAGTTGAACGCCCCCGAAAGGGCTTGCCCATCGTGATTATAAACTGGAACTTTTCGGTGTCTTGCGTTTGTCTGAACCCAGCACAAGACCTACATCGTTTCTGAGACGAGCTGAATTCCAGAGTGACAGCACTAATACCACCCAAGATTACTGTATTTGAAATAGCTCCTTTCGGAACGGAAGCCGGACCCAACCGGGGGTGCATATTCCATCCCGTCCTGTTCTCACCCCGTCAAACGTTCGAGGGGGTGAGAACAGGACTGCAATTCAAATACTGGTGGATCCCGCACCTCACTCCTACGGCTTCCCTTCCTGAAACAGCACCACATCCGAGTCCGTATGTCCCCGCAGGACGCCG
>Ga0335069_10000848_pt1 | contig 49158 bp, 41 predicted proteins | sample Lox_Sample_11_FD_206714 | JGI IMG/M metagenome (GOLD analysis project Ga0335069, IMG submission 206714) | Soil microbial communities from Loxahatchee National Wildlife Refuge, Florida, United States - Lox_Sample_1.1 | ecosystem: Environmental > Terrestrial > Soil > Wetlands | place: USA... | reverse complement strand
CGCGGCTTCATACCGGGGTTGCGAGGTCGCGCGATCCGCAACGACTTCGCGATCTACTACGTTTCCGCGCTCGAACTCCGCGAAGGTATCAACCCTTACACGACCGAGTTCAGCTCTACTGCCCATCGCGCCGGCCTCGAAATTAAGGACGTAACCAAATCGACCGAGCCGCCCTTCGCGCTCCTGCTTTTCGAACCTCTGACGAGCTTTCCCCCATTCACAGCCTACGTTATCTGGCAAACGATCAACTTCTTCTCGCTATGCGCAGCGTTGATCATCTTGTTGCGTGGCGACTCGCGGTTCAGTCGCCCTGCCCTTTGGACCTTGGCCGCCATCGCTTTCGCCTATCCGCCGGTCATAAGCCACTTCTTTTATGGGCAGAGTAAGTTACCGATCTTGCTGATGCTGGTTATCGCGATGCGTTTTCTTTCCGTCGCGGGATCCGACCGGACCGCGGGACTAATGCTCGCTTTCGCCGGATTGATGCGCATCTATCCATTGGTACTTGGCGGTTACCTAGTTCTCGAAGGTCGTTGGCGAGCGCTTGGTTGGATGCTCGCCGGAGTGTTCGCCGGCGTCCTGGCCACTACCGCTCTGATAGGTCCGATCAACTGCATCAGCTTCTTTCAAGGACTCTCCTACCTTACCGAGGATAAGTGGACGGCGATGTCGGGGGACAACGCGCCGCTCGCGATGCTGATCCGCTCCCTTCAGGCATTATCGATCACCTCGACGCTTTCCGGATCGACACAGCACCTAATCCTGATTCTCATCAATGTCCTGCTTCTGAGTTTCACGGTGCGAGCCACACTCGCCCATCGCCTCGGCGAACAGCAAGCAGTGATGCCCATCCTCTCCCTTTGGGTCACGACCGCAATCGTATTGCCGCCGGTTTCATGGGATTACGATATGACGCTGCTCCTGATCCCCTTTGCCTGCATCGCGCTCGCAGCATCCAGGGGCGAAGCGAGTCGTCGCTCAATCGTGATGGCACTGCTGAGCTATCTGCTGATAGCGGTTTGGCGCTTCAGCGGCATCCGCGACTCTGAACAGGCGTCGAGCTTCGCCGGTTACGTATTGCGCGAGACCGCCTCGCTTTCCCTGCTGTGTGCTTACTACGCCAGTTACTGGTTCGTACTCGACTCGGCAGCCGAGGCGATTCCGTTGTGGCAGGTGCCGATGGTCGCGCTGACGCGCATGTTCGGCTCAACCTCGCCGAAGCTCAAAGCCTCTTCAATCGAAGTAGCCGGGTAGCGCTTTGCGCAAAGTATTGGGCGGGAACTCCTCGACCTCCCCCTGAGGAAGTCTACCCAGTTCGAAGGGGCCATAGCCGATTCGGATCAAACGCGTCACGTGAAGCCCGAGGTGCTGGAGCAGCTTTTTTATCTCCCGATTCTTCCCTTCATGGAGAACCATCGTGATCCAGCTGTTCGATCCCTGCCGACTGTCGATCGTCGCCTCCACCGGCCGGTAGCTGACACCATCTATCCTCAGTCCGCGACGCAAGCGTGTGAGCGCAGCTTCATCGATTCGGCCGTGCACACGCACCCGGTAGGCACGAGCTAATCCCTGCGCCGGATGCTCCAGATAGCGCGCCAATTCACCGTCGTTGGTGAGCAGTAGCAACCCTTCAGTGTTGATATCGAGGCGACCGACCGAGATTACTCGCGGCATCGCGGACGGCAGGTCCTCGAAGACCGTTGGCCGACCCTGCGGATCTCTTGCGGTGGTCACCAACCCCGCAGTCTTGTGATACCGCCACAACCGTGTTTTCGCGATCGGCGCTAGTGGCTTTCCGTCGATCGTAATCGCATCGGCCTCATCTACGAGAGTCGCCGGATGATCTAGCAAACCGCCGTTCACAGCCACGCGGCCCGCCTCGATCAGTCGCTCGCACTCGCGCCGCGAGGCAACCCCCGCGCGCGCGAGATACTTCGCGATACGCTCCTTCTTATCGGCTGTTGGATTCGCCGCAGCGCTCTTAGATGTCATCGAGCGGGAAGACCGGGCGGCGAATCTTGCTGAATGGCAGACGCGAAAGAACCTGAGTCGCGAGACCTGGCGCGTCGACGTCGATAAAGCTGTGTGCGAGACCTTCGAACCCCGCGCGATGCTGCATCTCGGCTTTGCAAACGAGAATCTTGCGCGAGGTCGGTTCGATACCGAGGCTGCGGAAGTGATTTGCTTCGAATACCAGCACCGGCCGCGAGGTCAGAATCACCTCGACGCCACCGCAATCAACGACCGCGGTCGGCCCGCGATGGACCGTGCCTGCGTTGAAGCGAGTGCTCGCAGTGAAGACTCCATCGTGGATCGCGCGGACGCGACCACTTATTTGCACTGGCTCGCCGTGAAACTTATCCACCTTGCCGCCGACCGTTAGGGTAACGTTCTGGCCAACGCCTGCCGCGATCGCTTCGCGCACCGCCGCCGGATCAGCAATATTACCGACGACCGCACCGCGCGCATTCTGCCTCAGCAACTCAGCCAGTATCGCAGTGCCGTCGCCGGGCGTCCCTGCCCCGCCGCTGTCGGCCAGATCTCCCAGCACCACCGGACCTTCGCCTGTCGCGATTGCCTCCCGAACCGCCTGTTCGACCGAGACCATGTCGGTATGGAACGCCTGCCGTCTGGCCCAGCACGCTTCCTTGATTTGTTCGGCAATATCTCTTGCGAGATTGGGCTCGCCATTCGTCGTCACGGTAACGCTGATCCCGGTTTCGCGCCGCTCGGAAACAAAGAATCCGGACAACAGCGAAACATCGATGACGCGCGACTCGGAAAGCTGATAGTTGCGTGCAATACGCATCAGATGCTCCATCGGCCAGCCCGGCGCGATATACAGCTTTTGCAACGCAGGTGCCATCGCGGGCTGCGCCCAGGCCGACGTCAGAGTGATCGAACGATCCAGCATCCCCGTAACGACCCGCGCCGCCAATGCTCCGGTCTCCGCGAAGTCATAGTGCGGATTGGTCTTCACGCCGATCAGCATCGTCGCCTGCTCGACCATGAGAGGCGTTACGTTGGCGTGCCCATCGAGCGAGACCATCACTGGCGTGTCTGGGCCAACTTGAGCACGCACCGCTTTCAGCAGATCTCCTTCGCAGTCCTCCAGGCGATCGGAGGCGGCCGTCCCGTGCATCTGCAGAAAAATACCGCCGAGCTTACCGGCCGCTCGGATCGATTTGAGCAGCTCTTCCTTCATCCATTCGTGCGCTTCGTCCGTGATTTTTCCCAAAAGCCCCGGAAAGACGAACGGCAGCGGCACGATCTCCGAGCCCTTCGGCACGTTTCGCGCGAAGCCGCCCAACGCGCCGCCACGGGCCATCCGCAGAACAGCGTCATCGCGCTGTATCGCACGTTGAAAGCGCTCGAGTCCGAGTCGCTGAGTCGCAAAACTATTCGCCGCAACCAGATAGCCGCCGATCGCAAAGCGCATCGTGAGATTCTCCTTCCTCGCCCGCTCGTTCTCGCGATAATCCGTCAGAGCGCCACACGCGCGCAACTGCACCTCGCTTGGGGTGTCAAAGTGCGTCGTTCCTGTGCTAACGGAGAGGACCTAACAAACTACGAACCTTTCGATAGGGGAAGCTCGATGGCTAATACCTTCACAAAAAATTCTGTCACCGCCGAACTGGCGGCCAAGATGGTTGAGGCGGCGGTGGCCAAGGCCAAAGCGATTGGCGTACCTCAGGTGGTCGCGATTCTGGATGAAAGCGGACTACTCAAAGCCTTTTGCCGCATGGACGGGACTCCGCTGATCAGCATCGAAGTGGCGCAGAACAAAGCCTACACCGCGCTACTCGGTGCACCGTCGCAGGATTTCTTTAACCGCATCAAGGAGAACCCCGCCCTGCTCGCCGGCGTACCGCACATACCGCGTATCGTGACCTTCGGCGGCGGTCTTCCGATTCGAATCGATGGGGCCGTCGTCGGTGGCATCGGCGTTAGCGGCGGGAGCGTCGAGCAGGATATTGAGTGCGCTCAAGCCGGACTCGATGTAGTCGGCTAATAGAAGACCGACCCCGCTCTGATGCGAGTTCTGTCCGTTCTGATAGCGGTCCTGATTGCGACCGCGACGGTGGTGTGCGCGCAAATCGCACCGATGGAAATCGTCACCACGCCGACGCGCTCAGGGATGCCGGTCCAGCAGGAGAGCGCGAGCACCGCTGTGCTTTCCCAGGATGATCTTCAGGCGAGTGGACAACCGGTGCTCGACGACGTGCTCCGCCCCGTTCCCGGTTTCAACACGTTTTTGCGATCGAGCAGTATGGTCACGGCTCCCGCCGAAGATCCTGAGGCGCAGGGAGTGACACTACGAGGTATCGGTCCGGGCGGCGCGAGCCGCGCGTTAGTCCTCTACGACGGTATCCCGGTCAACGATGCGTTCGGCGGGTGGGTCTATTGGGACGAGATCCCCGTAAACAGTATCGAGCGCGTCGAACTTGTAAACGGTGCGGTTCCGATATGGGGTAGCGGCGCCGAAGGCGGCGTTATCAACCTGATCCCGCAGCACTCGGTCGGGTCAGGCTTCCAGGTGAGCTCCTTTTACGGCACCAGCAATACGGTTGGCTCTACGCTCGAGGCCGGCTATCAGAAGGGGCCCTTTCAGTTACAGTACGACGGGTCTGTCTTTAATACCCGTGGATGGAACATCATCGATGAGAGCTATCGGGGCCCGATCGACCACGACAGCAGTTCCTTCAACGCGCTGAACGGCGGCCGGTTGCAATTCCAGCCCACCTCAGCGCTCAGCCTGTTTGTAGGCGGTCATTACTACGAGGAGAATCGCGATCTCGGCACACCTTTCCGCAAGGCTAGCGCTAATCGGTATCTCTTCGACGGCGGAGGCTCTTATTTAACTCAGGCGGGCCGCTTCAATCTAGTTCTTTACTCGCACGTCTCGAGCATGGATCAGACCTATTCCGAGGCGAACGCGACGCGGACAGCAGAAACTCCACTCCAGACTCAACGTGTCCCATCCACCGACGTTGGCGGTTCGCTGACCTGGACAAAGACCATCTTCCCGCACAATCAGCTAATCGCAGGTGGCGATTTCCGCTGGATCGACGGGCAAAGCGTCGACAGCTACTACAATTCGGCGGGCACCGCGGTAAATGACCGACAGGTAAGCGAAGGCCGTCAGAATTTCTTCGGCGTCTTTCTCGAAGATGTGTTTCGACCTACCGAGAAACTCGAAGCCGACTTGTCGGTCCGCACCGACGTATACCAGAACCTCGCCGGCCAGAATCGCAACAACCCTGTTGGTGGGGCCAACACCGTTACCGATTATTCGGACCGCACCCGTACTGCGACCAGCCCCAAGCTCGGGATGCGCTACCAGATCCGACGCTGGCTTGCTTTGCGAGGCGCACTCTACGAAGCGTTTCGCGCACCGACTCTCGCCGAGCTCTATCGCCCCTCGTCGGTCGAAGATTTGATCCTCCTTCCTAATCCCAAGCTTAAGCCTGAATTTCTTGAAGGCGGTGAAGCAGGAGTTGACTTCGCCTTGCCGGGCCCTTTCGCACTAAGCCTCACTGGCTATTGGGATATTATGCATAACCCGATATCCAACGTCGTAACCGCCACCGATCCAAAGACCGGTGAAGATACTGAGCGCACCAGAGTGAATTTCGGACGCGCGCAGATGCGCGGGTATGAAGTCAAATCATCTTACAACTTTGGTTGGATACCATGGGGAAAGTGGGGCCTTTACCATCCCAATCTATGTTTCGAGATTGACTATTTGCGGTCCGAAGCAAAGTTAGTCTACAACCCGCCTGATCCAACTTTGGAAGGACGTCGTCTCACTCTTGTGCCCTGGAATACCGGAACGGGACAAGTGAGCTATCAGGATGACCTGCTTGGCCGTTTCAACGTACAGGTCGCATTTCAAGGTATGCAGTACGAGGATTCCGACAATCACGATCGACAACCTTCATACTGGCTGGTCAATCTATCCTGGGCGCACCAGTTGCCATCGCTACCTTCGCTTCCGCGTTTGAATCAGGCAAGCATTTTTCTGCGCATCCAGAACGCGCTCGACCACACCTACATCGTGGATTTAGGCGGAGGAGTTCCAAAAGTAGGAACCCCCTTCATGTTGGAAGGGGGGTTCAACGCACCGATATGGTTCTGATTACAGCCGAGAAGGTTTAGACGTCGGCAACAGCTTGCCGAATACTATTGAGGATAAAGAGGAAACTCCGCGGTGTGGTAACCCTGCCGAGAAGAGCAACCTGCGCCAGCACTTTGAGCTCTTTAGGTGTTATTTTGTGTCGCGCGATCATCGCCTTGTTTGAGCTAAAGTCACGCCAGGCCTGATCCTTCTTAGCCCGCTGCCCGTTTTCCTCTGAAGCCGGGAAAAACTTGCCAGCCTCCGGATGCGACAGCAAGATGAGGCGTTCCCGCTTGAGATCCAGCACCTGCGCGATACGACTAAGTAGCTTCAGCGACGGGCGCCGACGATCGAGTTCAAGGTACGCAACGTGTGCCGGCTTCACGCCTAGCTCGTTCGCGAGCTCACGCTGGGTGAGTCGCAATTCGCGTCGTCGCGCTCGCAGTACTTCGCCCAGGGTCGCCTTGTCCGAACCGGTACGCTTACGGGGAGCCGTTCTACGCGGCAATGCTCTGTGGGCTGAGAGTGTGGACTTACGTTCAATTTTGCCGTTATGGGTCGTCGACGAGGAGAGTTGCATCGAATCTAATCAGCCTTCGTTCACCAGTTTGGACTCGTCCTCAGATCCGTCTACAGCGATCGTGCGATTTGCTTGCGATTATCGCCAACTCACGGCGGAGATGTACGGATACGCGGTCAGTCTGAGGCATTGTCGTATTTTGCTAACTCCACGTCAATACGTCCTAGGTCGATTGCCTTGCATGTCTAGGAGTCGCGTAGTTTAGATGACCTTGAGCAAAAAGCGCTTCCAACGTACAACCTTTGATTGATGAAGCGAACTGCTGAAGTGAAACTAGGCTGGCCATCAAATTGAGGTTACAACCATGATCGATCTCTACTACTGGCCCACCCCGAATGGGCATAAGGTTACGATCTTTCTCGAGGAGACTGGGACTCCCTATCGTGTGATCCCGGTGAATATCCGTGCGGGTGAGCAATTTGAGCCGAGCTTTCTCAAGATCAGTCCCAACAATCGGATGCCTGCGATTGTCGATACGGAGGGTCCGGGCGGTGCACCTTTTTCACTCTTCGAATCCGGAGCAATTCTTCTCTATCTCGCTGAAAAGACCGGCAAACTTCTACCCAGCGAGATGCGTGCCCGCTACTCGGTAATCCAGTGGCTGATGTTCCAGAAGGCCGGTATCGGACCGATGATGGGTCAGATGGGCCATTTCCGGAACGCCGCACCCGAAAAGCTCCCCTACGCGATTGAACGTTACACCAACGAATCGCGTCGGTTGTGGGGCGTGATGGACAAGCGACTTGCCGAAGCGGAATATCTCGGCGGCGATTATTCGATCGCGGATATCGCAACCTATCCGTGGGTGCGTATCGCCCAACGCGAGCCGGAACAATTGGCACAACTGCCGAACCTGCGCCGATGGCTCGATGCGATCGGCGCGAGACCCGCAGTCCAACGCGGTCTTGCGGTAATGGCTGACACGCCGCAAAAGCCACTCACCGACGAAGAGCGCTCAATCCTGTACGGTAAGAAGCAATTCGAACGTCGCTGATTTGCCCTATCTGATACTTGCTGCGTCATGACCGGAACCGAACTGCTCTACCAACGTAACGAATACTGGATAACTTTCGGCCTGTTCCTGGCCCTCATATTGATTGCCTGTTGCGGTTATCTATGGGGACGCCATCATCGGGCCAAAGGAAGCGACAAGGACACAACGCAGTTATCAATTCTGCAGAGCAGCGTGCTGGGAATACTGGCGTTGCTGCTGGGCTTCACCTTTTCGATGGCGATTTCACGCTATGAACTGCGCGTCAGTCTCGTCGTTACGGAGTCCAACGCTATCGGCACGACGAGCCTGCGCGCCAAAATGCTCCCCGACCCTTTTCGTCAGACCGCCGCGATTGCGCTTCGGGACTATATCGACACTCGGCTGGATATCTACGACGCTGTCGATCCACTGAAGGTCGTGGATGACGAAGCAAAAGAACGCGACCTTCAAAATCAACTATGGTCCGTTGCGGTTGGCGCCGCTAAACAGGACCCTCATTCGATTCCGATCGGACTCTTTATCGCGACACTCAACGACGCAATCGATTTGCAGGCCAACCGTGACGCTGCCGTGCGGAATCACGTGCCCGAGAATGCGTTGGTATTACTGATGCTGGTGGCGGCGTGCGCATTGGGGATGGTCGGCTTGGGCTACGGATGGAGCGATCGGGCCCACCTCGGTCAGATCGTCGTGATCTCCGGAGTCATCGCCTTGGTTATCCTGATCATTATCGATCTCGACCGGCCGCGTCGCGGATTTATCCGCGTCGGCCAGCGAAGCATGATTACGCTGGCCGAAACCCTACATCACGAAGCGCCATAGCGCTCTCCCGGCGAGAGCGCAGCTTCAGGTCGCAACGGGAATCGTACGGCCGGAGATAACCTCGTCGATCAAGCCGTACTCGACTGCCTGAGCGGCACTCAGAAAGTTATCCCGGTCGGTGTCCTTTTCGATCTTCTTGATCGGCTGGCCGGTGTGCCGCGCGAGGATCTGGTTCAGCAACTCCTTCAGACGCAGAGCCTCACGTGCCTGGATATCGATGTCGGCAGCCTGTCCTTCAAAACCACCCGACAGCTGATGGATCATGATCCGCGCGTGCGGCAACGAATACCGACGCCCCTTGGCTCCTGCGGCCAGCAACACAGCACCCATGCTCGCGGCCTGACCGACACATAGCGTCGAAACGGGCGGCTTCACGAACTGCATAGTGTCGTACATCGCAAGACCTGCGGTGACCGATCCGCCGGGCGAGTTGATGTACATGTTGATCTCTTTCTCCGGGTCTTCCGATTCCAGAAAGAGCAGCTGCGCAGTTACCACGTTGGCGACTTCATCGTTGATCGGGCCACCGACGAAGACGATTCGATCCTTCAGCAGGCGTGAATAGATATCGTAGGAACGCTCGCCGCGTCCGGTCTGCTCAACCACGAATGGTACAAGGATGCTCATGGCGTTAAGGATACTCCGTGCCCCCCACAGAGCCAACGACGCTTGGTTTTGGATCAGCGCAGGCGGAAACGCTCGCCCAAAAAGACTTCGCGGACTCGTTCGTTGTCGACAATCTCGCGCGGAGTCCCCTGCACAAGAATCTTGCCGGCATGGATGACGTAGGCGCGATCGATGATCGAGAGGGTTTCCTGCACGTTGTGATCGGACATCAGGATGCCGATCCCACGCTCTTTCAGATACGTGATGATGCGCTGAATTTCGATAACGGTAATTGGATCGATTCCGGCGAACGGTTCGTCGAGGCAAAGGAACGACGGATTCAGCACGAGCGCTCGAGTGATTTCGACTTTGCGCCGTTCGCCACCCGACAACACCCCAGCCGGAGACTTGGCCAAGCGTGCGATATCAAGCTCGTCGAGTAAACTTTGCAAACGGGCCTGCCGTTCTTCCGCGGTTAGCGGCAGCGTTTCCAGCACGGCGAGCAGATTCTGCTCGACCGTTAGCTTGCGAAAGACCGACGGCTCCTGAGGCAGGTAGCTGATTCCCCTTCGCGCCCGCTGATAGAGCGGGAACCTCGTAATATCGTCGTTACCGAGCGTGATGTGACCGGCATCGGGCTTGAGCAAGCCGACCAACATATAGAAGGTCGTCGTCTTACCCGCACCATTGGGGCCGAGCAATCCGACCACTTCGCCATGGCCGACCCGCACCTCGACGTTATTAACGACCGTACGGCCGCCATAGCTTTTGACCAACCCGCTGCCTTTGAGCGCAGGATGTTCCACCGCTGCTACTGGAGTAGTAGCCGGCTTTTCCGGTACGGTTCTCAAACTCGACGCCATCGAGGTCTTTTTCAGCCTAATTCCGACATCATTTTTAGCCGCTCATCCCGCTCAAAGAAACTATCTGGCTTTTCTTTTCGAACAGAATTGTCACTTCCGGACGAGAACCTCCGGCAGCCTCGCCGGGGAGCATCACCGATATGCTAAAATCGCCACCGATGGCTACCAACGTTCGCAAAATCTACCTCTGTGGTCCGATCATGGACGCCGAACCCGCTGCCGCCAAGGATTGGCGCACGCGAGCCAAAGAGCGACTTGCCGGACGATTCATCCTGCTCGATCCGCTTCGCCGCAACTTCCGCGACAATGAAATCGACTCCGCCAACGAGATCGTCGAGTTCGATCTGCAGGACGTACGGGAAGCTGATTTGTTGCTGGTTAATTATTGCAAAGCGTCGTTGGGGACCGCGATGGAGGTTTTTTACGCGAGCCACGACCTCGGCAAATTTGTGATCGCCTTCAGCCCACTAGGCTACAAGGATTGCTCGCCCTGGATGGTCCGCTTCTGCACCAAGATTCTCCCTGATCTCGAGAGCGCCCTGGTCTATATCGAACGCCACTTCAACTGAACGGCGCAGACCTATTGCCGCGGTCTCGGCTCGAGGGTCCCTGACGCTTGAGAGACAGCTACTAGAAGAGCGTGTAGATAAACGGAGCTACCGCGGAATATTCGGCGAGAACGAGCAGTACGCCGAGCAACAAAAGAACGGCGATACAAGGAGCGAGCCAGAATTTCTTGTTGGTTCGCAGGAAACCCCAAAGATCCTTGAGTAGTTCGAACATCAGTACGGTCGTTCCATCGTTTCCGGTGCAGCCGGCTCCACGTTAATCCTGTAGCTTTGGAGCTCGGGCGCAAACTTCCGTCTCATCGGATCCCATCCGAAGAGCCGCGCAATCGCTCCTGTCGGCAGGATAATAAGGTAAAAGAGCAAATTTAAGATGATCGTCGAATTGATCATCCCCAGCAGATGGCCCAAGCGGGTCCAGGCACGTTGCGGATAGTAAAGCGCACGCGGCATGACCAGGGCGGGCACCACCAGCAAGCCAAACAGAATCCAGGGCCAAAGCGGAATCGGATGATGCCGGAGTAGCGGCCCCAACAGGCCGAAGAGCCCGCCGAAGGCCGATCCGACGATCAGTCCGAACTTGCGCAGTTCGGCCGTCTCGACTCTCTCGCCTAATCCAGCTCGAACTCTTTCATCCACGACTTGTCGTCATCCCGTTTCGGCTGGCGGTCTTTGGCGAGCAAAAAGTTCTCCAGCACCAGGTAGTCAATATCCGTGCGCATGAAGCATCGGTAGGCATCCTCGGGCGAACAGACAATCGGCTCACCACGCACGTTGAAGGAGGTGTTAACGATCACGGCGCTACCGGTGAGCTTCTCGAAATGCTGGAGCAACTTGTAGAAACGTGGATTCGTCTCCGGATGAATCGTCTGTATACGCGCCGAGTAATCGACGTGAGTCACAGCCGGAATTGTCGAGCGAGGTACGTTCAGTTTCTCAATACCGAAGAGCTTCTCCTGTTCATCAGTCATCGCGACGCACAGATCTTTGCGTACCGGCGCCACCACCAGCATGTACGGGCTGGACCGATCGAGGTCGAAGTAATCCGATACGCGCTCGGCCAGAACCGCCGGAGCAAAAGGCCGGAAGGATTCGCGATGCTTCACCTTCAGGTTCATCACCGATTGCATCCGTGGACTGCGCGCATCGCCTATTATCGATCTTCCTCCCAGAGCGCGCGGCCCGAACTCCATCCGACCCGTAAACCATCCGATGATCTTTTCCTTGGCGAGCAATTGAGCTGTGCGAGTCAGCAATTCATCCTCGTCGAGGTACTCGTATGGGATAGCGTTCGTGTCTAGGTAGCTGCGGATTTCGTTATCGTCATAACGCGGACCGAGGTACGCCCCGCGCATCTGATCGGAGCCGCTCTGGCGCGGTTGCCCGTGATATTCGTGCCATGCGGCCAAGGCCGCGCCGACCGCTCCGCCCGCGTCGCCTGCGGCGGGCTGAATCCAGATATCCTTGAAGCCAGCCTCGCGCAGGACCCGTCCGTTGGCGACGCAGTTGAGCGCCACGCCACCGGCCATGCAAAGATACTCGACGTCGAGTTCCTTGCGAACGGTGCGAGCCAGCCTTAGGACTATCTCCTCGGTCACGTTCTGGATCGATCGCGCCAGATCCATCTCGCGCTGACTCAGCGGTGATTCCGGCTTGCGCGCCGGCGCACCAAAAAGGCGCTGGAACGCTCCGTTGGTCATCGTCAGACCGGTAGCGTAATTGAAGTAATCCATGTTGAGGCGAAAGGTGCCGTCGTCCTTAAGATCGATCAGCTCCTTCATGATGACGTCCACGTACTTGGGCTCGCCGTATGGCGCCAAGCCCATCACCTTGTACTCGCCGGAGTTCACCTTGAAGCCCGTGTAGTAGGTAAAGGCCGAGTACAGAAGGCCGAGCGAATGCGGAAAATCGATCTCCCATCGCGGAGTCAGCCGATTTCCCTCGCCCAGCCACACGGAAGTAGTGGCCCACTCGCCGACCCCATCGAGGCACAGCACACCGGCGCGCTCGAAGGGACTCGGAAAGAAGGCCGATGCGGCATGCGCCTGATGGTGCTGGGTGAACCGCAACGGCGGCAACTGCTTTTGCTCAACGCCGGTTGCGGCTGCCAGTTCCTGCTGAACCAGCCTTTTGAGGTAAAGCTTTTCCTTGAGCCATACGGGCATCGCCGCGACGAACGAACTGCGCCCCTTAGGCGCATATGCCAGATAGGTCTCGAGCAGCCGACCGAACTTCAGCATTGGCTTGTCGTAAAAGACGATCTCGTCGATCCCGTTTAGCTGGATACCGCCTTCCCTGAGACAGTACCTGAGGGCCTCGGCAGGAAAACGCGCATCGTGGCGCCTGCGAGTAAAGCGCTCTTCCTGAGCCGCCGCGATAATCACGCCATCGCGGATAAGGGCGGCGGCGCTATCGTGGTAGAAGGCAGATATTCCGATGCTATTCACGGCGGCTAAATCCGCTCCGCGACGAGCATAAGGAAACGCCGATTCAGGTCTTGTAGCCGATATCTGATCACAGAGGCCGCGAGCGCTCGTCCTTCCAGAGGTAAACCCGCTCCATAGTACCATCGAGGCGGCGCGGACTCAGCCGGGTCGCAATTCTGGCAGGAACGAGTCTCAACAAAAGCGACGGGACGGGCGAAGCTATGCTCCACTCGTCCCGTCGGTCGGATTGCAGACGTCTTTTGCTCGAAAGCGCCCCTCTATTTCCCGTTAGGCACCTTTCCCTTGAGTGGAACCGATGCCGCACTTATTGCGGCGGGGTTTCCGTACGAGAAGTTATAGTTGAGCGTCCCTGCGAGAGTGCCAATCGCTCCACTTCCCGGTGTCAACGCGATCTTCAAGGTACATTTGCCCTTTGGCGCCAGCGTCTTGCCGATACAGCTATCACTGTCGACGGTAAAGTCTGTATCCGAGGCTCCTCCGAGCGCCGTGATGTTCGGCGACAGCATCCTGACGCTCAAAGTGCTCCGATTTGTCAGCTTAACCAACTTCCCAGGACCGAACCCTCCCGCTTTCACCGCTCCCAGGTTCACTGACTTCGGCCCGCTCACCGCCGGCGGAGTCGCCTCTCCCTTGAGCGTCACGCTCAGGGCCGCACCGTTGTAGGGGATCGACATCTGCTCGCTCACGTTCCCTGTGGCCGTCGGCGCGAACGTTACGTCCGCACTGCACGGATGGATCAGGAGTTGGCTCGAACACGAGTCATTCGCTAGCGAAAACGAGGCGGGCGCGACCAGTTGCCCAATCAGTGCCGGTATCTTGCCCACCGAGGTCAGATGCAGCTTCTGAGAATGGCTTTGGGTCGTCGCTACGACGTTCGGGAAGTCCATCGTGCTCGGCTGAGCCTTCAGTGTTGCCGTCGGCGTCGGCGTGCCAACAGGCGTCGGAGTTGCGGTCGGCGTCGCGGCTGCGGCGACCACGGTGAACCCCTGCGAGGCGTTCGATGCTACGTACGAGCCATTGCCGGGGTAGCTCGCCGAGAGCGTCGTGACCCCTGCCGAGCCTGCCGTCGTCGTGCAAGTCACGTTACCCTTCGCATCGGTCGTCCCACCGCATCCGGTGCTCCCGAGGGTGAAATTGACCGACTGCCCGGCGATCGCCGTCGCCGGATTGACCGACACGTCGGTAAGAGATGCTGCCAATGTCACCGTCTGTCCGGGCGTCGCCGCCGACGGGCTCTGATTCAAGGTCAGGTTGGTAACATCCTTACCGGCACCCCAGGCGACTGAGACCTGATTAGACGTCACAGTCCCGCTCGGATCGTCGGCTGAAGCCGTCACGATATCGTTTCCGGAAAATCTCCCCGTATAGCTGAAGGTCGCCTTTCCGTTGGTGTCAGCATTCGCCAACCCTACGCCGACGTTCGCGCCGTTGACGGAAAACGTGACCGGAGTTCCTGCAAGCGGAGAGAAATAATGAAGCGCCGCCGTCATTAGCTGCGTGCTACCCTGCGCTGGGCTTGGCGATACCAAGGTCGGCGACAGCGTAATCGTCGGAGACGCCGGTGTCGTGTAGTTACAGCCGCCATTGAGATCGGTGATCTTGTAGACGGTCGTGCCCTGCGAGGCAAAGATACATCCGCCCGGGCCGAGAACCAGATGATTGGCACCGACGCCCGTCGTCAGACTGGTCGCAAGACTGGGCGGACTCGTCGTCAGATCGGCCATCCCGATACCTTGGATCTTGCCGCCCACAGAAGGCGTCATCCAGAGCGAATCGGCGTCGTCACTGCTGGCCTGCTGTCCCGTTGCGATTAAGCCGAGATAAGAGGCATTCAGGTTAGGCAACGTTGAAACCGTCGGAGTGCCGGCGACGTTGGTGCCACTAACCTTCGCAATCAATACGTTCGGGCTTACAAAGGACCATACGTACATTGTCCCGCCGGGGCCGAACGCGATCGTGACGTTAGGAATGCCGCTAAGCGTGGCGTAGACCGACGTTGTCGGCGAGGCGCCTAGAGGATTGCTGATCCTTTTCACGGTGAAGTCGTCAGCACCGGTACCCGTACAGATACTGTCGGTGAAGAGATCGCCGCTTAACGGATCCTGAGCTAAGGCGAAGGGGCAGGTTAGACCGCTGGAAAGCGTCTTGAGTACCGACCCGCTCGACGGATCGACCTGCACAACGTCGCCGGTGAAGAAATTGCCGGTGGTAGCACCCTCGGAGACAAAGAGGTGATCGTTGCTATCGATAACCATACCGGCCAGCGAGGGGTAGATCGCTGTTTTGGTAAGCAGGGTCGCATTGCTCGCTACGCCGCCGCCCGGAGGGAATTTGTAGATATTGCCGCTCGGAAACTCGTTAACATAGAGATTACCTGCGCTATCGAAGGCGATACCTTCGGCGCCACGACAACCCCATGCGACCGAGCCATAGTTGACGTTTTCGAAGAGGATGCCAGTAACGTATGGCGTCGCTATAAAGCCGGGCGCGGCCGGGAGTGTAGCAGAATTACATCCGTTACCAGGAGTTCCGGTGAACAACACATCCGCAGACCCGGGTATGGGCAGATTGCCGTCGGTCACGTCGGTCGCTGTGTAAGTAACGGTTTCGGGCGTCGAATCCGCCACCTTGAATTGGATCGATCCTGAGCTGTCGGTCACGGAAGGCGTTGGACCGCTGATAATCGAATTAGTCCCGATGCTCGGGTTCAGCGTAATCTGCTTACCCGGTGCTGGCCGCCCCAGCGTATCGGTCAGCAGTACCGTGACGGTACTCGTGGTAACGCCGTCGTTTACAATGCTTGACGGGGCCGAACCGATACTGCCGGAAGCGGCAGAAGGCGTAACAAAGGAAACCGTTGGCTGCTCACTAATCACCACGCTGTCTGTTGTATCCGTCGCCATCAGGGTGATGTCTTCGGGCGCGAGATCAGTCAGTGTGAAAACCGCAGCGCCGTTGGCGCTGTTAGTGATCGCACTGGCGGGTGAGATTTTGGCGCTGCTGGGTCCGACGGTTGTTAAGGTTACGGTTTTACCGCTTACCGTATCACCATCGGCGTCTATCAATTGTACCACGATCAGAGCCTGCGATTTGCCATCCGCCGGCGCCGATGTCACACCACCCAGCAGTTGAAGACCGCCCACGTTGTTCCCTGTGTAGTCGACCTCCGACAGTGCGGGATCCGGAGTTCCAATGGCGTCGCCGAATAAGGCCGCATCAAGTGCATCGAGATTCGGTGATCCAAGACCAACATGGGCGAAGTCGCTGCCCATCGATGCGGCATCGTGAAATGCGTTCGTGTGTGCCAGTGGATAGATCTGCGTATTGAATGCGCCGAGATTTACCCCCAGCGAATCATTCAGCAAAGCCGTGTACGCCGCCCATAAGGGGGCCGCGTAGCTCGTGCCTCCATAGGAGAGCGGCGTAGGACATCCGCCAGCGTCTGCCTGGCAAATTATTGTACCAGTAGCGGGGTCAGCCTGAGCTACGACGTCCGGCACCGAGCGCATGCCGGAAGGGCTTATACCGCTCTGGTAGGCAGGCGCGCTGAAGAATGTGCTGAGTCCAAACCCGCCCTGCCCCGTCTGTGGCGTGCTGCTGACGCCGTTCCACCACGTCTCGCTTCCATAAGTTCCGCCGGGGCCAACGAAGACTGAGGTTCCACCAACAGCCGTCGCATTCGGCGAATCGGCAGGGACGGATACCGTATTCGGACTACCGTCGAGGCAGGTGCTACCGTGATCTCCCGCTCCGTTGAAAACGCTGATACCGGCAACGGCAGCGTTCTGGAAAATCGAATCGATGCCCTGCACATCGGCAAGGGTAGTCTGATCCTCACAGTAGGCCCAGCTGTTGCTGATGATGGTGACCTTGTCGCTGATCATTCGGTTAAATACCGACTGAAAGCTCCCTGTGCCGGCAAACGGCGCCTCATAAACGGCGATTTGTGCGCCCGGAGCGACCGCCATTATGGCATCGATGTCGAGCAACACTTCGTCTTCATTTGGACCAATTGAAGTTCCGCCATTCACCTGGACCACGCTCAGATTGTTGATTTCGGTGGGCTCCATCCCAAGGAGGTTCAAGAAATCAGCGACGTCGCTCGTTTGAAAACTGTCGAACTCGACCAAGCCCACCTTTTGTCCGGTGCCATCGGGCCCGAGGCTGGTAGGGGCTGCTCCCGCAAAGAGGAGATCGCTGGTCTTCGATTTTTTACGCCGACGCTTCTTCCTGTTGCGCGGCTGCGGGGGCGGTGGAGGTGGGGGAGGTGATTTCTGAGCGCAGATGTTCTTTCCGTTTGAAAAGCAGTTGAGGTCCAGGATCGCGCAATAGATGGCTATGCCTATCGGAAGAATAGGACCGGTCACTCCAGCCGCAGCTCCGCCAATCCCGCATATCTGACCAAGCTGCTGTTCGGTAGCCCGATCGGGCGTCGCATAGTCGGAAAGGCCCGCAACCGATTGGACATGCGCACCTATCCCAAGCGGCAGAGTGGGGTCCACTTCGTTCGCGCGGAACTCTCGATTCCCTATTTTGTAGTCCTGTATGGCTACATGGAGAGCCTGTTCGACCGCAGCCCGCGTCCCTTGAACGCCGAGCGTCAGACGATTAACCGTGGTTTCGACGGGTACCAGCCCATTGCGGCGAAGATACCGAAGCACTCTTCCATAGTCGCCGCGCGACGGACCGAACCGATTAGCAATCTGCGACTGCGTCAGGAAGTGGCGGAAGTTCTTCGAGTGCGGATCGTATACGTCATGGAGATAGCGCTCGAAGCCCGCTTGATCGTCGCGCTTGAGGACCACCGTCAGTGTGATCTGCTGCTTATCGCTCCCCGGCTTGGATGGAATTACCGTCGCCTTGGCCAGCGCCGGAAGGACATGCCCCGGCAAACGCACCATCTCTGGCGCAGGTTCTGTAGCGGCCAAGATCGGGCTTCCGCCCAACAGAGAGATAAGTGTCATCAAGACGACCAGCCCAGCAAGGAACCGCGCGCGCATGTTTCGAAAAGCCTCTTGTATCATAATCGTGATTAATCGTTAGCATAGAGCACTTTTGCACGCCACTACAGAGCTTTAGCTCTTTACAACAAAATCTACTTATCAGTAATGGCTACAAATGACTCCCGAGATATGAATTCAAAGCTATTAAGTGGTTTAAGCTTTTAACGGGTTAGAATGAAGGCAAAGACAAATCGGTGGTTGTGCAGAAACTTCGATCGATTTCGCGACGAAGAATTAGGTGGCTCGGCTTCCTTACTCCGCATCGGCAAACCCGTTAAGCTCTCTCCGCACATGAAAACAGCCCTTAACCGATATCTGGGTAGGCTCCGGTAGGTCTCGATGGCAGCGGCTCCCGAACAAGTTTCTCAAGCAGCACCGATCGCCGGTCCGGTCGTCGCGGGCAAATGGCTGATCGCAGTCGCGGTCATGCTCGCGACCGTGATGGAGGTGCTCGACAGCACGATCGCCAACGTGGCTCTGCTCCATATCCGGGGCAACCTCTCGGCCGATGTCGATGAGGCAGCCTGGGTGCTGACCTCTTATATCGTCGCTACCGGTATCGTGATTCCGCTCACCGGATGGTGTTGCGCCTATTTTGGCCGCAAGCGGTTTTTCGCCTTCTCGATCCTGCTGTTCGTCGGCAGTTCACTTGCCGCTGGGGCCGCGCCGAATCTGCATATTCTGGTGCTGTTCCGGGTGCTTCAGGGCTTTGGTGGCGGCGCGATGATGCCGTTATCGCAGGCGATCCTGATGGAGACCTTTCCGCCGGAGGAGCAGGCAACCGCGATGGCCGTGTGGGGCACGGGGATGATGCTCGCGCCGGTGCTGGGACCGACGCTCGGCGGTTATATCACCGACAATTACAGCTGGCGCTGGATCTTCTATATCAATGTACCGACCGGGATTATCGCGTTCCTGATGGTCGCGATTTTCGTGCATGACCCTGCCTATGTGAAGCGCGGGATCGATCGCGTCGATTGGTGGGGCCTGAGCTATCTCGTCCTGGGTATCGCGTCGATCCAGATCATGCTGGATCGTGGCGATCGGCTCGATTGGTTCAGCTCTCATCTCATAATCGAGCTGACGGTCGTCGGGACGATCTGCCTTATCCTTTTCGTCTTCCGGGAGATGCGAACGAAGGAGCCGATCGTTGACCTGCACGTCTTGAATAACTGGGACTTCGCCGTCGGCACCATATTCACGACGATCGTGATGTTCGCGATGTACTCGATGTTCGTGCTGCTTCCGGTCTTCTGCCAGGAGATCTCCGGCTACACACCGACGCTCGCCGGTGAGGTGCTGTCCATTCAGAGTATCGTGACCTTCTTTTCGATCATGTTTGCGGGGAGGCTATTCAACAAAATCGATCCGCGATTTCTGGTTGCCGGTGGGTGCATATGTGCAGGTATCGGCACCTGGTACATGGCGCATTTCTACGCGCAGATCGATTTTTGGAATATCGCGATCCCGGGCGCATTCCGCGGTGTCGGCACCGGATTGATCTTCATCCCGATCACGACGCTCAGCCTCGCGACCGTGCCAAGGGAGCAGATGGGTAACGCGTCGGGTCTCTTCAACATGGTGCGGACGGTCGGCGGCAGCGTGGGTATCGCGATACTGGTCGCCCTACTGTCGATCCATTCGCAGGTCCATCAGAACTATCTCGCGGGCCACGTCGATCCATTCAGGCTGAACATGCTCGCTCATCAGACGCAGTCGGCACCGGCGGTCTCGTCGATGCTGCGTTACGGAGGATCGCCCTTTCTGGGGCTGATCTACGGTGAGGTTTTGCGGCAGGCGTCGGTGCTGGCGTTCACCGATGACTTCCGGCTGCTCTCGTATATCTTCTTCGCTCTTGCGCCGTTCGTCTTCCTGATGCGAAGGCCAAGTGCTCCCGGCGCCGCCGTCGCAGCGCACTAATCGAAAGCAAAAGAGCCGCCTCGCTATTGCGAGACGGCTCTTCTGGTCGTGGCTTTAGATCCGATTAATTCTCAGGTGAAGCCCAGTTCAGCGCATCTTCACCGGGGGCGTAGCCGATGATGCTCTGCCCCGGATTGCGATTCACCAGCGGCCGCAGATAAAGCGGATGCTTCAGGCTGCGGACTTCGTGCTCAATGTTAAACAGCACCTTGCCGCTCGCGGGATCGATAATGTCCTGGAAGCGGTACTGATGCTGATCGCTCTCCTGGGTGATCAGGCCCTTGGCTAGCAAACGGCGATGGGGCCCTGAGAAATCGTTGATGTAAATCTGGATGTGATGCGCGTCGTAAGGAGGAATCGGGCGATCGGTCTCGCGGAAGAACAGATTCTGCCCAGCTCCTGCGGTGACACAGGCGAAGCGTCCGTTCGCATCTTCGAGAGGAGCGGCCTGCGCCCCCATGATCTCAGAGTAGAAGCGCGCGATACCGGCTGCGGTTCCGGCAGGCACATCGAATTCGACGTACGGAATACCGACCGCCATCCGGCCGAAGCGCTTGCTCGGCGCGTAGCAGCGGATGCGATTACCCCACGGACACACCGTCTCGATATAGCCGTCGCGTTCGTGGCATTCAAAACGCGTTCCTTCGAGCGCATCGCGGATACGCATCAGGCGCTGCGGTAGCGCTTCGTAATCCGAAACCACGACGCCGGTGTGCCCGCGCAGCACCTGCGGCTTGCTGGTCGGTAGATGGAACTGCTGGCGCCCGGCGTTAACCCACATATTCGCGGGGCCGGTCATCATGTAGGGATCGCGCGTCAGACCCAGACCGGCGACGTAAAAGAGCAGCGCCTTTTCGGGATCGGGCACGGTGACGTTAACGTGCTCCAGCGCGACGATATTGCCAAGATCCTCACTAGTACGATCGTAGGTGCGGCCCTTGCCCATCAACTGAGCCATCGCGCCCGGCACGTCGAGCTTGGCGTCGCCCGTCACGGGGCGTGGCTTGCGCGGCGCCGCGGCCTTCGATTGCGCACTGCCGTTGCCATTACCACTGCCATTGGCTGATCCGCACAGCTCATCCATCTGCTGAGTGAAGAGTGCCTCTGAGATGAGCCCCGTCCGATAGGCCTTCAATAACTGCTGTACTTCAAAATCTTTCGCTGCCATTACCCGCTCCTCTGTATGTGACAGTTACGACAGTGAAGCTCGTGTCGCATGCGCGACAAACCCCAGAGCTTCGTGAACATACAATTCTAACTGCTTTCAGATTCCCACTATGCTCCAGACTGCATCCGACAGCCAAGCAGTTTTCATAGCGCGGTTTAGCCCAATTTCAGTGAGTTCCAGTCGGCGACGACCGGCGATCACTTGCCCTCATAGGCCCAGGTTTTGATCAGATGATGGGCGATCGCGATAGGCGGCGGCACCTTGATGCTGCCTCCCCCTCCGTCGATGAGGCGGCGAGCCTCGCTCCGTTCCAGCCACTTGATCTCGGCGAGTTCGCTTTCATCGGGCTTGGCATCGAGACTTTCGGCCTTGGCAAAACATCCGATCATCAGCGATGAGGGAAACGGCCACGGTTGAGTGGCGTAGTAGGTTACCTCCGCCACTTTCACCGACGCTTCTTCCATCAGCTCGCGCCGGACCGCCTCCTCGATCGTTTCGCCGGGCTCGACGAAGCCGGCGAGCGCCGAGAACATCCCGGGCGGGAACTGTTTACCGCGCCCGACGAGACAAACCTCGTCGAAGGTCGCGAGCATGATCACGACAGGATCGACGCGCGGAAAGTGCTCGGACTTGCAGTCAGGGCAGAGGCGCCGATAGCCCGCGTCCACGAAGTTGGTCGCGTGGCCGCACTTGGGACAGAAGCCGTGCCGCTGATGCCAATCGATCATCGCCTTAGCTTGTGCGATCAGTGCCGCCGCCTCGTACGAAACCATCTGCGATGCCGTCCGCGCCTCGCAAAAGTAGCCGCGCTGTCCGAGCAATTCCTCGGTCGTGCGCTCGCTGGCCTCCGACACATCGAGGGCGAAGTGTGCGCGTTCACCGTCAAGCCCGAGAAAGATGCACGGAGCATCCTCGCTCGCGAGTCCGTTCACTTCGTCCGGACGCAACATGCCGAGTTCGACGGGCGGGCGTGATCGCTTCGACCCAAGCAGAAAGGGCTGCAGTCGCCAGAGCGGCAAAATCAGCGAATCAGGAGCGCTTCGCTTCGCAGTGATCCAGGCAGTATCGAGACGCTTCTCGCTCGCGCGATTCAATGGGTTACCAGTGTACGGAATCATAACTGTGCTGATATACCGCAAGCAGACACCGCACAGAAGCGTCGGGAGATTTGACAGCTGTCAGACCACGGCTGTAGAGCGTCAGTAACCAATCGACCGAGAAGGAGACGATCTGATGAAAGCGATGCGCGCTCATCAATTCGGCGGACCTGAGCTTTTACGTTTAGAGCACGCGCCCGAGCCGCAGGTACAGGCGGGACAGGTGCTGATAAGGGTGCGTGCCGCAGGCATCAATCCGGCTGATCTGGTGCGCTTGTCGGGACGTCTCGGGACACCGCCCCTGCCCTACATTCCCGGCACCGACGTTTGTGGCGAGGTCGAGGAGGTAGGCGCTGGTGTCACTCACGTCAAGGCCGGCGATCGGGTTTACGGGCGCGCCCTCACCGGTGGCTATGCCGAAAAAACCTGCCTGATGGGAGCCGAGGCGATTCCGCTGCCGGCCAATCTTTCGTGGGAGGAAGGCGCCGCAATCCCGATTCCCTTCTTCACGGCGTATCGGGCGCTTTACCACAAAGCGGTGCTGCGACCGGGAGAGTCGGTGCTGATTTCCGGCGGTGGCGGTGGAGTGGGTGTCGCAGCGATTCAACTGGCGAAGGCCACCAACGCGCGCGTCTTCACAACCGTCGGGTCGAAGGAGAAGGCCGATCGCGTACGGCAGCTCGGCGCCGACGTGGCAATCAACTATCGCGAGCGGGACTTTGTCGCGGAAGTGCAGAAAGCGACCGATGGCAAAGGCGCTAACGTGATTATCGAGAATGTTGCCGCCGACAACTTCGCCAAGGATTTTGCCGCACTGGCTCAAAACGGACGAATCGTGCTGATCGGCACTGGTACCGGCAAAACGGCAGAGGCGAACTTCGCGGTCTTCGGTGCGCTCTTCAAAGACGCGACGATCCTCGGGATGAGCCTGGTGAACGCCGGTGGCGTTATTCAGGAGATGGCCTCGGCGCTTAATCCATTGTTTACGGCGAGCAAGATCAAGGCAGTGATCAGCCGCAGCTATTCGTTGGGCGAAGCGACGCAGGCCTTGGGTGATCTGGTGGCCGGGCGAGTCTTCGGCAAGCTGGTGCTGATCCCGTAGCGAACGTCGATAAACTCATACGCAAGGTTAGGAATCGAGCATGGATTACAGCGGATACGAATATATTACCGTCGAAGTGGCGAACCGTGTGGCGACGGTCACTCTGAATCGTCCTGAGAAACTCAACGCGGTGAACGCCGCGATGCATCATGAGTTCGAGCAGATCTGGATCGATTTGGCCGAAGATCGGGACGTGAATGCGATCCTGCTGACCGGCGCTGGCAAGGCGTTTTCGATCGGCGGCGATATCACGAGTCGCGACAAACCGTCCAAGGCGAAGGGCCGTGGCGGTCGGCGGATTGTGATGGCTGATGGGCGGCGCGTGATCGAGAATATCCTCGATGTCGAGCAGCCGATCGTTGCAGCGATCAATGGTGATGCGCTCGGCTTTGCCGCAAATGTCGCGCTGCTCTGCGACGTGACGGTCGCAGCCGAAACCGCCAAGCTGGCCGATACTCACGTCGCACTCGGTGCGGTAGCTGGTGATGGCGGCGCGGTAATCTGGCCGCTGCTGATTGGACCGAATAGAGCAAAAGAGTTCCTGATGTTGGGCGATACGATCACCGGCGCTGATGCGGCCCGGATTGGTCTCGTGAACTACGCGCTGCCGACTGAGCAAGTCATGCCGAAGGCTCGCGAACTCGCGCAGCGGCTCGCGGATGGGCCGACCTGGGCTATCCGATGGAGCAAGCTCGCCGTGAATAAATGGCTCAAACAGCAAGCCAACCTGATCATGGATGCGGGCCTCGCCTACGAAGCGCTTACGCTGACCACCCAGGATCACAAGGAAGCGGTCAAGGCGATAATCGAAAAGCGCAAGCCGAACTTCGTACGCGAGAAGAAGAGCAAAGAATGATTGCCGGCGCGGCGGTTGGCCGCGTCGACAATCGAATCTGAGAATTGCGCCTGTCGGTTAGTTGCCTTCGGGCGGAGCGATTACCGTAACGGCAAATAGTGGTTCCGAGCCGGTGCGCAGCGAATGCGGGGCGCCGGCCGGAATCGTGATGAAGTCGCCGGCCTTGATCTCGCACTCCTGGCCGGAGACGCGGCAGATCGCCTTACCATCGATCACGTAAACGAGCTGATCGCCCTTATGCGAGTTCTCGCCGGAAGGCTGATATCCGGCGGGAAGCGTAAAGACCGAAGACTCGCTTAACGCCGTCCGGCTGAGGTCTTTCCAGGTGAGCTTTTTGCCATCGCCACGGTAGGCAAAGACATTCGGGATCTGCGCCGCATTACCTGCGGCCACCAACTCGTCCATCTGCTGCTCGAAGAGCGCCTCGGAGATGAGCCCGCTACGATAGGCCTTCAGCAGTTGCTGTACTTCAAAATCTCGCTTCGGCATACCCCTTCTCCTTTGGAACTTGCTAGCTAAACCTCGAAAGCAGAGCGCTTCGCGGATCGCAGAACCGGTACCTGCTCCGCAAATCCTCGGCGCACCCTGTGCGCCGATGTTTGCGCGGCAATCCGAGGTTCTTCGCTACAGTCACGAAGGCTCCTTTCGTTCAGAATGACAACAATGGCATGCGGCCTTGCGGTTCTGGTGGAACATTACTTCCTCAGCTTTTCGGCCACTTCAGAATCGAACGCACGGTCTTGCCGAGCAACCAATCCTTTTCGTTATCAGAAATATTGTCAGCTGCGCGGATACAGAAGAGTGACTCGCCGTAGGAATGATGATCCGTCGTAACGGTGAAGTCGCTCGCCCACATGATCCGATTCACGCCGAATGCGTCTTTAACCCGACGGAGCTGCGCGAGCAGATCGCGATAGGGAAATGGCTCGCGCGAGAGGCGCGGCGCATGGCCCCATTTGACCGCGACGTGCGGATATTGCGCGTAGGTAAGGAGTGTTTCGATCGTTGTCTGAAGCTGATTGGGCAGCGCGGCGCGCTCAACGCCCATCCCGACGTGATCGATAATGAACTGAATCCCGGGATAGTTGCGAACATACTCCGTCAGGGTCTTATGTTCTTCGCCCGGATAGACCATCACGGGCATTTTATACTTGAGCGCTGCGTCGAGGACTTTGCCATGCCCGCCGGTCTTCATAACCTTGAAATCGAGGCCCGAGGCGATCCGCACGCAGACGCATCCGGTCGCTTTGCTCGCGCCACCAACCAGACTGTCGACATCGGGATCAGCCGGATCGTAACGAACGACGTAAGTGAAGCGATCGGGAAAGCGCTTAACCGCCTCTTCGGAGAACGGGAACTGGTAGCGGGTGATACCGCTCGGCAGCTTTTCGCGCGTGGGCGGCCAATCGTCGAGCACGGCAGCGCTCACACCGAGCGCATCCATGATCGCTACCGTTGCTTCAAGCCCGCGATGGGTGCCGTGGATTTGCGCGTCAACAATATCCATTAATCTCCGTCTCCTTATGCTTCGTCGTACTGCGATCGGCTTCATCAGCGCAAGCCAAAGAGAAGCGCGATCGGATTGAGATCCTCTCTTCGAGCGACCCAATTTCTCTCTGCGCGGTGAGGACCGGCGGTCGACATGAACAATCCTCCGCAATGGAGCGCAGGGCTTAAATTAGTGCGGGGTCCCCGAGAGGACCCCGCGCAATGGCAGACTTGTGATTACTTCTTTGCGCCCGGCAGGTAATCGTCGAGCGGTACGCCGAAGCTGTTCAGCGCCCACGACACCATGTTGTACTGCCCAATCGTAAAGACCGCATCCATCATCTGCTGGGTGTTGTAGGCCTCGGAAAGCGTCTTCCACGTTGCGTCTGATACGAGGGAGTGCTCGTACAAATCGTCAGCGGCCTGCATCAGTGCCGCCTCGTGCCGATTCCATCCGGCCTGCGGACCCCTTTTTATCTGCTCGATTTCGGCATCGGTGAGGCCACATTCCTTACCGATCCGAACGTGCTGCTCGAATTCGTACGGCGCCTGATTGAGCCATCCGATACGCAGGATCACGATCTCGCGATCGCGAGGCGACAGCGTCTGATTATTCGAGAGGATATAGCTCGCAAACCGTCCCCATGCGCGGACGAGCTTCGGATGATTCATCAGCACCCGAAAGATATTTACGACCTTGCCATTAACCTGGGTCCGCTCGGCCATCTTGCGGTCGTCATCATTGAGCGTGGCGAGATCTTGAAAAGGTATACGTTGTTTTCTTTCAACCATTGAATCGATGTCCTCCAAATCTGTTCAACACAATTGCGCTAGTGACGTAGGTATGATGGCGCTTCGCGAGCACAGGCACCGGTACCAGCTTCGTGATCCGTAGCGCGCTTGCGCACTCCTCGGCTCACGAAGCTGTCCGAGATGCGTTCGACTTCGTTCGCGTTGCTCACTCCGCTCAGCATAACAAAGGGGTGTCCGCGCGGGGCAATACTTCACGCGGACCACGCCATGATGCCGGTGCCGGTGGACCATTGTTTGAGCGGTTCGTACGCGAGCACCGAGGGCTTGAGATGCGCGGGCATCGCACCGGCCACCGCCAGCCAATCACGGACCTCGTGTCCGCCGTTTCCGGCGGTAGCCTCAAGATCCTCGTACCGAGCGTAGCGACTTGTCGCTTCACTGATCTTGCCGTGGCTCAGACAATCGAGGAACCAGCGATCGAATTCTTCGTTGATCCGACCAGTCTCCGGCGGCCCAACCCAATGGGACAGTCCGCCCGTGCCGAGAAACGCGACGCGGGTCTTTTCAGGCCATCGCTCGACCGCGCGCCCGACAAACGCGCCGACGTCGAAGCATCGCTTGGGCGACGGCATCGGCGGAGCAAACGCGTTAACCACGATTGGGATGATAGGAAGATCCCAGCGCGGCGTGAGATGCATCATCGGGGCCATCTCGGCATGATCGAGCGCGAGTTCCTCCGAGAAGGCGAAATCGACTCCGCCCTCTAATCCCTCGCGCACGATGAAGCGGGCCAGTTTGTTCGCGATTGGGAGGCGCACATTGGGTAGTTCGAAGCCGGGAATCGCGGGTCCGCGTGCTTCATCGCCGATCCCCACGAGAAAGGCGGGCAAGTTATCGTAAAAGCAGCGGTCGAAATGATCATCGGCAAAGGTTACAAGGACTTCGGCGCCGGAGTTCTCCAGAATTTCTCGCGCTCTATCAAAGCCGCTGCGCAGATTGGTCCGAATATTCTCGGGCAAGCGTTCCCACTGCTTTGGCGATGCCATGAAGGGGACGTGTGAACAGGCGATACCAGCAACGATCTCGGCCATGACTAAACTCCTGTTCGGCGATTCTTGGGATTCATCGCTGCAGCGTACTCCTGCATGCTCTTGCCGGCAGCTGGACCGTTGGCGAGTAGCAGGAGCAACGGATTCGCGCCCCGATCATAGAGCGCGCGCACTTCCCATCGTTTGAGCAGATCACGCTCTTCGGAATCGAGCGCGTAGCTATCGAGCACACTGTCGGCATTGCTGCGGAAACGCGCGGCCAAATCACTGTCGCGACGAAGATCACGCAGGAGCTTATCCACTTGATATCGGCTCATGTTGGCGCCTCGTCTATTCGGTTAGTCGGACCCGCCTACACTCGCATCGAGCACGACCGGTTTGCAAACTCCGATTGCTCGCGCGATGTTGCGTCTGATGATTACGCGACTCTCTTTCAATGACGCTCCAACGGTCGCCTTCGGCGGTAAATCGTTCGGCAAAGTTGGCGCTTACGAGAAGATTCAAGGGCGCGCCTTCGGCGAACTCGATCCTGCGAGTCCGTTGAACGCCGTTATCACGGATATAGCGCTTGCGCCGCACAACGCGCGCGGGATGGTCGAGTATGCGGTCGACTTCTATATCCTGCGGCCCGTAGATCCGGCTCGCGGCAACAAGGTGATGATCTTCGACGTCACGAATCGCGGCAACAAGATGACCTATCTGCCGCTGAGCTTCCCGTTCCGAGGGCCCGGCCGCTACCTGCCGAACAACGATCCGTGCGGACCCGATGACGCCGGAACCGGCCTGCTGATGCGTCAGGGCAACACGATCATATGGACCGGATGGGACGCGACGGCGCCGCCGGGTGGCGGCCGCATGACCTTGACCGTGCCGATTGCTGAAATCGACGGCAAGCCGATCGTCGCAACGGCGCTGGAAGAGATCATGGCGGATATGCCGCAAAATCCGTCGCCGACTGCCGAGATGCTGAACTTTCCACTCACCTACCCGGCGGCGACTCTCGACAAATCCCAGGCATCGCTAACGGTTCGCAAGTATCGCGAGGATCCGCCGACGGTCGTTCCCGCAGAGGAATGGGAGTACGTCGATGCATCGACGATCGCGCTGAGTCCCGCCGGTAAGAAGTCATTCGAACCGGGGATGATCTATCAGTTCATCTATCAAGCGACGAACCCGAAAGTGATCGGAATCGGTTTCGCGGCTGTCCGCGATTTCACTTCGTTCGCGCGTCATGCCGCAGCGGATGCCCACCGAACGCCGAATCCGCTCTTGAACACGATCCGGTGGTCGATCGCGACGGGCCTCTCGCAATCGGGCCGGTTCCATCGGCCGTTCCTCTACCTCGGTTTCAACCAGGACGAAGCCGGGCGGCGGGTCTTCGATGGCATGATGCCCTATATCAACGGTTCTGGCGGCGGCTTTTTCAACCATCGCTTCGGCCAGCCGAATCGGACGGCGTTCAAACGCCTGAGCCATGTCTATCCTGAGCAGTTCTTTCCTTTTGCCTACAGTGAAATGACCGACCCGATCACTGGCAAGACGGATAGCGTGCTCGCGCGATGCGAGGCTTCGGGCACCAAGCCGAAGATCATGGAGATCAACGACTCGAATAGCTGGTGGTTCAAGAACGCGTCGCTCTCGATCACCACGCCCGACGGATCGCGAGATCTTGCCGATCCGGCCGACGTACGCTTCTACCTGCTGTCGAGCCTCCCTCATGGCGTCGGCAAGGGTCGCGGCTTCTGCGAGCATCTTCAGAACCCGCTCAGTCCGGGACCAGCGTTGCGCGCACTGCTCAGCGCGATGATCGATTGGGTCGTCGCCGGCAAAGAACCACCATCGAGCAACGTCCCGCGGCTGCGCGATGGCACATTGGTCGCTCCGTCATCGCAGGAAGCCGTCGGCTTTCCGCAGATTCCGGGAGTGAACTACAACGGCGCGGCAAATATCCGCGAACTTCTCGATTACGGTCCGGATTTCGATAAGGGCATCATCAGCCGTGTGCCGCCCGTGCCGAAGGGCCACGCATACGCGACCTTAGTGCCGAAGGTGGATGAAGACGGACTCGATATCGCGGGAATCAGGCTGCCAGATATCGCGGTGCCGATAGGCACCTACACCGGATGGAATACGCTCGCGCGGGCCCCGAAGGACGATGGCGCTGCGATGGGGTCATATATCCCCTTCGCGCGCACCAAGGCCGAACGGATCGCATCGGGCGATCCGCGCCTGTCGCTGGAGGAGCGCTACGGGACGCACGGTCGATACGTCGAGATGGTCCGACAGGCCTGCGAGCGTCTCGTTGCTGAGCGATTGCTGCTGTCTGAGGACGCGGAGGCCTTTATCAAAGCCGCGGAGGAACGAGACCTCGGCCTGCCGCGCTAAGCGCCTTCTCGCAGCAGTTTTGCAATTTGGGCGTTGAACGGGCTATGGGGAACTTTTCGAACAAGCTTGGTTCAGCTTCCTGGAGACATGAAAATGGATAAGCAGAATCCGTTTAACGGGATAAAAGTCGTGGAGTGCGGCGAGGGTATCTCCGCCGCGTTCGGCACAAAGCTTCTTGCCGATCTCGGCGCCGAAGTTATCAAAATCGAACCGCTCGAGGGCGATCTAACGCGGCGACGCGGCCCTTTTCCGCAAAATCAAGCCGACCCGGAAAAAAGCGGCATCTTCATTTATCTGAACACGAACAAGCGCGGCGTCGCGGCAGACCTGCGGACGGCGGAAGGGCAGAAGATCCTGCATAGCTTGCTGAAGGATGCGGATGTTTTAATTCACAATATCGCGCCTGCGGATCGTGCACAGTACGGACTCGATCCGAAGGCACTGAACGCTGCTTATCCGCAACTGATCGCGACATCGATCTCGATGTTCGGCGACTACGGACCACACGCCAATTACAAAGCCTATGAGATGAATGCAGCCCACGCTTCGGGATGGGCCTTCCTCAGTCCCGGTGCATCGCCCTACCCCGAACTGCCGCCGCTCAAGTGCTTCGGCAGTCAACTCGATTTTCAGGGCGGCGCTCACGCCGCGATTGCAAGCCTCGGCGCCTATATCTTTCGTCTGCAATCGGGCAAAGGTCAGGCCGTCGATATCTCCGAGCAGGAATGCGTGGCCGCGATGCTCGAACAGAACTTCGTACATTACACCTACGCCGGCGCTCAGGCCTCGCGGCTCGGCCAGCGCCTGATCGGACCGTGGTTTATCGCTGATTGTGCCGACGGCAAGATCTTCGTGTTTACGGTCGAAGAAGACCAATGGAAACGGCTTGTCGAGTTCATGGGTAATCCCGAGTGGGCGAACGACGAGCTGTTCGCCGATCGTCTTTCACGCGGGCGCAACAACGATGCACTGAAGGCGCTGATGGCTGATTGGCTCAGCGAATGGAAGGTCCTCGATCTCTATAAGGAGGCGCAGCGCCGCCGTATTCCATTCGCGACGATCAACACGATGCAGCATCTTTACGAGAGCGAGCATCTCCGCGAGCGCAAATTCTTCGTGCAGCATGAGCAGCCCGGTGTCGGCACCCTCGTGTTGCCCGGGATGCCCTCCAGGTATTCCAAGAATCAATGGAGTATCCGCCGGCCTGCACCGCGTCTCGGTGAACACTTCGCGGAAATCGCCCGTGGTGAAGCATGGTCGCGTGCTGCGGTCGATCAGAAATCCGGTCCCTTCCTCCCGACCGCCGGCAAGCAGCCGCTATCGGGCATTCGAGTACTCGATTTCACTTGGGTATGGGCAGGGCCGTACTGCACGCTCCAACTGGCCCATATGGGAGCGGAAGTTATCCGCGTTGAAACCACGAAACGTCTCTGTCCGTCGCGACTGGTGGGGCCATTTCCCGACGGCAAGTCGGGTATCAATCGAGCGGGATACTTCAACCAGTACAATCAGGGAAAAAAGAGCGTGGCACTCGACCTGTCGCGGCCCGAGGGAATCGAAATCACCTGCGAGTTGGTGAAGCACGCCGATATCGTGACCGATAATTTTGCCGCGGGTGTGATGGAACGGCTCGGGCTCGGCTACGAAAGACTCCGCTCAATCAAACCAGACATTATCCAGATCTCAATGTCCGCGTTTGGCCAATCGGGACCGTTCAAGGGCTTTATCGGTTACGGCCCACCTGCGGCGGCACTCTCGGGCCTGTTCTTCGGTACTGGATATACGGATGGCGATCCGTGCGAAATCGGTATCTCGTATCCCGATCCCAACGCCGGCGTCTTCGGAGCGTTCGCTGTGATGGCTGCGCTGACCCATCGCGCGAAGACCGGCGAGGGACAATTTATCGATCAATCGCAGTGGGAGACCGTCCTCGTCGAGGTAGCTGAGGGCTTGTTGGAATACTCGATGACCGGGAAGGAGCCGGCCCGTAAAGGCAATCACGATAGCCTGATGGCGCCGCATGATTGCTACAAGGCGGCTGGCGATTCCGAACAGTGGGTATCGATCGCGGTCGGCACCGAAGCCGAGTGGCGATCGCTCTGCCAGGCAATGGGACAGCCCGGGCTTGCGAACGATCAACGCTTCGCATCGGCCGAACTGCGCAAGCGTAACGAGGCAGAACTGGACGCGATCATCACGGGATGGACCTCACAGCGCGATCGATGGGAGAGCACGCGGCTTTTGCAGAGCGCAGGTGTCGCCGCCTTCCCCTCGATGAGCAACAAAGATCTGACCGACGATCCGCATCTCAAGGAGCGCGGATACCTCGTTCAGCTAGAGCATCCAGAGGTTGGTCGCCGTATCCATGCGGGTATTCCATGGAAGATGTCTGCCAGTCCGTGCAGCGTCTCCAAAGTTGGCCCGCTGCTCGGTCAGGACACAGAAGCGGTTCTCGCCTCCTTGTTGAAGCTGAGCCCGGAGCAGATTCAGGAATTGCGCCGCCGCGAAATCACAGTTTGAGGCTGATCACGGAAGGTTTCAGAGGGTCAGATGGCAGAGAGCGACAAGGCAGGAACCGCAGGGAGCGGGATCCTCTCAGGACTGAAAGTTGTCGAGTACGGCGAGGGTATCGCAGCCGCCTTCGCCACCAAGATGATGGCGGACCTAGGTGCCGACGTAATCAAGGTCGAAGCGTCGAGCGGGGATCGCGCACGACGTCGCGGCCCTTTCCCCAACGATAAAGAAGATCTCGAAAAGAGCGGCCTCTTTCTCTATCTCAATAACAATAAACGCGGTGTCACTCTGGCCTTGGATCGTCCGGAAGGTCGCGAGCTCTTCGGGCGACTGCTTCGTCAGGCCGATATCCTGGTCCACAACGTAATGCCTCCCCAGCGGGCGGCTCTTGGACTGGATAGCGCGACGCTGGCCGCTCAGTTTCCGGAACTGATCATCACTGGTATCTCGCCCTTTGGTGACAGCGGTCCATACAAAGATTGGAAGGCTTATCCTCTGAATCTGGAGAATGCGGGCGGGATGGCCTTTCTGGCGCCGGGGGCATCGCAAAGTCCGGAGCTACCGCCGCTCAAAGCCTTCGGCGATCAGCCTGAGTATCAGGGCGGTCTCCACGCCTGCTACGCAGCGCTGGCGGCTTACTGGAGCCGGCTCGGTGGCAACGATCCACTGACTATCGAGATCTCGATACAGGAATGTATCGCAGCGATGCTCGAGTTAAACTTCATGCACTACACCTACACAGGCCGCGAAACGTCACGCCTCGGGCGACGAATCCTCGGGCCATGGCTGCTCGCCGACTGTAGCGACGGGACCATCTTCGTCGCCTGCGCCGAGGAGGCGCAATGGCAGCGGATGGTCGAGGTGATGGGCAATCCGGAGTGGGCGCAGGAGGAACTCTTCAAGGATCGACTTACCCGTGGCGCCAACAGCGATGCGCTCAATCTCTTTATCCGCGAGTGGGCCTCGACCTGGAAAGCGCAGGAACTGTTTCATCAGGGCCAGGGCAAGCGCGTTCCTTTCGCCAGCGTGAACGGCATGAAAGATATCTATGCCGATCCGCAACTCAATTTTCGCAACTTTTTTGTGACTGTCGATTACCCCGGAATCGGTGAAGTGCGCATCCCCGGCGCACCTGCCAAGTGGGGTGACGGATGGTCTATCCGCTCAACCGCACCTCGTCTGGGGCAGCATAACGAAGAGGTTTTCGGTACCGACTTGGGGATGACTAAGACTGAGATCGCTCGGCTGCGCGAAAGCGGCGCTATCTGACAATTCGGAGTAATCGCGATGCCAACCGCAAAACTACCGCTCGCGGGAACCCGCGTACTCGACTTCACCTGGGCTTGGGCTGGCCCGTTCGCGACCTTGCAGATGGCGCACATGGGCGCCGAGGTATTGCGTATCGAGAGCGAGAAACGTCCCTGCGTCACGCGGATGATTCCACCCTTCGCCGACGATAAGCCGGGGCCGAATCGCGCGGGCTACTTCAATCAATACAGTCAGGGTAAGCGCAGCATCACAATCGATCTGAGCGATCCCAAAGGGCTCGCGATCATTTACGATCTGGTGCGGCACTGCGATGTTGTTATCGAAAACTTTGCCGGTGGCGTTTCGCAGCGCATGGGGCTCGGTTACGAGAGGCTGATCCAGTATCGACCTGACCTCATCATGATCTCGATGTCAGGCTACGGACACGCAGGACCCTACAAAAACTACCTTGGTTATGGCCCGCCGGCAGCCGCGCTATCAGGCTTTTTTGCCACGATGGGCTACGAGGGTGGTCCTCCGATGGAACTGGGTATCTCTTACATGGACCCCAATGCCGGAATCTTCGCCGCGGTTGCGGTGATGGCGGCGCTGGTGAATCGCAAGAAGACAGGCAAAGGCCGCTTTATCGATCAATCGCAGCTGGAAACCGCCACCACGATGATGGGCGAAGGTCTTATGCAATACTCGCTCACCGGCAAAGACCCATCGCGAATGGGCAATCACGATCGCCAGATGGCGCCGCACAATACCTACAAAGCAGCCGGTGACGCGGACAAATGGGTTAGTATAGCTGTAGGCAACGAAGCCGAATGGCAGGCTCTCTGCAAGGTGATGGAGAAGCCGGAACTAGCAAACGATCCCCGCTTCAATAGTCGGACCGCGCGGAAGCAGAACGAGTTAGCCCTCGACGAAATCATCACCGAGTGGACCAGCACTCGCGATCGCTGGGAGGTCACCAAGACTCTGCAAGGGGCGGGAGTCGCGGCGTTCCCCTCGATGAGCAACAAAGATCTGGCCAACGATGAGCATCTGCAGAAGCGTGGGTACCTCGTCGCGCTGGAGCATCCGGAAGTGGGCAAGCGTACGCATATCGCGATGCCGTGGACGGTGCAGCAATATCCGCGCGAGATCCGCAGCCCTGCCCCGCTGCGCGGCGCGGACACTGACTCGGTCTTAAGCGGCTTGCTCGGCTATTCGGCTGAGAGGATCGCTGAACTGCGTAGTGCGGGGATTCTTAGCTGACGGGTCTGTCGCCTAGGCGCTGACGGTGGTATCGCGATAATAGTGCTGGAGTATTTCAAGATACGACTTCCCTTGGTTCGCCATCACTGCGGCGCCGATCTGGCACAACCCAACGCCGTGGCCCCATCCGGCTCCCGTCAGGATAAAGCGCTCGGCCTCCTTGTCCACCACGAAAGCCGAACTATAAAGATGCGATCGTGACAGGGCTCGGCGGATCTCGAGCTCTTTGCCGATAATCAGATAATCGCGCTCGCCGACTACCTTCAGGCGATAGATCCGACCCGAGAGGCCGCGTGCGAGCGGTTGAAGCTCCTTCACGCGTCCGAGATCAACACCGAGTCGCATTTTGATGAGTTCTCTGACCTCCTCAGCTGTGTATTCGACCTGCCAACGATAGAAGTCACGCGTCTCCTGATCGAAGCTGGGAAGGATTCGTGTCAGCAGTTCCTTGTCGTGTGTGTTGCAATAAGCCGGAGCGTTGGACCGGATAAAGGCTTCCAGGTCTTCAGCTTGAAACCGTCCTGCGCCGTCGTACACCGACTCAAGATAGGGAACTACCTCGTCCTCCCAAGCCGTCGCATACCGCTCGGTGATTCCTCCGCATGCCTTGGCAAAGCGCGCATCGCAGATCGCACCCCTATAGCGCAGAAATTGCCCCTTAGTTGCTCCAACAGCCTCCGTTGCAGACGGAGAAAAGACTTTCGTGATTCCCTGGTACCGTTGGCAGTGATCATCGGCACACACATCGAAGTCCGCATGAGTTTCCCGTCCGTACCATCGCCGGATTTCGTGGGAATCGTGCGGAGTCAGTTGCTCTCGCTTGATCGGAGGATGCGCCTTCGGGAACCATAACCAGCTCCGCGAGATAACCGCGTGCGCCTTCAGTAGTTCAGGTGGGCATGACGCGCTCATCTCGGCTGAAATGACACTCCTCACGTATTCTTCCAGTACAATATCATTGATGGCGCTGAGCCCGGCCGCGCGCTTCACCAATCGCAACGCTCCGCGGAAAACCTGTCGTTCCTTGCGCTCCCAGTGAAACCCGATACCTATCGTCACTTCGGCCAGAACGAACGCGCAAGATTCGGGATCAGACGGAATAAGCGCTATTTCATGATCGAGTCTATATCGACCAATCGGGTAAGCCTTTCCCGTTGCATCGGTAAACGGTCCCCCGATGAGCTCAACCTCAACGGCGGATTGTCCTTCCGCCAGACCGACCGATAGGTTCAACGCACTCGCTCCAATCGTTTGGCTACTTCTTCAAACTGATCGACCGGCAAACTGACCTCATCGAAGATCGCGGCCACCCGATCGCCACTAATCTTCTCGAAGTCCCGTCGCATCGAAACAACTAGTATACCGCAAAGATCGATCGTTGCCGGGCTCACGGTCAGCTCTCCGGTATGAAAAACCTCCGGACGATGCTTTCCGCGTGGAAAGAGATAGACCGTCCACCGCCCATCCGCGTAAAGGGCCGCGACATTGATCAGCGGCTCGGGACCTTTGCAGGTTACTTGCTCCAGAACTTCCGTGGCACGCGCAAGAGTATCGATGAGGCGGCGATAGTCATTATCGTGAAATATCAATAGCCTTCGGCCGTAATTGGTTACGGCAAGGGAGTTGAGCTGTGCGGTATCCCGGATAATCGGAAGGTCCTTGCGCAAGCCTGCCTGAAAATGCAAGTGATCGGGTGCCGACGCCCCACATTCAGGTCCGTTGTAAATTACGAAATAACCATCCAAGGCTGCCGCCAGATCCAGCATCCGATCGAAACGCTCCGCTATACGCTGTGGCGTATGCTCGCGATCAGCAATCGTCAGATGCTTCTGCACGATCGGAAACGGATTGCAGTAGATAACGAGGTCTTCGCCAAAAGCTAGCCCCTCTTCTTCCGGGGGCAAATTCTGCGCACAGAGGAAGCACGGACGCTTGGCCACCGAGGCCGGATCAACGGCAGCTGTGGTACTGACTACTCGATGAGGTATATGGCGCAGATAAACCTCGTACCAGTCGATTCTCACGATTCGCTGTTCGGCACTCGTGAGACTCTCAACCCCGCGAGCCAGCAGCGGCCAACCATGTAACTGCCGCTGGAACAAGGCCTCGACGCGGTCGATCATCGTTGGATACGCGCCCGCAGTTCCATCGTGCGGAGCCAGTCCTTGTAGTAGTCGTACCGATTAGCTGTTTCGAGCGGCAGAGCGCTGTCGCTGTTCCCTTCCCATCGACGGCACAGGTAAACCGAATCGTAGATTCGGCCTATCTCGTACTCGCGGCTAATCCTCAAAGCGATCGCGTAATCCTCACCGTAGCTGACATTGGGAAAGCCGATTCGACGCAGGATTTCGGTGTTAAAAGCTCGCGGCGCGCCTAGTCCGTTGATACGAAGTGCATTGTTGCGACCGTTATCGCGGGTCCACTCGCGATGGTCAATAAGTCCGGGCGGAATCTCCTTGAGCGCAAAGTCGACCATCGTGTACGAAGCGACGACCACCGCGTACGGCCCTGCTTCGAGCTTGTCGACGATTTGTTGCAGCGTCGTCTCCGAGGCATAGAGATCATCGGAATCGAGCTGCACCGCGTATTGGCCGCAATGTTCTGAGTAGAGTGCCTCGTTCCAGCATCCACCGATCCCGAGATCGCGACGCTCGGGAATAAGATGCTTCACACGAGAGTCCTTGAGCTCCTTGAGAAGCGCGGTTGTCCCATCGGTCGAATGGTTATCGACGACGATTACGTTGAACGCAAACTTCGCTGTTTGTGAAAGTGCACTTCGCACAGCGTCAAGGACCGTTCGCTCACGATTCCGTACCGGAATAATGACACTGGCCTTTACCGGAAACATCGCAGCCGCTGCGGCGACGCTTGCGAATTGAGGTGGCAACCATGCACCGATTCGTTTCAGATGCGCGGTGGCTATCTGCTCCATCTCAATCTGATAGTCGCGATTACGCGGGTCGACGTAATCGAACTGCCGTTCACCGGTCGGGCGGGTGTCACTTGCCGAAGCGCTGTAGAGTGGTTCAGGGATTCTGAGAACCGCATACTTCTCACTTAGGCGGAGCCGCAAATCATAGAGCGATCCCCAACGCCATCCGTCTTCGATCCCGACAGCGCGCGCTGCTTTTGTCGAAATGGCGATCACGGAACCAAAGTCGAAGCCATCTCTGATGCTGCCGAATTGATAATCGATCCGCGGATGGTCAACCGCGTCGGCATAGACGATCGCGGCGCCGGATTCGCGCATCACACGCTCCATGCGATCGAACATCCGCGGACCCGAATCGAGACTCACCCGTGGGTCGCCGAGGAACAGAACCTCGGAGTCAGTGTCGTCGATTAGAGCTTTTAGATTCGCCGAGGAGTAATCCTTCGGGTAAACAATCGCCACTTTCCACCCCACCACTGATGCGAGCTTAACTGGACATGCCTTCTAATGCTGTACCCTTTTCGCCACCGTAGCCTGCGTTCCCGCCAAATCGCACGGCCGGACGACGATAACCCCCGCCATCCGATTGGATTGGAGAAATTCGCTTAGGCGCTGTTCAACCACTCCGCCCTGGCTGCGCGAAGCATGTCGTAGCAGTGGTTCGCCGTCATCGCGGATGAGAATTCCTGTATGAAAGGTATCCAGATGCGGCCGGGTCGAGGCAAAGAAAATCAGGTCGCCGGTACTTAGAAATTCCGCGAGGCGCCGGATCGAGCGCTTTGGGATCGATTCCACCTTGGTCGTTCGTTCGGGCAGGCCGGGTAGGAGGTTGAGAACCCGCTCGCGCGTGATCGTTGGAACACCGCGTGCCTTGATCGGCTCGACTATACCTTCACGTCGATTGTTGCGAATCCATCTTGTCATGTAGTGATTCCGGCGCCGCCAATCGATACGACCATCCTCGTAACGAATCGTGCGCAAGTTCTCGACAAATGCATCTGGATCGGCAGCGCGGGCCAAGGCCAGAATCGTTTCGATATAGGTGACACAGTCGAAACCGTCGAGCGTGGCGGTGAAGACTTCAGGCGTATCGGCAGAACCAATCAGAGGAAACGGCGTGTAGGGATAACCAACGAAGTGGCGCGAGAAGCGATCGATCCTTTCCGCGATCACCTCATCACCTCGAGCAACAGCAAGTGTCTGTTTCAGCTTGCTCTTGTCGAGACCCTTGGGGAATTCCATCGCATTTTCCGTTTTAGCATGCGCGCGGCAACGGTTCAGCCGCGCTGGCTGCCCAAGAACGAAGGCTTTACCGAGTCGGCGATGGTCGCGGGAGTTGCAGCGCGAAACTATCGCTGTGATGAAAATCCGGCTTCGCGCCCGGATGGCATAATGCCCAGTACGACATACCCTCGGTCGTTTCGATGACGGCGCTCAGTCCGACCTCAAGCACCGATACGGTATAGAGCTGGGACAGCCGTTCGAGGCGAATCGTGGCCTTTAGTTCCAGACAATCCTCCGTGGATCGCATCGCGATATGCGGTTCCATGCTCGTATCAGTTAGTGGACCGCCGTTGCGATAGCCCGAAAGCGCATAAACCGTCCATTCACGCGACGGAGCGAAGTTGAACTCGTGATAGGCAGCCTGACCCTCTGCCTTTATGAAAGCCTCGAAGCAGGTGTGTCGCCAAAGCTCTTTCCCGATCCTCGGGACGCTCAGCGGGGGTATCCGGATGCGCGAGATATCGCCATCGAGGCGGTAGGCGAGGTGTAATTCCCCTTCCGTCGGGCGCAACACTGAAACCCGGATTCGCCGAACAATCAGTGTCGGCGTCGTAGGATGACATCGGAGGTCTAATATAGCCGGTTCAGCCATTTTATACGCCGGATACAGCGTATCACCTGGGGCCGGATAGGTGAGGACGGTTTCTTTTGCGGTTCGGAAACCGGGCTACCATTTTGAGAGAACCGCTGCGAAAATTATCCCCGTGATCGAGCAAATTATCGGAACGCGCGCGACCGTCGACCGACGCGGCCTCTTCTTCAAAGCGATCGCCGGATTGATCGGTGGCGCTATCGGCTGGCTCCCGGTTGAACTAGCGAGCAGCGGTCATTCGCTCACCGAGGTCCAGACGTTCTGGACCATGTTTACCGGTTTCGCCTCGATGGCCATCATGGCTGGGATGATTGGTGGGATGATCCTGGCCGCCGACGAACAAAGTTTCGCGCTCACACCGTCGAACCAAAACCGCTTTATCCGCGGGTTCTTAGTCTGCCTGGCGTTGTCTTTTCCGGAAACCTATTTCTCGAACCATATCTTCAGTTCGATCCTCAACGCTGGTGGCTGGACCGCGAACCACGCAGGCTCGGATTTCTATCTGGTATTGGCTCGAGTTATTGGGTGGAGCCTGATGGGACTGATGCTGGGTGCAGGCGTCGGTATTGCGAGTAAGGCCCTCCCGAACCTCCTCAAGGGTGCGCTCGGCGGCGTGATCGGCGGCTTTAACGGCGGCCTGGTGTTTGACCTCGTCGGCGCGATCAGCCAGACCGGACTCGCTTCGCGGCTGATCGGCTTTTCCGTAATCGGCCTCGCGATCGGCTTCTTCATAGGGCTGGTACAGGAACTCACCAAGTCCGCATGGTTAACCGTCGAGGCGGGCCGCCTCAAGGGGCGGCAGTTCCGGCTCGAAGGCTCGACTATCGGAATCGGTCGAGCCGAGGAGAACCCAGTCGGACTCTTCGGCGATTCGGCGGTTCAAGCCCGTCACGCCATGATCGAGCATAAAGGCAGCAACTTTATGCTGCGCAACATGGCGGTTCAGGCCGGCACCTTCGTGAATGGCAATCGTGTCGAGACGGTTGAACTGAACGACGGCGATAGAATCCGGATTGGTGACTACGAACTCGCGTTTCATACCCGTGTCGAAACGACGCAGAAGTCTCCTCAGAGCACCCCGGTTTCGCGTCCCATCCCACAGCAGCAGGCTGTGGCCATGCCTTATGCTGCGTCGTCGGCTCCTCGATTGGTTCGGGCCGATGGTGAACGGCTGATTCTAAAGGCTGGTGCCGTGACCACGATTGGTCGCGCGCTCGATAACGATATCGTACTTAACGATGCGTCGGTTTCACGCCATCACGCGGTGATCGAGCCGCGCGATGGCAGCTACGTAATTCGCGATCAGGGTAGCCAAAATGGTGTCTGGATCGCGGAGCAACGAGTTGGCGAGGCATCGCTCGCCCGCGGTATCACGATGCGCCTCGGCGACGTCGTTTTGACCTTCGATGCCTGACGCACGAATCGTCGAACCGCCGCGCTTCTGCTCGCGATGCGGTAGCGCGGTCGTTGTGGATGACGCCGTCTTCTGCAAAGAGTGCGGGGCGCCTCTCGCGGCGACCGTTTGGCTCAATCGGAACATGACGTGGCGGCCATGGACGGCGCTTATTCTCAGCATCGTTCCCGGATGGGGGCAGTGGTACAAAGGGCAACGTGCGCGCGGCGTATGCTGGTTCGTTGGTGTGGTCTTTCTATATGCATCGATTTATCCGCTCGGCCTGCTGATGCATCTCATCTGTGGGGCCAACGCCGCTCTCGGCGGCGCACTCAAGGAGGATCTGCCGATAAGATGGGGGAGCGGCCCTGACAGTGCGCCACCGAACACGCGGACCCGTCCGACGTGATATGATTGCTGTCGGTTGAACGCCTACCGCGATGATCGCGCCTGATACTGTTATCGGAGGACGCTACCGAGTCGCCCGCCTGCTTGGCGGCGGCGGCATGAAGATGGTCTATCTCGCCGAAGACCTGCGGCTGGGCTCACGCCATTGCGCCTTTGCCGAAATGGTCGATGCGTTCAATAACTCCGACGCTCAACAACAGGCGATAGCGGCTTTCCAGCGCGAAGCCGACATGCTCGCGCAACTCAGCAACGAACATATCCCACGGGTCTACGATCGCTTCAGCGAAGCGAACCGGCATTACCTGGTGATGGAGTTCGTTGATGGCGTGACCCTCGAAGAAGAGATTAAACGCAACGGCGGTAAGCTCGCTCCGACCGTTGTTATAGATACGGCAATCCAGATTCTAGAGACGCTGGAGTATCTGCACGGTCTCGCGCCGCCGGTAATCTATCGCGACCTCAAACCGTCGAACGTGATGCTGACTGCGGGCGGGATGGTAAAGCTGATCGATTTTGGTATCGCGCGTTTCTTTGCGCCACTGACCAACGCCACGATGATTGGTACGCAAGGCTACGCACCGCCTGAGCAATATCGTGGCAAGGTGGAAGCCCGCTCCGACCTCTATGCGCTGGGCGCGACGATGCACCATGCGTTGTCGGGGCGCGATCCCGCCTCCGAGCCGCCGTTCAGCTTTCCGCCACTGCGCAAGATCGCGCCGGATATCGATTCAGGCCTGGCCGCGATCGTCGACCAGGCGCTCGCGTATGACGTTTCGCGGCGTATCGCCGACGCGAAGGATTTCAAACGCCGATTGCTTGAACTCAGCGACCCGGGACGCAGCGCGGCTGTCGCTAAGCCAGCGCCGCCAGTAACACTCAGGACACAGCTTCAACTACCGCTTGGCGCCGATACGACGCCGCCTCCGTCGGTTCCGCTCTCGAAGCCTGCGCTGGCTCCGATTTCGTTGTCGAGCGCACCAACCGTTATCACAGCCAATCCTGAGATTCGGTGCCCGAGGTGCACGCGCACGATACCGGCAGACTCGCGCTTCTGCTCTTACTGTGCCGCCGCGCTTTCCGACGTTTCCGGCAACGGCGGACCATCTGCGGCGACGGTGATCTTGTCGCCGGCCAATGCAGCGCCATACGAGGAAAAAGCCGCTCCAGCGACGCGGCAGCCGGAGACCCGTCGTTCTCGAATAATCAGTCTACCGTTAGTAGCGGTTCTCATCTTTCTTGGCATCCTGATGACGGTAAGGTTGATTGCACGACAGGAGGTCGATACCGCACCCCCGGTCTCTCCGGGAGGAATCGAGCCCGGCTCGGGCGGACTGTCGCCGGCTGCGCGCTTGCAACTCGTCGGCTTGCAGCAGCTTCTGAGCGCGAGCGGTTACGATTCAGTGAAGCTGGGTATCAGCGGCAATCGTCTGGTGCTCAAAGGAACGGTTCCTAGCGAGGAAGACCGAGCCAACGTCAAACGACTCTGCATGACCCTTGGCTTTGACGACCTGGACGATGAACTACAAATCGCTCCCGACCCCAACTCGGAAGGCTAGTTAATCGAGCATCTTTGCAACCCACGCGATGCGTGTGACACTCGACTGTGTATGCTGATTGATCTGCACGTCCATACCAACTTGTCGTCGGACTCGAACGTGGCTCCCGAAGCATACCTGGCGCTTGCGACCAGTCGTGTCCCGGCGCTCGGCGCGATCTGCTTTACGGAGCATCGGCTGTACCCCGAGGATCCGGCGCTCGACGAGACCTATGCCAAGCTGTCCGAGCAATACTGCGTTCGTATCTTTAAGGGTATCGAAGCTGACACCAATTTGGGCCATCTGCTGATCTTCGGAGTCACGCCGGAGCTGCGAAAACGCTTCGATCTGACGAGCCGGATGTTGCGTGCGGATCGGCTGATCGAATTCGTTCATGACGAGGGTGGTATCGCTGTCCCGGCTCATCCGTTTCGCGAATCGGGCTACGGCGATCGCCTCGACGATCTGCTCAGCAAACTCGGGCCGGCCCTAAGCGTGGTTGAAGCCATCAACGGCCAGAATACTCTACAGCAGAACACCGATGCAGTGATGGCGTGCGAGAAGCTCGGACTGACCGCCGTCGGTGGGAGTGATGCGCATTTCGCGACCCCTCGATGGTTCATGACGTGCGCGAGCCGTTTCGAGCGTGAGGTAACTTCGGTCGCGGAATTGTGTGCAGAACTACGCGCTGGCCGGGCGCAGCCTTATTTCTTCGATGAACCTTCCGCGTCAACTCAAACTACGGATAAATGATGATCACCTCTCGCTTTAGCCTTCTCGTAGCGCTTTTGCTGTTCTCCGGCTGCACCGTGCTTCAACTCGGGGGCGGAGGACCAGTACCCGACCCCGCTCAGATGGAAAAGCTGGCCAAGGCCATCCCCACATACGACGAAGGTCAGATTGCCGCGAATGTTAATGCGATCCGGGCCGGTTCCGTCGAAGCCTATCTCTGTCGTCGGAGCCTTATCACGAACGTCACCAACGAGGATGTCATCTCTGTCCTGCGCCAGAAGGCCTACGACGCGGGTGCCAACGGCCTGACCGACGTATCCTGCGGACCCGGCCCCACCACCGAGATGGGGGGCTGCATGATGTCGATCGCGTGCAGCGCGACTCTGGTAAAAATCGTCGACAGCAGCTCGAGCGACAAGTAATAAGAGCAAAATACTCCGACCTGGAGGTTGCGGCGCATGAAGTTCGGAACTTTCATAACCAGCCAACGCCCGGAACGTATCGCTGCCAATATCCGCAAAGCTGAGGAGTGTGGCTTCGAATCAGCCTGGATCGGCGAGCATCTGATCATGCCGGTGAACTACACGTCGCGGTATCCGTACACCCCCGATGGTCGTTTTCCGGCTCCACCCGATATTCCGTTTCACGATCCGATGCTCGCGCTGGCTTTCGCGGCTGCCGTCACCACTAAGATTCGTCTCGCCACTGGAATTTTCGTTGTTCCAATCCGTAATCCCGTGACTACGGCCAAGTCCGTCGCTTCGCTCGATGTGCTTAGTAATGGCCGCGTGATCTTCGGTATCGGTGTCGGTTGGTTTGCGGAGGAATTTGCCGCCGCCGGTGCATCATTCGACGATCGTGCGCTTCGTACTCGCGAATATATCGAGCTGATGAAAGCGCTCTGGACTCAGGAGGATCCGGTATACGAGGGTAAGACCTTCAGCGTCAAAGGTGTCCGCTTTAATCCCAAACCGGTTCAGAAACCGCATCCGCCAATCGTGGTCGGCGGAACCAGCGAGCTGGCGATCAAGCGCGCTGTGCGTTACGGCGACGGATGGTACGCGGTCGCGCGAAGCATGGATGAGGCTCGCAGCCTGATAAGTCAGCTCCAGGGTCAGATGCGAACTGCCGGCCGGACACGCCCAGTAGAGATAACGATGAGTCTGCGTCCCGGTCATCCGCTGACGCTCGCCGAAATCAAAGAACTCAGTGGTCTCGGGGTCGATCGTGCGCTGATTGGATTACCGTTGCGGGCGCTCAATGAAGATGAGCTCGAAAGCTTTCGCGACGACGTAATCGCCAAATTTTGAACGCAGATTATTCAGCGAGTTCGCGTTCAAAGCGGCGCAAGGCGGGTGAGCTACCCGCCGCGATGATCAAGTCTCCAGGTTGGAATGGTCTATCAGGACCAAGAGGGGCGAAACCTCCGTTAGCTCCCGCAGGCTGGAAGGCCAGCACCGTAACCTCGAAACGAGTACGCAGATCGAGTTCTCGCAATGATTTCCCGATCGCACCGTTGGGAACCCGTAAACGCGAAACCCGATACCCGCTCGCCCAAAAGATACTGTTGTCCGGCGTAGAAAGCGCCGCGGTCGACAGCGAAGCCCGGTTGAACGCCCTTGCGATATTGCTGCGCGTCACAATCCCGATAAATTTGCCGTGCGGGCCGTGATCCGTTACCGGCAACTCATCGAGCGCCTCATGCTCCATCATCTGGACCGCTTCGTCGAGATTATCGTCAGGCTTCAGCGAAGGCGGAAGATGTCGGCTGAGATCCCACGCGTTGACCACCGAGCCCAACTCCATGCTCTCACCGAGAAAAGCGAGCAACTCGTGTGTCACGATCAAACCCGCCAGTTCACCATCTTTGCCGATAACCGGCAGCGTTGTTTGAGCCGTCTCCCCAGCGACCCTCATCACTTCTCGCAGCACGGTCTCTGATGCCACCGTTCGCGGGTTGCGATCCACGGCCGCGGCAACAGACAGCTGCGTCAGGATCAGCCGATCGTGGCCGATCGCGAGCGTCTTCCCTTCCTGCGCCAGGCTGTAGGAATCGATCGACTCGCGCTCGATCAACCGTGTTACGACCAATGCCGTGAGTGTCGTGATCATCGCGGGTAAGACGACGGTCCAATCGCCGCGCGTCATTTCGAACAGCAGCAACAATGCGGTCAGCGGCGCGTGAGTCGCAGCCCCGAGGAAACCACCAAGGCCCACCAAGGCGTAGGAGCCGGCCGGTCCCGTCAGGCCGGGTGCGATAGAGTGAGCAATCCCGCGGAAGGTTGCCCCGGTCATCGCACCGATGAAGAACAGCGGCCCAAAGACTCCGCCGGGAGCCCCAGCGTTCAGACTCGTAGCGCTCGATACGATCTTGGCGCCCATAAGACAGAGCGTGAGGCGAAACGGCAGATTGCCGCGCAATGCCGCATTGATCGCAGGGTAGCCGTCGGCCAGATTTTGCGGCAGCGGAACCGCGATAACCCCGACCAATGCCAAGCCGATAAGAAGACGCGTCGATTGTTTGATCTTGAGGCCCCGGATAAAACCATTGGTCGCGTAAAAGAAGCGTATATATCCGGCGGCCAGAGCACCGAGTATCAGGCCCAGCGCTCCGTACGTAATCATCTCCCAATAGTTATCGATGACGAAATGCGCAGGCGTAAAAGCAGCCGCGTCGCCGATAATTCCGCGCGAAGTCACCACCGCGCCGAAGGTCGCCACTAAGATGAGGGTCAGACTACCTAGTTCATTCTCGCCCTGTAGGACGATCTCCTGGGCGAACATCATCCCACCCATCGGAGCGTTGAACGTCGTGGCAATCGCTGCACCAGCGCCCGCTGCGATCAGGACCTTGGCGCGCTCGGGAGAAAGCTTGCGCAGCTGCGTGAGGGTCGAGGCGATCGCGCCGCCGATCTGCGCAATCGGCCCCTCGCGTCCGACCGATGCGCCGCATCCGAGGGACAAGGCGGCCCCTAGCGCCTTGAGTACGATCCAGCGAGGACGTAGCTGACCTTTACCCAAATTTACTGTTTCGAGAAAACTTGGGAAACCGTAACCGAGAACCTCGCCGGGGAAGAAGCGATTGAGCAAGAGCAACAATCCACCACCCGTAACGAGGATAATCGGTGTGAAGACTCGTCCGAACCCGTGATGAATCCCGAAAAGATTACCCTCGCGACCGAGCATCAATCCGGACAGGGCCTCGATTAGCCATCGAAAGAACAGATGGCCCAAGGCGGCCATCACTCCAATGACCGCCGCAAGAAGGATCAGTTGAACATACTCAACCTGCTCCGGAGGCAACGACACACGCCTGGTTGCACTTGATCCTCCCAAGGTCCCCCTCCCCCCGCAACGACTGGTCAGAGCTTCAGAAACTCACGGACGGCCGCGAGAAATGCCTCCGGCTGATCGTGATGAACCCAGTGGCCGGCATTCCGGATCGTTCTGAGCTCCGAGGTATGAAATGCGTTGAGGCGCCCGTCGCGCTCCCAGTCACCGGCCCACGAGGCGTCGCCGCGGATCAGCAACACCGGGCATCGAATCCGCGACCAAATCTCCATCGCGTCCTTGAGATTAAAAAGGTACGGCGAGGTCGCTCGCGTGTAGTTGTCGTACTTCCACGAGAAGGTGCCGTTTTCGTTGCGGCGCATCCCATAGATCGTCAGATGTCGCGCGAGATCGACGCTCAGATGCGGATTTGCCTCGCGCATCCGTTCCATCGCCTTTTCGATCGTCTGGTACTCGCGTGGTTTGCGCTGCGCCAGCGCCATCATGTCGGTGACCCAAATCTGCATCCGCTCGTGCGCCGGTGTCTCACGCAGCATCGCCCCCGGAGGCCCCAGCCCCTCGATCGCGACGACCGACTTCACCGCGTCAGGGAATACACCGGCGCGCTGTAAGACAATGCCGGCACCCAGCGAATGTCCGATCAGAGTCACGGGGTCCTTCGGCGCCAGAGCAGCTATCAACTGGCCGAGGTCGAGGACGTGTTCAGTGATCGAATAGGCGCCGCCGATCGCCCAATCGGAGTCGCCGTGCCCACGAAGATCGGGAGCCACCAGATGAAAGTGCTTGCGCAGCTCCAGCGCGATAAAATCCCAGTTCCGTGCGTGGTCGCGCCCTCCGTGAACAAGAATCGCCAGCGGCTTATCCTCATTGCCCCAATCGACGTAATGGAGCTTCAGGCGCTGGGAATAGAAGAAATGCGAGGTCGGCCCGATTATATCCGCCATCTCACGGTCTCCGATCTACCTCTGTTAGTTGAAGCGAGTCCCTTCGATGCTAGCGAACCGCCGGTAGCACGCCTAGTACTGTCGACTCGACACAGCCTCAACGGCGCAAAGGGCTGTGCCGCACCCATCGAGCCCGATACACTTGCTCTCCATGCCGATGGCCGAAGAGTCCTCCGACCCGATTCGATCTGTCGAATCTTCCCCTCAGTCGGCCTCTCGTGAGGTTCTCGCTGGTCTGCTGGTCGGAGCTTTCGCCCTCGTCGTCTTCTTTTTCTATCTCGGCACCTACGGCCTATGGGAACCTGACGAGGCGCGCTACGCGGAGATAGCGCGCGAGATCCTCGTTCTTCACGACTGGATCGTCCCGCATCTCAACTTCGTTCCATATATTGAAAAGCCGCCCCTCCTCTACTGGCTGACGGCGCTCTCGATGCAGCTTTTCGGCGTCAATGAGTTTGCGGCTCGCTTCGTGAACGCGGCGGCTGCGCTGATCGGCGTTCTGACAACCTATTTCTTCGCGCTACGCGTTTATGGTCTGCGTCACGCGATCGTCGCCGCCAGTGTTCTCACGACCAGTGCTCTCTATGCCGTGATGGCGCAGGTGCTCACTACCGACATGCTGCTGACTTCAATGGTCACGATCGCGCTGTTTGCGTTCTTTCTGCATTGGCGGGAAGGGGGTCGATGGTGCTGGATCGCCTACATCGCGATGGGACTCGGCGTCCTGACCAAGGGCCCAATCGCCGTCGCACTCCCCACGACTAGCGTCGCCCTTTTTGTTTTCTTCAGAAGTGAAATGCGGACGGCCTTGCGAGGTTTCCATGTGATCGCAGGATATACTCTCGCCGCTCTGGTCTGCGCGCCTTGGTTTATCGCGATAGCAATCCGGCAACCCGATTTCATCCACTTCTACTTTATTGGCGAGCACCTCCAGCGCTTCTTCGATAAGAGTTACAGCCACGGCGAACCGTTCTATTACTATGTGCCTGTCGTGCTCGGCGGTCTTTTGCCTTGGACCCTTCTTGCGATTCTTCTGCCTTGGCGATCGATGCCGCCTGATCCTGCGCGTCGCTATTGCCTGATCGCGTTTGCGACGATCCTGGTCGTCTTCTCGGCCGCCAACGCAAAGCTCGTTCCGTATATCCTTCCCGCGATGCCTCCAATCGCGATCGTTCTGGCCGATCGTCTCCTCGCGCTCGCCGACA
>Ga0335069_10000847_pt1 | contig 49212 bp, 32 predicted proteins | sample Lox_Sample_11_FD_206714 | JGI IMG/M metagenome (GOLD analysis project Ga0335069, IMG submission 206714) | Soil microbial communities from Loxahatchee National Wildlife Refuge, Florida, United States - Lox_Sample_1.1 | ecosystem: Environmental > Terrestrial > Soil > Wetlands | place: USA... | reverse complement strand
GCGAACTGCCGGAAATGCTGGCCGACGGCACGCAAGAGGCGCTGATGCCGTTCATCACCTCGGCGAACGTGGCCTGCGGCGGCCACGCGGGCGATGAGGCCATGATGCGCGCGACCGTCGAGCAAGCATTGCGCAACGGCGTGGCCGTCGGCGCGCATCCCGGCTACGAAGACCGCGAGAATTTCGGGCGCCTGGAGCTGCGACTGACACCAGAAGAGATTCGCGACTCCGTCTATCGGCAGGTGACGGCATTGGCGTCCGTGGCGCAAGAGTGCGGCGCGAAGATGGGCCACGTCAAGGCGCATGGCGCGCTCTACAATCAGGCCGCGCGCGACAAAACGATTGCGCGTGCGATCGCCGAGGGCGTGCGGTCTTGGCGGCAAGACGTTGTGCTGGTCGGATTGGCGGGGTCGGTAATGCTCGAAGAATTTCGGGCGGCGGGATTTCTCACGGCAGCGGAGGCGTTCGCGGACCGGCGCTATGAAAAGGATGGGATTCTGCGCGCGAGAAAATTCCGCGATGCGCTGCTGGACGAGCCCGAAGAGGCCGCCGGGCAAGCCGTGCGCATTGCCGAAGGCGGCGGGGTATTGACCCGCGAGGGTGAAGTGGTGCCCGTCGACGCTCAAACGATCTGTATCCACGGCGACACGCCCGGCGCCGTGCGCATCGCCGAAGCCGTGCGCAAAACGCTGGAAGCCGCGGGGATTCCAATATTGGCGTTGAGAAGCGGAGCAAACGGGTGACTGCGCGCCGAACCGGCCGCAAGTCAGAGCCTTCCAGCCATGGAGTTTTGGCGGCAAAGCACTCAGAAAACGCGAAGAGAGAATTGCCAGGATTTAGCGGGTACGGTAAAGTAGAAAGAGTTGTTGCCACGCTAGATTGGGCCTGTAGCTCACGAGTCTGTTGTTGATTCTGCGTTGCTTAGGTCCAATTTCAGGCCCTTCAAACCTGCCTTTCTTGTACACAACCTGTACACAATTTTGTTGTCAGTAGCTTGGAGGATACTGTTCGGAGCCGGTCTGGCGGTCCGAGCGATTGCTATCCTCATGTCTTGGTTTCAGACTCTAGCTTAAGGCAACGCGCCGATGTTGACATGCACCGCTACGACGTTCTTCTTCCATCCTTTGAACCGCAAGCTTTTGGCAGCGTCAATGCCTGGCAGGAGAGCGTTCTTCAAGATCACCGCAGTTTCATCGTGTCGGCTCGCCCAAAGGAGCGGGTGCGTGCCCGGCGTTAAGAGTTTCCACCCTGGAAGCGCTGAAGCGAGACCAAAGAGATCAACTTCGAGCCGGGGGATGTTGGGCAGCTGTCAAATACAGTCGAACGTGGGTAGCTGATCGTCCGGCGGATGTGTCTGAACAAAAGCTAAAGAAGTTTGAAGCAATGTCCGCGTTGGCTCCATCCAGTGCGATTGACGAAGTAACGCTCTATTAACCACAAGAAACTTAATCAACCAATTGAGCACCCGAGTTGCGAAGAACTCTCTTGTCATTTCCGCTGTGGGCTCGCTCGCGACGTCACGCCCGCCGGAGATAGCCAGCGGGATTGAATGTCAGGAGAAATTTTTCAAGATCGCGGGCGGCGCTGAACTCCTGATGGCGCCGTAGGAAGTTCTCCACGGCTTGTCGCGGACCGTTGTTTGGGATGTTCGTGTCCTCCATTACAAAGTAACTGCCGGAAGTGACAAGAGTGTGGTAGCATTCCAGTTCGTCGCGCGTGTGCTCGAAACTGTGGTCGGAGTCCGCGACGACCAACACTACGCCCAAGCCCCGGGCTGCTGCGTGGACCTGTTCGACGATCGCAGCATCCGTGCTCGAACCGACCAGTTGCGTAATTCGGCGATGCTTCGGGCGTATCGAGACTGGCCGGTTTTGCCCCCCGAGGTGTTGGTCATAGTGAGCCTGCACCTGCTCCGTGGTGAGAATGTCGATCGTCAGGATCTCTCCTTTTTTGATGATGTCCAGCATGTGCGCCATGAACAAGCTGGAACCCCCGGCCCACGTGCCGCACTCCACGATCAAGTCCGGGCGCAAATCCGAAATCAGCTCCTGGTAAATCCACAAATCGAACGGACATTTCAAGACTGGCGTCGAATGCCAATAGGTGTTGCGCCAGACGGCGGACTCATAATAAAGGCTGTGAAATTCGGCAGCAATTTCAGTCGTGGTCGGCATCGAGAATCCACCTCTCAATCGCCCCGGGAATCGGGTCGCAAGCCATCACAACGAGCCTGCCACATTGCTGTAGAAGGCAAAGTCCGATTGCATCAGGCTGCGAACCTGCTCGGTAGAGTAGGGATTCCAGCGCGGCTGCTGCGTCCGCTTCGGGCTGGTGTTTTTTGCGTGAATGATGGAGACGTAAAACGAATGGTCCGGGTGCGCGAAGATTGCCGCGTCTCGCAGCGCCCAGACCCACATGGTGTCCGCTCCTTCGTTTCTTGCTGGGAACGGGTTCCTCTGCCACAAGGGCTTGCGATAACAGAAAGTATTTCCGCACACCCAGGGGCGCTGCCCGGCGGGATAGACGTACTCCCACGAGTTGTTTTTTCGCGGATCGTAGTAAATCAACCGCGAGAGTCCCAGCAACGAGTTCTGCGGCCGGGCAAGAAGTTCGGCCACCTGATAGGAAAGGCGCCGCTCGGCCATCCAATCATCGTCGTCCCAGTGAACGATGACCTCTCCGGCGGCCATTTCGCAGGCCATGTTGTGTTTCGCGCCCATGGACTTCTTGTCGTCCAAGCGCACATATCGGATGCGAGTATCGGTGGGAATCAGATGCGCGATGGATTCGACGCCGTCATCCAGGATAATAAGTTCGCGATTCGCATAGGTTTGTCGCTGAAAGTAGGCGATTGCCTGCGGCACGAGATGCGGCCGATTGGCGGTCGGCATGATGCAGGAAACCAGCGGCACACCCGCAACCTCTATTTGGCTGGGCGCAGAAGCAAGGACAGCCTCTGGCGTTGCCGGTTCGTTCCCTGACACACACTCCATGACAGACACAGGCTCGTCTGCACTCGCCGCCAGTTCCCCTAAGTTCGCAGTAATTTCCTGCAACGCGGTCGACTCCGTACTATTTTCTACGGTCGATAGTGTCTCTGCGCTAACCACGGTTCCCGCTCCCGGCACCTTGCGCATCAGAAACATGCTGCTGGCCAAATGCACCTTTTCGTACTGGCCCATGCGCAGCAGTTCATTCACAAACGTTTGTACGCCTCTGTAGTAGTCCGCGTAGTCGTGGAACGCAATGTACGCTCCCGGAACCAGCCAGCGCTCAAAATGGAAGAAATCCCGCGCCACGCTGGCGTAATCGTGCAGTCCATCGATGAAAAGAAAACCGATGGGCTGGTTCCAGGCGACTTCGAACGAGCGCATCGGAATGATGTTCACTACGTCTGTAAGGCCCGCGTCGGCGAGATTGCATCGCAGCTTTTCGAGCGTTGGCCCCGTCATCTGGATTCCTTGTCCCACGGCGCCGACTTTTCCGTCGTGCGGATCGACGGCGTGAACCTTGGCGTCAAGCCCAAGCGACTGCACCACGCTGCCCAGAACCACCGTCGAGCGGCCACAGTAACTCCCGACTTCCACGATGGCATGAGGGCCGCGAAGCTTGCTGGCCGCTAGCGACATGCCTCCGATGAGCAAATCCGCTTCATCCTCGCCGAGCCAGCCTTCGATTTTCTTCATGCGCGCCAGAATCGGCCAACTGAGCAGTAGCCCAGGCTGGGAACTTTCCGTCGCATTGGGCATGACAGCCTCCTGATTTGAAATCAGATTCTCGGTGTTGGTGCGAATAAACGAACGCAGTGGGTCGTCGTAAGCGCGCGGCACCGGGTGAACCCAGAAAATGTCTTGGCGTAGCGCCGCCGTCCGGATTTGCGCGACGCTGAAGCGCTGGCGATATTGCACGAACTGATAGTTGCAAGGACTAACCTGGATCTCGAAGCCCAGCAGTGCGACGAGCGTTGGCAGAATGATCTCTTCGGTAGCCCAGATTCTCGACGAAGCCATGATTTTGCGCAGCAGTTCGTCGTAAGCGAAGAGACGCAACAACTCTCTCGCTGCCGGAGCGGTGAACACCGTAGACGGCCAAAAAGACCAGTGAACAAATTTGTCCTCGCCGCCGGAGAAGCGCCGGAGAAATGGCAGCCACAGAGTTTTCTCTTGATGCGCGGTTTGGGCAGGTGGAACCCGGGTACGCGACGATTGGATGATCGAGCAATTTCCGAGCATTCCAATCTTGTCCCGTCCCCGCAGCGCGGCATCGAGAAACGCGGAATATCCGGGACGCACCGCCAGTTGGTCGGAATCGATTATGGTAAGGGTGCGATAGTTGAAATTGTTCTGTGCAAACTCCATGCAATCCAGTGCAAAGGGGTGCAGCTTCCCCCAGACGACTGGTTTCGGATACGGATGAACGACCGCGCCGTAACGCTCAAACGGAAAACCGCAACGTAGCAATTGCTGATCGTGGCCGCCGTTGTAGAGAAGGATCAGCGAGGCCGGGTCCATCGTTCGCAAATTGCGCACCAAGTCGATCACGCAGTCCAGGCGCTCGTGGACCAGACAAGCGAAGATGTTGCCGCAGGCACTCATTGAATCTGGATGAACCGCTCCCTGCGTTCTTGCAGGTAGTTGCGCGCTCGCGCCGCGTGCGAGCCTTCGGGTTCGGCCGCCAGCGCATCGAGAATGGTGGCAGCCTCGCCTTGACGACCGAGTTGATCCAGCGTGACGGCGCGATAGAAAAGAGCGCGCCCATTCTCCGGGTCCGCCAGCAAAACCACTTCCAGCCGCGCAAGAGCCGCGGACCATTGCGACTCGGATAAGGCTAGAACCGCGAGATCGAGTTGCGCTGCAACATTGCCGGGTTCCACGACCAGAATGGTCTCAAGTTCCGTGGCTGCCGCATCGCGATCACCTCTGGCAATCAACACCGTCGAGAGCTGCCGTCTCGCCGCGACATTTTCTGGGGCGAGCTGCAGGCAATGTCTCAGCGCGTCGCACGAAGAGCCAAGATCGTGACGCAGAAAGAGCACTACGCCGAGTTGTTCCCACGCCGCCGCGGAGTCAGGCTCGAGCTGCACCGCATGGCGAAGAATTTCTGCCGCCTGGGAAAGCCTCTGTTGGCCGGCGACAGCCAGACCCAGCGTCAAGTACAGGCGCCCCTCATGAGGAAAAAGTTCCAGGCCAGCACGCGCCGTTGCTTCCGCTTCCTGTAATCGGTTGGACTTCAGCAGCAATCGGCCGAGATTGTCTCGCGCCAGCAGGTTTCGCGGATCGGCAGCGACAGCTTTGCGAAGCCAATCCGCGGCGGGTTCCTCGTCACCCTTGGCCACGCAAAGCAGACCCATATTTGCCATGGCCATGCTTTTTCCAGGATCAAGCTCAAGCGCACGCTGGTAATGACTCGCGGCTTCATCCAGTCGGCCCTCCTGCGCTAGCAGGAATCCGAGGTTATTGTGCGCCACTGCATTCTGCGGATTGATCTCCAGTGCTGCCAGATATTCAGCGCGGGCCGCGTCCAAATCACCCGCAAGGTGTTTGCGCGCGCCGCGGTCACTGGCTTCGCGCGAGTTGCTCCTCACATCGGTGCCGCCGTCTGGCTTTTGCGATCCTGTCAGTGAAAACATCGCGATCTCCTGCATGGCTCCCTCCAAGACTCTCCGATGACCCTCAGACAATTCGGTCGATCAGTCCTTTTAACGTATCCATCGGATCGATATTTGGAACTTCAAATTGAATATCGCTGAGCGAAACACTGAACGCTTTCCCCTCTTCGTAGTGGATCGGCATCTTCAACCCAAGCCGCAAACCGGATCCATATTCGAAAGCTGCCAGTTGCCACCGCTTCTCGTACAGCGTGATGGTTTTTAGCAGCAGGTCCGCTTCCACCAGAACGTAACCGGTAATGTCGAATTTGAATTTCGGCTCGGCAGAGATAGACGCGCTCGCATCCAGCACCAGCCCCTTCTTGGGGCTCCAATCGACGTCGACGTCCGCATGTGCCGCGCCTTCGATGCCCAGCGTCCCGCCCAGTTCTATCCCGGCCTCGGCATCCACAATCGGAATGCCTGCGCCCAGCGCCGCATGAACCGAGAGTCGCAACCCAGCGTGGGCTGGAATATGCAACGCCGCGTGCCCGTGCACTGTGGTGTCTTCTTCGTGCGCCGGGTTATACGTGACGCTGAGAGCGACGTCCCGCAATTGCCCGGGACCGATACCCGCGCTCAAGTCCAGTCCACCACCGACATTCAGGAAAATCCCCACGTGCTGCCCGAGCACGGAGAATCCCAGGATCGGAATATCGATTCCAATCTTGAAGATGTTCTTTTCGACTTTCTTTTCGTCGAAGAGATCAAGTGTGCTGGGAAGCCCGATTTCACCCGTGACTCCCACTTCGCCGTTGGGCTTGAACTTGATGGCCGCGGTAGCCTGCAGCCATGGCGCCAGCCTGAGGCTGACCGATCCCCCACCATAGATGATGATTTTGGTCGCGGTGTCTTTCGGAGGCGGACCCGGCTGCCCGTCCTCGCCGACGGGCCGGTTGGTCGCGCCAAGGGTCACCGTCCCCTTCAGCATTCCCTTCTCGTAGCCCGCGGTGACCGAAGCGTCGAACGCCCCGTCATCGTAGGTAACAATCAGCTTCGAACTGATGCCCGGGATCTTCGGCGTCGCTTCCCCGTGCGCTTTGACCAAATAGCGATCCTGCTCAGGTTTCTTCACCACTTCCGCGTGGACCGAACCGCTTTCAATTCCGGGCACGTCCTTCTTGAGCTGCAAGTCGCCGGCTATAATCAGGCCGCCTTCCTGGGAATAGTGCATCGAGAGATCCGCTTGCTCCACAGCGGGGATGTCCGGCTTGATCGAGCCCTTGGCGTTGATCACCCCGTCATCGATGGACGCGGTCAGCGTGGCGGACTTGATTCCGCGCACCTTCCCAGGCTTGATTCCGATGGTCCCGCCGGCGCTGAATTTTCCCTCCTTGTATTCCGCATGAACGTTGGCGGGATCGAAGAGCTGCGTATCGAAGTCGAAACTACCGGTGAGTTCCAAGCCTCCTTTTGTGCCAATCTCCGCCGTGACCTTGCCTTTCCCTAATTTTTCGACTTCGAGCAACACCACGCCTTGCGCCTTAAGTCCTCCAGTACCGGCGGAAACGGTTAGCGCGGCTTCCGGAACCTTGATGGGGCCGGGAAATTTAAAGTCATTGGCTGTGAATGTCTTGCTGAGCCAGATGTCAACGCCATCCATCTCGACATCGATATCGAGCTTTTGAAAGATGGGAACGTCCGGCATCAACTTGCCGTGCATCACGAAACCACGGCCTTCCGCGAAACTCAGTTCGTCAAATTCCACGGGACTAAAGGCATAGAATTCCGCGAAGCGCATAGCCTGCAGCACGCCGCTCCGTTGCATGACGACGGTGTACGGAATTCCGCCCAGTTCGATCAGCGGCAGCCTCACGGTACGCGGCTTGATCACCTTTTTTGGGCGCGTCGGCACGAAGGTGCCTTTGACGTAGTTATCGGATTTTCCCGGCTCATATTTGATCTTTGCCGCGCTGAGCCCCATGAATCCAAAACGCTCGGAGTCGAAGTCCACTTCGCCCGTGTTGTGCGGATTCCAGGCGATGTGTTTCTGTTTGCCGCCGCTCGAGAGCGGATAGAGAACCAGGTTGGTGCTTTTCCCGAGGAGCCCTTTTGCCTGGATTTCTTTGGCGTTCAGGGCCTTGAGTTTCTCGAGAGGCTTATCGACCTTTTCGATGTCATCTTTCGACCAGTGTTGATCATTCGCGGGCGGGTCAAGCTTCGTACTTCCCACCACGCTTGCATACGTGATGGTGTATTGCTGGCGCAGCAGACTCGTCTCTGGGGCCTTCTCAAACGGCGGTTTTCCGACAAACGGGTGCACGGCGGCGGCGATGCTGTCGTTAATGTTCTGGCTGATTCGCGATCCCGAACTCCGATTAGCGGAGGCGTCAAGAAGCCACATGTTGGAAGTCTTGTTCAATCCGCCGAGTTGTAATTCCAGTTGATGATCGACGTCCAGAAGTCTAGGTTTTCCATCCGGCCCCCAGCGGGGGATGGTGAATTCCGTTTTGAGTTCCGTGGGCGTCCCAATGAAGTAGTTGTCGCTCGTGCCGATTTTTAAAAAGAGTATTTTGTTCGGATCATCCGCAGGGTCATCCGCAACCTTGCTTTCTCCGTTTGCGGGTGGTGCTTGCCGGACTCCAGGCTTCTTTTTCAGTTGGGTCTCTGCGGCCGTCTCTACGGTTTTCGATTCCTCATTTTTCCAAATATTTCTCTGACTTTGTGCCCCGGAGGGCCGTGCTTCGCCACCCTTTTGAATCGTCACGTTGGTGGGTGAAGCCAGAAATGCTGCCTTAAACGCCGGGATTTCCAATTTCGGTAACGTCATTTTCGAGGCTGTGACGTCGATCTCACCCGCCGCTGACTTCAGCGGAACTTGTGGAGCAGCGATGGTTGCCGATGGAGTCGCGCTGGCGGAAGGCTTATCTGCCCGCTGCACGATCTGGCGATGAACTGACCCAGTTTGCTGCAGCACGTGCGTGGCTTCATGTGCCATGAGCGGCAGGTTGTGTTGCGACTCTCCCCGGCCGAGCCAGATATCGCTCTGGTGAGTAAAGGCGCGGGCGTTCAGCGCCTCCGCCGCCGAGTGTGCAGCGGTGTCACTATGAACTCGCACATCGCTCAAATCGGAACCGAACCCCGACTCCAGTGAATTTCGTGTTGATGACTGCAGCGGCTCGCCCGCGCCCTTGTTGGCGATGGCGTGCGACGCCGCGCTTTCCATTGAAGCCGCTGAGGCAGCGAAGTTGCTCCCGGTGCTGCTAGTCTGCACACGCTGCGTATTCTCTGCGGGTGGTTCGCTTTCCTTCTCCGCGCGCTGCACCGCTGCGGGCTTCGCCGTTTCTTCTTTCTTGCCGTCTTCTGGTTTTGTTTCTCGCTGGACGGGAACCGCCCCGGACTTATCCTCGTTCTTGGGCTTATCTGTCTTGGGCTCTGGCGTGGTTTCGCGCTGCACTGCCGATGGTGGTTTCTCGTCCTTCCTCTTCTCGGGCGGATTATCCGCCCTTTGCATCACAGGAGTCGCGGACTTTGCGTTTTCTTTTTTCTTTTCCGCAGGTTTCTCCTGCTTCTGAACCGGAGCGGAAGTGTCGCGCTCGATCTTCTTCCGGTCTTCGTGACGAACCTTCCGCTGCGCTGAGGCCGGCTTCGTCTTGTCGTTATCCTTCGTTCCGTTTGACTTTGTTTCTCGCTGAACGGCAGCCGGCGTCATGTCCTCGTTCTTCTTGTCCTTCGACTCTGTAGCACGCTGAACGGGAGCAGACTTGGGCTTGTCGTCCTTTTTCTCGCCGTCCTTGGCCCGCCGGTGAATCGTTGGCGGCGTCTTTTCCCTCTTATCATTCGCCTTCTTTTCCGCGCGTTGCACCGGCGGAGACGCTGCCTTCTGGTCCTTCTTTTCGTGAGGGTTTCCAGCCCGTTGCACCGGCATTGCAGCTTTGGCGTCTTTGGTCTTGTCCTCTGGCCGCACTTCCCGCTGCACCGGCGTCGCAGCAGGCTTGTTTTCCTTCTTCTCGTCCGCCTTCGAGTCGGCGCGCTGCACCGGAGCCGCACTCTTGTCGTCCTTCTTCGTTTCTTCCGGTTTGGATTGCCGTTGCCCGACCGGGTTCAGAGCCGCGGGCGAAATCGACGAGATCGTCCCCGGCGCGATCCGCTGCCCGCCGACAACGCGGCCCGCGACGCTGTCAGCTTCCCTCTCATAGGGATCATTGCTCGCGCCGATGGCCACCTTGCGTTGTATTCCGCCGAGCGAAAACGGAGCGAGCGGTGCTACGGCAGCCCAGGCCGTACCGGCGGGAGCGGCCGGGGTGTGTGCAGGTGCAGAGGATTCCCGTTCGCCCGCTTTCAAAGCGGCGGTGCGGGAGCGCGGTTTGTGCAGTCTCTGCGATTCCGCCATCGCTTCTTTCTTAACCTTCCGCGCGGAGCAACCGAATCTAAGAAATCGCCGAGAGAAAGCCGTTAATTCTGGCGTCGTGACTCTGCTCTTCGCGGATCTCATCGATAGGCAAAGCCGCCCCAGCTTTTCGGTATTCTGCCTGAATGGCGCTGCGCAGGTGCGCGATGGAAATGCACTCCTCCGAATCGTCGATCGCAAACAGTGCGGCCTGTACCACCGCATTGCGAATCTGTCCTCCCGTCATTTCATAGCGCAACGCAATCTGCTCGAGTTCCGCATCCGGCACGGCGTGCGACACCGGTAAGTGAACCTGCCACAGGCGCCAGCGCTCGCTGGCGTCCGGCAGATAAAATTTGACTACCGAATCGATGCGCCGGCGGAACGCGCTATCAATGGAGCTGCCAAGATTTGTCGTGACGATCACAATTCCCGAATACGTTTCCAGCCGCTGCAGCAGGTAGTTGGTTTCCAGATTGGCGTAGCGATCGTGCGCGGATTTGACTTCGGTACGGCGTGTCATCAGCGAGTCGCCTTCATCCAGCAACAGCACCACATCGAGATCCTCGGCGCGCGTCAACACTTTGCTCAGATTTTTTTCTGTCTCACCTATGTATTTGTTCACGATCGCCGCTACGTCCACGCGGTAAAGATCCAGCCCCAGTTCCGCCGCCAGAATTCGCGCGGCAAGCGTCTTCCCGGTTCCACTCGGACCTTCGAACAAAGCGCGCACACCGCGGTTGAGGCCACCGGGAAGAGCCGCGCCCATCGCGGACGACAACCGCTCGCGGTGCCGGCAGCGCCGCTGGAGTTGCCGCAGCGACTCTTCCGTTGGCGCCCTCACAACGAGGTGCGGCCACGATCCGTTTTCCTCGAGCCGCGTTGCCAGCGCGTCCAGTTGTTGGCGGTTAATGGCTCGCGATGCCTGCCGCACGTCTTCGCAGGTAATGGACGGCCGGCGCGCCAACGCGGCGTAGCATTCGGCCATCGTGGTGGCGCGGCGCAGATAGCGTCCCGGCAGCGAGAATGTCTCCGCTATTTCGTTCAGTGCCTCCTGCGGAGTTCGCGGCGCGGTCTTTCGTAGAATTTGCAGGCGCTCTTCCACGGTTTCCAGCCGGAGATGGATGACCACGGAATGCTCGGTGAATGCGCCGTTCAATCCGCCCTCTGGCCCCATGATCACAGCCCACGGACCAACATATCCCCGCAACGCTGGAAGCTCGAAAGATTCACCCGGGCCAAGGTCCAGGCTAAAAACTGGCATGGCGTGATAAAGCGTGCATAAAGGACCGAGCGTGCGCTGCCCCTCTGGGTGTAGGGACGGGGGATTATCGATTTCCAGCAGACCTCGCCCCAAAGCACGGGCGATCGCGCCGGCCACCGCAAGGCGTTCCGTACCCGGAAGCCCGCGAATCAGGATGCTGCGGGCTTGCCCGGAACCAAGCAGTGCCGGCGCCTCCGTGATTTGCGCGAGTTGCGATTCGGGAAGCACCAGCGCGTCAAAAGGCTCCAGTGTCTCAAGCGCATGATGATGCGTATTCGCCAGAGGCTCTGTGGTCGGCTCGCCGCGAAGGGCGTTCCAGAAAGCGATGGGCACTCGAAGAATCCACTCGGAACGCGCAGACTCGCGATCCTGCGCTTCGAGAAAGCCTGCCTCAAGCAGCGGCCTGCAAACGCTCCACGCATCCGCATCGGAACGAGCGCGCTCGGTAATGATGTCGTGCGCTAGACTCAGCGAAGGCCGGCGTTGCGCCACGGGTTGCTGCAACGCCGCGAACAGCGATGCGAATCGCGGCTCCTCTTCCACGAGGCCCGCCAGCACTAGCGCCAGAAGCGTGTCGTCGTTTAACTCCAATTCTTGGCGCAATCCCCGCAGCGGAAGCCATGCGGAAGTTTCCTCTTCCCAACGCCGGCGCTGCTCGCGAAACCACTCGAGTGACTTGTTCCATTCGAACTCGCCGCTTTGCCGCGCCAGCAGCTCTTCGTAGTAAGGCCGCAGAAACGGGAAGTTTTCGACCACCACATCCGGATTCTGGCGCGCGGCTTCCGCCCGATTGCGCACGTGCCGGATGACACGCAATGCAGCCTCGTAAAAAAACAGGCCGAGATGGCCTCGCGGCGTGCGCGGAACATCGTCAAAAGGCAGAGTGGTGTCCATCTCTAAACCAGCCCATTGCGAAAATGAAAAGTGAAAACTCGCCCGAACGCCGGGAGCCACCCCGGATTGGCGTCGAGTCCGGAAAGTCGCACGATGCCGTTGGCGCGGCTGAGATCGAGAATTACGTCGACGTGACTGCGCGTGAGCTCGATTCTTCCGGCTTGCCGCAAAAGCGTGCGAACGATTTCGGACGAGCTTGCGTTCGGGATACCGAGGCTGCGGGCCAGCCGAATGCGGATGTACGGAAGCAGGAATGCCAGGAACTGACGGAGTGAGCTACCGGGTCGAATGCCGAGTGGGCAGCACGTCGCCAGCGAACGCCGTCTCCTCCCGAAAGGCGACAGCTGGAGCACCGCCTGCCCGCTATCGCCACCGTTGGATTCCGCGTTGGCAAACTTTGCGATCTCCTCTCGCAGCGCTTTGTGCGCACTTTTATTCCCCAATCTTCGTCGCACAATCGGAAAGCCGCCCGCATGCCAGAGTTCGACATATCCTCGGCCATCGACTCGAACACGGAGTTCCCTTACGATCTCGGACCTTCCATTCGAAAACCAAAAAGGGGGCAAGCGATAAATATCCGCCGGAGCGAATAGTTCGCCGGGCATTTCCCCGGGGGTGCGCCTGTCCAACCGCGCAAGAACCTGCCACACTGGATCGGCACTGAGTTGACCGTCGTCAACATAGAGCAGTGCTCTCGCAATCAGCTCGAGCAGTTCGCAGGCAGTAAGTTGCAATGAAACATCCGCTGCCGCTTCCAGCGACCTCGGCAATTCCAACGACTTGAGCAGATTCACCAGGAACAAAACGCCCCCCAGTTCCGTTGAGAAGCGCTCACACGGACTCGGCGTGGGCGCTGCATCATCAGCGCTGTCGAGTCTGGAAATGGTAGAAGGAACTGTCTCTTGTTGGTTCAAGCTAGGTTGCAAAGCGCGCGCCTCGATCGAGCAGTGAGTTTCCAAAGACTGTTCCTTCGTGACCGATTCGGAAATACTCGCGCTCGCGCCTGCAGAAATTTGCCCTGGTGGAAACGATACGATTGCGCGCCCGGACAATTCGTGCGGAAGATCAGCACCCCTACTGCCGGAAGCTTCAAAGCTGACGGTCCCCGCTTTGACAGCCGATGGTGGAGCAGGCGACGGAATCAATTGGTCGAATTCTGTAGGCGCCAGAAAGTGAATCGCTTCTCTATGCCGCTCACGTGAGGGTTGTTCCTCGCCCGTGAGACGCGGCCCATCCCCAAACGTAGAGGGCTGGGCCACCGCCCGTTCCGAATGCTTGGTCGGTGCGTGTTCTCTCCGTTCGGCGTTCGCTCTAAGAAGACTCTTCCTCCATTGCACCAAGGACCCTCCAAATGAACGCGCACGCACGATACGCGGTGAATCCTGGAGCAGGAGCGACACCGCCAGTAGGACGGAGTGCTCAGCGCTCAGGGTCGGAGGCACCTGCGACTCAGGCAACAGCACGCGCCACGGCGCGGGCTCCGACTCCTGAAATTCCCGCAAAGAAGTTCCTGCGCGTATGGATTCCCGCGAAGACCTCGAAGTTCCTGACGCTCGCTCTCCGGGGGCAGGAACACTGTTTTCGAAGGGTCGCTCGAATCCCGCGCACAAGTGCTCGATCTCGAAAGCGCGAGCCACTTCCTTGAAAATGATCAACGCCTGACTGGGCGAAAAAACGCTCACGACTTCAACAGCGTTCCCTGCCAGCGCAAGATGCGCCAACATTGCTGGAACGTAACGCGCCTCTCGTACCCACGCTGCAAATACCGCGTCCATCGCGTTCACAGGCAGCGTGCGAAGAATCGCGCGCCACCACCATAATGCCGGAGCGATTCCTCGCAAGAGATCTACCGCCAGGCACGCAAGCAATTCTCCCTGATCGGCAAACAACACCGCGTTGGCGTTGAGCGGCACAAACCCTCGAGCCGGCCGCGCAGCGCCGCGCGAGAGTTCGGCGAGCTCATCCTGTGCCGCGCGTTCCCATGGCCGCGTAGCCGCAATCGCCCACGCGTTCGCCTCCAGCTGCCGGGGCATCGGATCCCGCAATCTACGAACGATCAATGTCGCCGCAGCCGAAAACCCCGGCGGCTGGAACTCGACTGTGTTTAGCAGATGTGACAAGCTGAGTCCCACCGATAAGCGGCTGTCCGGATCGCGACGCCTCGTCCGAATCCCCCGCGTGGCTATGGCGCTGGCCATGAACAATCCCTCACCGTGGAAGCAGACAACGGCGCGCCTTCGCCAACTGCATGAGCAGCAACGCCAGCATAGTGAGTTGTGGCCGCGGCAGATCTTCGCAAGTAGAGCGACAACCCGACACCTGCCCCAATTAGCACCACGCTGATCACCTGCGTCAAAGAGAACGGCCCAAGCACAACCGCAAAATCGCCGCGCAAAAACTGGTCCAGGAAGCGACCAACTCCGTAGACAACCAGAAAAGCGGCCAGTCGCAACCCGGCCTTGCCCGGACGCCAACTGCTGAAAACGGCAAAGAGCACCAGGGCGAAAAGAGACGCATAGATTTGAACAGGATGGACAGAAAGCGAAAGCGCATCGCCCGGCGCAATCCATCCGCGGCTGAGATGATCGTCGTAAGCTTCTGTCCCCAGCCCGAAAGCAACGGCCCAGGGAAGAATGCTTCGCGTACCGAAATCGTCGCCGTTGAGAAAGCAGCCGAGCCTCCCAATGGAAACACCCAGCGCCACTCCGGGAACCAGCGCGTCGGCATAGCGCAGAAACGGCAGGCCGCGAATGCGCAGATAAACGGCTATCGCCAACATGCCTGCCAGAAGGCCGCCGTATTCGGCGCGGCCTCCCGACCAGAAACGCAGCCATGCGTAGGGACGTCCGTCGGTGCCGTAGTATGCGAAACCCAGCAGGTAGCCGCCCCACAAGCCAAAGAAAATGGCGCAAGCTCCTGCCCAGTAGATCGCGCGTCCACTTACGCCCTCTCGCGCCGATGTCCACACGACAAACAGGAGGGCGGCCACCAGGGACAAACCCCAGAACACTCCGGGATCCACCCGGGACCAGAATCGCAAGACCGCCTCAACACTCGCAGGGTTCAGGGCCATTGCTTCGGCGCACATGGTTTCCCCTCCCTAGCCATTTCGGTTGCTTCGCCGATGAGCAAAGAAACCAACGGCCAACAGACCAAGCAAGGAAGCGAATGACGTGCTAGCCGCCTTGGCTTGCCCGCAACAATGGGATCCGCCTCCACGTCCATGTTCCGGGCCTCCTGATCCGGCCTGGGGATCGCCCTCAAAGGTTGCGTTGACGTACCCTTCCTTTCCTTGAGGAATGTGCATGCGATAGCTGTTTTTGTTTTTGTCGGGTTGTTCCAGCGTGTCCCCGTTTTCTCCAAAGAATTGGTAGCGCCAGGCGGGCTGTGCGCCTTCGTATTTCAGCCCGAAGCCGAACGAGCCCGCCAACGTGGCGATTTGATAGGTGGTTCCGTGAATGGTGATCGTTTTGCCCGTGTGCCGATAGCCGTGGGCCGTCCAGATGAGACTTTGCGGAGGCAGATTCACTGCGGCCCGTGCGAGTGCCTCTGGCCGATATTCTTGCGGCGTGACGGCCTGTGTGCGGATTTGCAGGTCAAAAATCTGCTCGTTTTCGTTTATCGGCACGTAGCCTTTTGTAGCGATAATCGCGATCGGTCCACGCCACATCTTCCCAGTCGATACGGTTGGGAAGTTCATGTTCACGATGGCCGCGTTATTAACGATGTTGGCATGGTAGCACCACGGCGTTTGCGTCGCGGACCCGCAGGAAGCGTCGGTGCTCGGGGGTTTCGCATCGAGAATCACGACCGCACATCGATGCGGAACGGCCTCGAAGCCGGTCGGGCCGGTCAAGTCTCCTGGGTCCTGCGCGGGAATATTCCACGGTCCAATGGCGAAGTTATACGTGCCGCTTGCCGGAATGTCGTGCGGAGCCGCCGGATTTCCCGCCGCTGCCGGAACTTTCACCGACAAATCAGCGATGTTCGGAATACCATAGTTCTCAAGATAAAGTGTGGGAAATATCTGCGGCGCAAGCACCGCTGTTCCGACTGCCTTGGACGCACCGGTCTGCGCATTCACTGTGCTGTTCTGCACGACAATCGAGAAATTGTTGTCAGTCGTCAAATTCAGGTTCGTCGTGCCCCCATTGGCACTGATCGAGGCCACGGAAACGCCGTTGCACGTAGCGCCTGTGTTGACGGTGCCTACTCCCCAGGTGGTGTTGGTCGGCGGGATCAATGCGCCCGTGGCCAACTGAGTGTCGGGCGGAGGAGGCCAGGAGTCTTCATCCGCGGAGCCCTGTCCTCCACTCACAATCACCCGTATCACGTTCAAATACAGGCCAAAGGCGCCGCTGCCGCCGGCATTGGGATTATTGGGCTTTGCCCAGGCGTCGGTGCCAGTCAGCGGGATTTTGATTTCCACGGAATAGAGATAATCGCCAGTGCTGGCCGATGTGCTGATGCGCAGATTCGCTGCAAGCCATGCAGGTGCAGGTGCTGTCGATCCCCCAGCGCCAGGAAAGTTGTTGCCGCCAACGTAATAATCGGGCGCAGTGCTCGGCGGAACGTTCGTCGCTGTCCCGCCTCCCACAAATGGATAGATCGTCATGAGCCGCTGGTCCGCGACGTTGCCGGTCGGGTCGTACGCGATCATGATCGCGTCATTGCTGTTCGATACCGCAGTATGGAATTCGAACCCCAGATAAATATCAGTTGCATCTTGTACTCCCAGCACCGTGGCGTTCGGCAGCACCGTCCCGTTGACGCGGTTGTCAAACACATATCGGAATCCTCCTCGCCAGCCCAGGTCGGCGGCGCCGGCGCCCTGATCTATATTTCCATCGATAGTAGGAGAACCAAGTCCGAACCAGGCAGTATTTGGAAAGCACAGATTGTAGTTTTTGTTCTGCGCCAGAAGTGCCGGGGAAGAGCCCAACATCAACAGCAAACAAGCCAATCCAAAAATCCCGCGGAAACAAACCAATCCCGAGATACCCGAATTCTTAGTTGTCCCCATGTTCTTCTCCTTCCATTCGTTCTGATTAGGACTAAGCAGGCTCAACGGCCTGCACCAATTGACCGGTAACCGATGAATTCGTCGTCGAAGTCACGATGATCGTGAGCGTCGTCGCCGTTGCATTGGAGCCCGCTGTGATGTTGAGTTTCAGGTTTTGAGAATCGCCTGCGTTCAGCGTGGTGAATGACCCTCCACTGACAATCGTCACTCCCCAACCAGTTGAGGGATTCGCGAACGGCGGGTTGGGGAAAGACACTTTGTAGCTGTCCGGGTTTTTCAGCGTCATCACGAACGTTGCCGTGACCGCTTGACCCGTGAGTGGAACAGCAATGGCGTTTCCGTCCTGCTTTCCAGGGGAAAACACGCCGGTCAATTGCACGAAAACAGCGTTCTGCGGTCCCGGAGGCGGGCTGCCTACGGTGAGCGGATAAGGTTGGTTGGGTGAAGCGTTGAGGCCTGTTGGATTGGACTGCGATTTCACGCTGACGGAAACATTTCCGACGACGCCATTGGCCAGCGAAGCCGGCACCGACACCTTAATAAGGAACGCATAATTGAGGCCTTGCGGAGGCACGCCTTGCGGCATGCTGATCTGGGCGGGCACGATTGGCGCGTGCGACGAGTCCACCAGAACGGCCGACCAGCCCGCATCCACCGCGGCCGTTACATTGTAGGTCTCAAGCTGCGAAGTGGTTCCCGTAACCACGTAGGTCAGAAAGATGTCCTGTCCAGCCAGGACATTAGTGGTCTGCGAGGCTTGCGTTTCCGCAACCTGGATCAATCCGTTAGCCACGGAAGGCTGCCCCGGCAGCACCACCACGGCAATTTGCGCGCTCCCGCTCGGATTAGTCACCGTAAGCAGCGTGTTCAACTGAGTGGTGATGCCTGTCATCAGCGGCACCGTGAAAGTGAGCGAAGTGTTGTTGCTGTCTGAGGTGAACGTGTTAACCGTCGCGTTGCCGATGGTCACCGTATTAAGGGCGGGAACTCCGAAGTTGTTTCCTTGAACGGTGATCTGGTCCCCCACCTTGAATGTCGTGGAAGGAAGCACGCCGTTGATCACCACTTTCCCTCCCGCTCCAAGCCCTTCCAATCGCAACAGCCGCGTCTCGTGATCGGTCAGTACGGCCGAAAATTCGTTGAAGATGTCGGCCAGGATCAGATCGCCTGGGTTCACTTGTTTGGGTATTGGTGCCATCGTGCCTCTCTTTCTTCTAAGGTCTTGGTACCAGCGCGAAATTCGAAAAATTCCACCGGGATAAGTTGAATTGCGGCTCACCTTTGTATGGGAGATAACCCGTTGTGAACAGCAGATACGGCGTCGTGCTAGTCGGCGGAACGCTGGCGATCGCCTGCATGTTTTCCCGCACCGAATAGAGCCAGATCATTTCCTGTGTGGTCGTATCAGCCGGCGGGCACAAGAAGGACTCCTGCAGCGTTGCTTCCATTCGCAGCCCTTCGATGAAAACAGGATTCCGGCTTATCAGATTGGCGAAAAATCCGGTCGAGCTGAATCCCGTCGAGGAACTTCCCCCAGCAACCGGCAACAATCCTGCCGCCGGCAAGTAGCGAAAGAAATTTTGCGCGGTCACCGAACTCAGCGAGCTGGAGCCTAACGTCGCACCAAGCTCCGCCATGTGCTGCTGGAATTGCAAAAAGATCGCCAGGCCTTCCCTGCAGCGCCGGTCACCACTGAAAACCGGCCAACGCAGCGACGCAGGCGCGCAGACAACCGGCCGCCGAACCGACCACATGTCCACGAACTGAACGCCAGCCGCGGTCCAATACACCAGTGCGAGTGGCACGGCGCAGTCCGTCAGAATGCCCGGCTCGCGCAGCGCATCCAGCGCTCCGTATTCGTCAAACAAAGAGGCGCCGGTCGCAGGAGGAAAAGGATTGGCCGGAAACGTGGAAAGCGTGTCGGTGCCAAAACACAGATGCGCCACCACATTGCGGAAGGTCGATAGCAACGGCGCGATTTGCGCTTGCAATGAGGTTGACGCCGGCGGCGTCAGTCCGACCACTTGCGCGAACAGCGGTTTCAGTTGCGCATACAGCTGCACCGCCTGCCCTGCCAATGTCGTCGCATCACTCGCGGTTGAAGTCGAAACACCCAGCGGGAGCAGGCAGAATTTAACGCCCTCCACCGTATTGCGGCTCGCGCATATCGAAGCCACCCCGGACCCCGACGGATAGGTAGCGGACGTCGAACCCTGGTACCCGGAAGCCGGCGACACCGTCAGCAAATAGCAATCGAGATTCGTCGGCACAACTTCCTTCGGCGGCGTGCATTCCGCAAACAGGCCCGCATTGGCGCTCACCACATCCGCTGTCTTCACCAGAGCCAGATCGACATCCGCTGGCAGTGCCACCACCTCGCCTTTGCGATTCAACGCCAATCCCTTGGTGATGTGCAGAACCGGCTGCGCGATATTGCTGTTGTCGCCGAGCTTCGCTTGCAGGCCCCAGGCCACCCCTTCGCCAACGACTCTGCCCAACTGGCGGTGCTGCTGCGCATTGGCGACCTGTAGAGTCGTCAAGTCTTCCGCGGACAAAACACGACCGTTGAAGAAATTCGTGTTCAGAATTCCGCCCGAGAGAACCGGTGTGTTTAGGTTCACGTTAGCCATGCCTTACAACTCGCTCCTTGCCGCCAACAAATCTCTCGATCAAGCCGCGCGAATCTCGCTGATTTCGACCATGAATCCCGCTGGCGTATCGTTTCCCTTCGCATCGACCACCGCCACGCGAATCCCCCCGCTGTCGAAAGACACGAATTGCACAATGAAGGGGTCCGTCTTAGCGCCGGCAATCGCCACACCTTTAACTACATACGTATTCGGGCTCGGGGGACTCGCCGCAGGCTGCTGATACGGAGGGAAGCCCGTCCACTGCAGGAGGTACATGCCGCCGCCCAGTGAGTTGGCCGTCAAATTGTTGAACGTTGGACCAGAAGCCACCGCCGCGCCACCGCCCTGGATCAAAAAAGTCCCGGCAGCCACAACCGACGATCCCGCGACCGCGCCGCCGCCCGCTCCAGTCCCAGATCCACCGTTCAGCAGGTATTCCTGCAGCAATCGCGTCTCAAGTAGATAAGGCCGGCGCGTTTCATCGACGGTTACGCCGCCAACTACTTGCCAGCCGCTGGCGCCGCTGCCGACGGTAAATTTGAGCTCCGCCAGAAGCACGCACTGCTCGCTGGGAATGCAACAGCCGCAATTCGGCGCGCTGGACGTGAGCGTGGGCCGCACTTCCGTAACCCACACCAGGAAAGCGGCGCGCAGGAAATCCGCGGCATCGTCAACGTACAGCCGAATGGGAGTGTTGCCCGTCGGCGGTGAACTCACCACCGCTGTAGCCGTCGCCGGACTCAATTGCCGGACCAGATCCTCCAGCTGGCCTTCCGTAACCGAACTCGGCGCGATGTCCGTAATCTCAATCCGCCGCAACAACACCCCGAAAGCCCGGATCGTTTCTTCTTCCACCTGCGATGGGCTGTAGCACAACCCGCTCGGCAGACTTCCCGATGGAGGAGAAGCCGGCGGCGAAAACGGCGGGGAACTGAGAGCCTCTGTGTCGATGCAAAGCTTCAATTGGAAAGACTCCGCGATCCTCGAGGGCTCCATTGCATCTTGCTGCGTGCGGCACGGCTCGCCCGGAACGGGCACCGTATCCGTTAGGCATTCGCGGTAACAAAGAACCACACACACGGGAAGCGTGAACGGCGGATTCCCAAAGATCGGTTGCAATGCTGCCTGATTGGCCGCCAGCCAGTCGTTAATACGCGCGCACATCAACTGCTGAACATGAATTTCTTGTCCCAGCGGATTGATTGCCACTCCACACGAAATCTGCACCTCCAGATCCGGGGACGTCACCATCTGCACTTGCAACCCACAAATGGTCCCGTAGCCATGTGCCAGACGATTGTGTGAACGACCCTTGGCCACGAAATAGGTTTGCGCCTGCTTGAATTCATCCACACCAAGCACCATGCCGTAGGTGTAGTTGACGCGCTTGAGAGGGTCGAGCTTTGGCAAGCAAGGTGTCGCCGTTTGTGTGCTCATGGACACTTCTCCTGCGGTCGCAGTTCGCGGCACCGCGTGTATAGGGAGCGGCCGCCGAGCCGTTTGCGGTCCTTCGCGGAAATCGGCTCCACCGGCGCAAGGTTCCCGCCTGCGAGATAGCCTTGTCCGAGCACTAGGCCTACGAACCGGCTGCTTGGCCCAAGCAGCGTGTCCACTCCGAGCTGGGCTCCACCGGCGCGAAAGAACGCCCAGTAGAGTTGCACGTCGAACGAGGTATGCGCAGGCTTCTCAATTTCCGTTACGCGCTCTGCCACCGCCAGCTTGCTTTGCTGCGCTTCCGCGGAATCCGTCAGCGAAACTGGCACAAGCACCGTGAACTGATGCGCATTTTGCTGAACCGGCAGCGCCACGGATACAAACAGAATCCAGTCCTGCAGCTGCGGTCCGCCCGAAGGCAGCATTGCGGGCAACGTGATCGACGCAAAATTGCCCCAGGCACTGCTGCCCGTCAACGAATACGCGGTATTGAGCGCGGAAATAGTCTTGTAGCGCCGCGCCAGAAACGCCTGGTACGCAGCCGCGTCCGAGATAGAGACTGCCGCGTACGTGAATCCAATGCCGTCACGCAGGAAACGCTGCCAGTCTTGTGCCTGCGCGCTTTGTGCCGGCTGGATTGCAGGCAGGACCAGCGTCATGTCGTCAAACCCGATGTAATTTGTCACCCACGCATCATTCAACGTACCAATCGTTGAATACTGCGTTTGCAAATAACAACGGTAGAGCGCGCTTAGCGGCTCGCTTCCTTGCGCCGGACTCCACTTGGAACCCGATGCGGTACCTACCGAACCTGGGCCAGTCACTGTCGTAACATCTCCCAGCAATATCCCAGGCGCCCCGCGTGTAAGAAACTTCTCCACCAACCGCACCGAAAAAGTCGACGAGGGCAATGAGCTCGCGCACGTTCCCGAGGTGCACGCCGGATTGTCAAAGAGCGATTCATCAGGAGACGCGTCGGTCATCAGCCGGATGGCGCGTACAATTCCATTCGGCGTCCCGCGTTCGCGAAACATTTGCAGCGCATGCGATATCACGAGCCGCCGCGTCCGCTCGCTCCAGGTGGGCTCCAGTTCGAGAGAAAACCACGACGCCAGCCAGTCGAGATACTCGGCTGGGACCAAGCGCGAATCGAACAACTCCTGAACGCCTGCTATTTTTCCTTCCAGAACCGTGTAAAAACCCTCTAGGTTGGCTAGATACCGGTCCAGAAAAGATGCGGACACGGCGTCGTCGCGATACGTCGCCGGCAAATAATGGCGCAGATAAGAAAACCTCGGGTAATAGATGCGCAGCGCGTGCAGCCGTGGAGAGTTGCGCCCAGTCCCGCGCAACGTAAGCCGCAGCTGCAGGTAGCGTCCCTGTGCGCGCTGAAACAGCAACTCCAACGTACCCACGCGATCCGCTGGTCCCTGAAGCTGTGATTTGACGTACGGAATTTCCGGGCCGTTGTCTCGGACGTAAGGAGTTGGTTCGAGTTGCCAAGGAGCATCCGGCAATAATTGCAGCGAGTCCGCCGCGCGGCTCTCAATCTGCACCGAAGCGCCGTGAGGGATGCACGCATCCAGGAAAAGCCGATGCCACACGCATCCCGGCAGTTTGCCGTCAAATCCAGTCGACCCCGATGCGCTTTGTCCCGCGGGTGTTTTTTGCGGAAGAATCAGCTGTGCTTGAAGCTGATACTGCGGCTGTGGCTGTTCAGCAAGCGGATACCACACATCTTGGTAGTCGTAATAAACGCCCGATGGCGTAGCCACCAGGTCTTTTCCTCCGAACTGGCGCATTGGGAAGTATTGCGGACTCACATTCACCGAAAACGTGTTGCCGCTAATTGTTAGATTGCATGCGAAACATTGATCTCCCGCGCTCTCCGCCAGGTAAAGAACTCCTCCCGTTGAACCAGCGCTGGGAACCAACGCAAAGTCGTAGGCCCGTATTGCTTGCGGGTCAGGATCCTGCGGGCTTGGTGCTGCCGGGACGTACTGCGCCAACGCATTGTCCAGCGGAACGGCCGGGCCGACCTCTGTGCCTTCCTGAAAACGATGCACAATCGAAAACAAACCGCCTGGCGGATTCTCCAGCAGCAGGACACTGCCGTCCGGCAGCGCGGCGATGGCAACAACGTCCGAAAATGCTGCCAGAGACACCGCGAATTCCGCCGTGATCGGACTCGAGTCGCAGGAGGGTTGTGCGGAACTTAGTGCCGCGCCAACGGGCTGAAAGATTTCCGGAGCCGCCGGTTTGGCTGGAACTGCCTGTAAACTCTGCACGCGCAGCTCGCGATCCAATTTCCAGTAACGCTTGTTCACGCGGTCGAGAACAAAGATTCCGCCGTCGGGCGCCACCGACATGTCGAACGGCGCAAAGGCCACATCGCTTGGCCAGAGCTGCCGCTCCGGTGGTCCTCCCGCATACAAATCGAACACCAGCAGTCCCGCAGGCTGCAGAAGCCCGACCACGAGATAGTGCTGCGGCGTAACCGCCAGCCCTGAAAATGTGAGTTGAGAGACGCCAGCAGGATTCGCGTCGAAAAACTGCCCTTGCAATGCGCAGGCGCGCTGCAAATCGCTAGCCGCCCAGAAATGTTCGGTTGCCTTCTGTTTCGCTCCTCGAAAACGGAGCTCCTGCTGCGACTCCGCAATCGAGTACCAATTGCCGTAACGATCTTGCCCTGCCCCGCGCCGATTGTTTTCACCGAGCGGGAGTTCTCCCGGATTTCTGGGGAAGATGAACAGGTTCTGGTGCAGGCTGAGCGTCGCATCGCTCGCATTCCAATCAAACAGCGGCTCCGCGGCGGGAGATGATGCGCTGCCAGCCGGATTCCAGTCTGCCGGACCGTACACAAGATGGAATCGAGTTTGATTGACGTCCATAAATTCTCTAACACTTCGGCTGCAGCATCGGAACCGCAAAGAGCTGCTTTGCGGGCGGAGGCGCCACCACCGTAATGTCTTGCGGGTCGCCGATGGTCACACTGATCTGCAGCAACTGCGGCAATTGCAATCCGCTGATCGGCAGCTGCGTGATCGCCGCCGACGTGGCATCCCACAGCAGTACGCCGTTTATGTCGCTGATCCCATCGACCTTCAACGCCTGAATCAAAATCCCCGTTGGATCGACGGTTTTCGACAACGGCCAGCCCGTCGTGTTCGATCCTGCGGGAATGGGCGACAAGTATTGCTGCACCGCCGTTTGCACCGCTTGTGTGACGGTCGCAATATCTCTCCCTGCCAGCACGTCCACCCCGATCGCAACCGACAAGCCCACGTACACGGGCCCACGGACATACACCTCCGTCGTCACCAACCGTCGCGGCTCCAGAAAATTGCAGATCGCATCGAGAAACACGATGTCCGGCTCAGGCGCGCCGGGCCCCTGGGGAATCGCCAGAACGGTCACAGCGCCTGGCGTCGTGTCCAGCGAATTGTCCGGACTGAAAAGCGGAAGAATCTCCACGCGCCCCAAAGCGATCCCCGGCGTTTGGTTCACGATATCGGTGAAGTCCTGCTCGGAAACCGCTCGCCCGCCATCTTTCAAATAGCTCGGTATGTTGCGTTCCGCGTCGGCAACCGTTTCGCCGTCATCCCCTCCCCATGTGGGAAGCGGATTCTCCACCGTGAAACCCGCGGGAAGCTGCGGACTGTTTTGAATGGACCCAATGCCGAGATTCCCGATTGACCCACCGCCATACGCATAGCTCGCTGCGATCGTTGCTCCGGCCGGCGGCCGCGTACCATTTAGTCCCGTCCCGAACGTGATCAGGCCGGACTCGCTATCCGGCACATACACGTTTGACGTCGAAATCGCCGACGGCGGTAGCGTTGCTCCCGGCGGCAACGCCGGATCGCGCACCGGAACCTCCGGCGGAGCTGCCAGAATGTCGTCAATGCTCTGCCACAACGAGCCGTTCACGGCCAGTTGAATCGTCGATGTGATCACCGGCGTGTTGGCAAGTTGCACTGTCTGGTCCGGATCACCGGTTCCCGTTCCCAGCGGCTCGCCCACAACCTGGATTTGCTGCGTCACCCGCGTCGCATTGATCCCCACCCAGCTGAAATCGGCGGTGGCCGTCGCAGGGTTGGTTCCGTCGGCGTTCGGCTTGAGCCGCATGCGGATCCATGTAAGCAGTCGGCTGCCGATCGACGGGTCGTCGATGGTCGGCGGAAAATCCCCGGTGCCTCCCATCAAGGGCGCAAGCTGATCCCAGACTCCGATGTTTGCAGCCGCTGGAATCGTGATCTGCACCAGCGTCAAATCCTGCAAAGGATTCGCGTCCGCCCGGAACGTCAGGTCCTGATAAACCGGCTGATCCGCTTGCAGCGTTCCCGTGGCAACCGAAAACTGCAGCGAAGGCTGCGTCGCGTCCGTGCTGCCGCCTCCCGGAAACAGGATGCGCGAGGCATCCTCAACCGCCGGCATGACGCCCAGCGTTATGGTTCGGCCGCGAATCGCGTTCAAGACGTCCGCGCTCTGCGCGCTTTCGTTTGCGCGCGTCAGCAGAGCCAGCCACAGGCTGCCATCCACCGTGTCCATCCCATTGCTGAGGCTCACCGAAGGAATGGACGCCGAATTCGTGGGCGGAGCCAGCGGCACGGTTTGATAAAACTCCAGACTCGACGGGTCCACGCCAAACGTGCTGTACAGGCTGCCGTAGGTGGTCTGCGCACTCTGCTGTTGATCCACAGGCAGCGGTTGCCGGTAGTACGCCAGCATCTCGATCGGAAGCACGTCCAACCCGTTCTGTGTCACGAATCCGACTTTTCCCGCATACACCGGCAGGTTTGCCGGTAACGTCACCGTCTGTAGCGGTCCACGCTCGTTCGTGATCCTTACCACTCCTTGCGCCGCGCTGGCCGGCCGCAAAGTGATTCCCAACAGCGTCAGGAACTTCAGCCGGTTCCGCTCGGGTACCAGATTCGCCCGGTACTGCAGGTTCTCCGTCATGAACGCAAACAGCTGCAGCAACGTGATTCCCGGATCGCTGTCATTGAAATTCGTCCACTCGGGGTTGTGGACAGAGATCCGCGCCATCGCCTCCTGCAAAATCTCGGAGTAGTTGCGATCGTCGAGTTGGGGAATGATCAGCGGCATGTTCGTTCCGTAAGACTCACCCTCCGAGTTGCACCGTAAGCTGCAGTTGCTCCACCGTCTGGCTGGCCACCAGTTCGTATTGCAGGGTCGCCACCGCGGCGCGCGGGTCCTCGGTGTCCGGATCGACGGCCACGCTCAGCACGTTGATGCGCGGCTCCCACAGCGACAACGCCGTTTCGATCTCCTCCTGAATCCTCTGCCGCGTTGCCACCGTGTTCGGGGCAAACAGAAATGCTCTCAGCTTCGCTCCGAACCCCGTCAGCATTAGCCTCTCTCCAGGCTGCGTCAGCAAAATCACGCGAATCATCTCGCGGATATTTTGGGGACCGCTCGACCACGCCCAGCGTCCATCGGCGCCAAGGCGTGGCGGAAAACTGATCCCTTGTCCAAAGAGTGTCGCGGCATCCATGTCACGAACTCCCCTTCGAGGTAAGAGTCGGAATCGGAAAACAGATCTTGAGAAATGGCAGCCAGAAGAAAACGATGTTCAGCAAGATCACGAAAATGAAAAGCACAATGAACGCGCAGATCGTGATGATCGGAATCGAAAACGAACAGATCATGCCCAGCCCGTAGCCGCTCGCGGCCCCGATATCCCCGTCCATCAACTTCTTCAATCCTTGCACTCGCTGCATCTGCTGGTTCAACTGATCGGAAATCATGAACGCCACGCCCTTGTCGTACTTGCGCAGCGCGGCCGGCGTCGTGTCCACGGGCAAGGCCACTTGAATGCGCCTCGCCGGCGCATCGGGATCGAAATACGACGCTAATTGAAACGGCTGGCTCGGCTCGCTGACCACAACCGGCGCGGGAATTGTCTTCACCGCACACAGTGGCCGCTGATAAAGGCAACGAATGATGAACCAATCGTCTCCCAACGGGTTCTGAGGATTGTTAGTCGGCGGCGGAATCGTCGTTTGCGGCACCGGCCCCGCCTCGCTCAGTGCGTTTTCGACCAGCGTCTCGATTTTTCGGCTGGTTATGAAATCCTCACTGCTCGGAGGACGCCCGATCAGGTCGTTCAGCTGCGGGTCGCTCATCAACGGACCCGCGTATCCCGCGGGCAACTCGGCGGCCTGGCCCACTTGCGTCACGGCGGATTCGAATGCCTTCGCCGCGGTGGCGGCCATCACCAACGCTTGCGCCAGCGTCGTTTGACTACCGTCCTTCGCGTCGCCCATGCTGGCGCTGAGCGCGTTGTACAGCGTGCCTTGCGCTCCCGTAAGCGACCCCGCCTGATTCGCATCCTGAACCGCCGCCCAGACCAGCGGCAGATTCGCCGACAAAAATGTTCCGAAGTCGATCAGGATCAGCGCCGAGCCCTGCGCTACCGCCAATTCGTCCGCCGGAATCGCTTGGCTGCTGCTGTGGACCCACGAAGACGTGTCGAGAGAGGACGCCCAGTTGTAAAGATCGGCCCACGGGTCCAACACCCGCCGCTGAAAGTCCACCTTGCGCGGATCGTCAGACTCCGCGGGCGCGGGCGGTGCGTTTTGCTGCGCTTGAAGTTCCGTTGCGGATACATACGCTTGCCGCTTCCCGACCGGAATCACGCCCGCAAACAACCTGCGCTGCCAACCATTGCTGCTGAATTGCAAATTAAACAGCGCCAACTGCTCCTCACCCGGAGCAAGCGTTGTCGCATCGCTGACCTGCAGCCATCCGGGCGGGATTGTGCCCGGCAGTGGTACCGCGTTCGCCTGCGTTGTTGCCGCGCTCGAAGTGGAACTCGCCGGATTCGGTATCCACGCGTATTCATCGTAGTTCTTCAAATTTGGTGGGCCGCTCGGAACTGTGCTGATGGAAGACTTGAGCTTCAATTTGCGCACTACAAACGTCGTGGTCTCGCCTTGATTCCTCTTGACGGTGTGATCTGGAAGCCCCGGCAGCCGGCATGCCAGTGACGCGGCAACAAGATAAAACCGCGCATGCACCGGCTGGAATAATTTCAGAACCGTTGGAGGAGCATCCCCCTCGGCAATCGAAGTGCCGCCGCCATTCGAATTGCTGTTCGATCCGCTGCTGCCTGCCGAACCATTGCCCGAATTGGCGGCGCCACTCGTCATCGGTGGCAGCCCTGCACTCGGAAAGCGCCAGCTTTCCGGTTGCGCGATCAGCGAGTCCATCGAAGAAGGGTTCTGTGCCAGCAGCGCTTGAAAGTCCTGCATGAAAGTGTCGGTGCTGAATCGCAGAATGGCCGGGCTGCGAAACGCGGTTTTATCCGTCGCGGCCGCGAATCTCCCCCAGAGCGGCGACGGCGACAGCCATTGTGTTTGCGTTTGCATTCTTGTCTACCAGATATTTCCCGCGCCAGGCGTATAGCTGGCGCTCACCACGCTGTTTGTAATTACCGTGTCCGCCTGCACCACTCCGCTGAAGGTGGACATGCCTGCATTCACCGTGAGCGTTCCCGCCGTAATCTCCGCCGTGCTCGCGTTCACGGTGACTTTTGCCGATGCCGTAACCGTGATTCCCGCTGATTCCATCTTTGCGGAGTTCCCGTTGCTGTCCTGCAAGGTGATCGACCCGGGGCCGTCCTGAAGCGTCACCGTTTGTCCTGCCGGCGTTTGCAAGGTCATCGTCTCTTTGCCGTCGGTGTCATCCAGCGTGATTTGCACTCCATTCCGCGACTTGATCGTCTTTATGTAGTTGTTCCCTGCCCCATCCATCGATTGCGGCGTCTTGTCCTGGCCGTTCCAAAATGCGCCTACCACGCACGGCTGGCGCGGGTCTCCGCCCATGAAAATCACCAGCACTTCATCGTTTGGATCCGGAATAAACCACGTCCCGCGATTGTTGCCTCCCATGGTGGTTGCGAGCCGCGCCCAGGCTTCGTAAGCGGCTCCTTGCCCGTCCGGGGACCACGGCAGCTTCACCTTCACGCGTCCTTGTCCGTCCGGATCCTTGATGTCGCTCACCAACGCCGGATATGCGCCATAAAATCGGCCACCGTAACCGCGTGGCGCGCGCACGTCCCGTATCTCCTCGACCCATGTCTCGACCATGCTCATGACGTTGCGATTCCCGGCCTTTCCACCGCGAACTGCGTCCGATACCCGTTGATGCCATCGAAAATGTGGCGCGCGCGTGTGATGTAATACACGCCATCGAACATCTGACCCAGCGCTTGCAGCGTTAGCTTGGTTCCCACTCGCAAACGTGCGTCGCCTTCCGCGATACCTGTTCCAGTGACAAAACGCCGCGCCACGCGCCGGTACTCGCTCTCCGAAATTGCCTGCGCTTCCTGCGCTGTGAACGGCAGGTCGTGCACCACCTGCTGATCGTGTTGACCGATAGCCGTCCCCAGCGTCTTGCTCCCTCCTTGATCCCCACTCAGTTCGCCAACCAGAACCGAATCCGTTGCCCGGTGACTCAATGCCTGCTTTCCCGAAACGTCCCAGCCGCTGACCACGAAGCCGCTGGCCTGCCCTGCAAGATCGGCCGCCACCGAAAATTCGTGCAGGCCTTGCCCGAACGTCAGCGTTACGTCGCTCGTCTCCCGATGGCTGCGCGTTTGCGCGTGCAGCGTGCTGCCATCCACCCACACTTCCGCGTCGATCGATCTGGCGCGGTCCCGCAGAAACGCCAGGTCGCTTTGGTTCACTTGCGCAATCACCCGATACGTTGGCCCGTTGATGTCCAGATTGCTTTGCAAGCCGTATTGCGAGGCCACTTGTTGAAACAAATCCGAGTCGCTTACGTTTTCGAACGTTCGCGTGCGCCGCGTCAGCCGCAGATCCTGCAGCCGGTCTTCCGCGAGCACCAGCAGTTCCGGCGGCCGCGAACGCAAATAGCGCCCCTCCATTCCCATCACTCGCCCTTCAAAGACCACGCCGGAAGCGTCGCCCCCGCCAATGGTGATCTTGATGCTCTTCCCGAAATCAAACACCTTGCGGTCGAAATACAAAAAGTCCACGCTCCCGGACTTTGGTCCCCAATTCGCGAAGGTAGCTTCGCAACGCGACAGACCCGCCACCGTTTCCTCCACCAGCAGTTCCTGCAGGCCGTCGCTCAATGCAGGCAGCAGCGTGCCGCCCAGCTCAATGGCTGGTCGCGCTGTGTAGGTTCCGGGAGCTACTCCAATGTCCGGCATCGCTCACTCCTCAGTGGGCCGTCACTCTCCACGCCGCACGCGCCTCTCTCTCGCGGACGTCCATCAAATCGATCGGCTGTATAGGCTGCCCGCTCGCCGCTGGCGCAGTCGCGGCGCTGGCCGCGGGCGTGGGTGTAGCCGGTGCTTCCAGCACAATTTCCAGTTCGTTGATGATGATGGCCATTTGTACCTCCCGTTAACTTGCAAAAGCCAAGCGCCTCTCAGGTTCCAGCGCTGAAGCTCGCTCCGACTCCGAAGCTCGTTCCGCCGCTCGTTTGCAATCCAAGGCTGCCTGTGGCGGATGCCCCCGCGCCGGCATTGGCCACAAATCCAAGCGCTGCGCCGCCGCTGACATTTGCGCTCCCGCCCGCCTGAGCTGTCACGTTCAGAGTCAGCGTCCCGCTAGTCTGCACGGTGACTCCAAGCTGCGTGTTCACCGACGCGCTCGCCGAAAGATTCAGCATCGCTCCTGCCGCCAGCATGCGCGGATTTTCGATTCCGTTCGCCAGCGCCAGGCCCTTCCAGTCCGGTGGCCCGCCCGAAGAACTCGCCGCGCTGTTGGATTTTGCGGCCTCCTGTTGCAGAGAACTTCCGGCGTTCGCGGGCGTGTATTTTTGCAGCCCCGACGACTGGCGATTCTGTACAGTGGCCGCATTTGCTGCGTCGTACTGAATTTCCTGTTTCGAAGCGCTGATGGCCACGTTGGCTCGAAGCGGCAATCCGTCCGACGAAAAAAAATCCAAAGTCTCGTCCATCGAATCCATCACGCCAACGAACGTGAACGAGCCCCATTGAAAGCGCAGTCCCGGCGGAAGATATTTGTCCGTGCCGCTGCCCGGCACCTTCTGTGGAGTCATGAAGTACTGGACTTCCTGCGTCAGCCTCCGCACATCGCGCTTCGCCGTCGAACCTTCGGGCAAGGCCAATGCGATGTCGAACCACAACTCCAGACTCAGTTTGGTCACGCCTCGCCCCACAAATTGCGTCGAGGAACCCTTCGGCTGCTCGCCGCCCGCTTTCTGGTTCGAATAGTTGAGCTTCAACGTCTGCGGATTGAACTGCACGGAGAACACCTTGGCCTGTTTCCCCGTCGGCGGGTCGATCTGCTTCCCTTTCGAGTCCAGCCAAACCTCTTCCAGGACGGCGTATTCGAGTTTGGGCGGCTGCGGCATTGCTCTCCTCTCCTGACGGATTTCTTATCGCGCTTGCATTGAATGTCTACGGCGCTTTCAATGACATCGACTCGTACGCGATTTGAATCTCTTCCACCGCCACGATTCCATCCTTGGCGTTCAACGCTGGGGCCTTGAGCTTGATCGGCAGGCAGCCCGTCAGTTGAAATATCGCCTGATCCTTTTGGTCCGCTCCCCGCATCACCACGGTCGCGGACGTGCGGTAGCCGGTCTGGTCGTCTCGCGCCATTTTTTCGAACCAGTTCCACAGATCGAAACTGCTGGTCATTCCACGTTTCAGCGTGAGCTGTCCATAACTCACAGGTCCCGAGAGATGAACCGGCCCAGTGTTTCGCCCGCCTTCGCGAATCGTTTTCGGCTCCAGCGTCATTTCCAGGCCGTCACATTCCGAAAACGCCGCGGAGCAGACCTGCGAGCCGCTGTTGGTCACGCCCTTCACCTCGATCAGCACCACAAAATTGAACGAAGTGAACGGCCGCACATCCGTTGCGCTCAGTGCATTCACCGGACTCGCCATTTACGTCTCCTCGCTCAGCGTCAGGTCCCCGCCCGACTGCAACAGCCTCACCGTCAGAAACTCCAACGGCAGCGACGGCGCGACCCGAAGCTCCACGATGAACCTTCCTTGCTCCACCGATTCCGGCGGATTGACCGAAGCGTCGGTAGTGACCCGGAAGCTTTCCGCTTGCGTGCTCCCGGCAAACGCTCCCTTCAGGAACAAGCCTCCCAGCACATCTTCAAATCGCCGCTGCACAATGCGCCAGAAGGAAGAATCGTTGGGCTGAAACACGTAATCCACGCCCTCCCGCAGCGCCAGCCGCCGGAGCAGAATCAGCAGCCGCCGTACGTTGATATCTTCCAGTTGCGGAGACGAACTCAACGTGAAGGAACTCATCGCCAGAAAGCCTCGCGGCTCCTGGACGACCAGATTGAGTTGGTTCTCGAAAAACAGAAGCGGCGCTTGATCGGTAGTCGGCGGGTCGAGGTCCACCACCCCTCGCAGAAGTTGATTTCCCGGAGCCAGCCACGCGCCCCCTGCGATCGTCACCGCGGCGATACTTCCTAAAACCGTTCCTTCCGGCGCGACGCTGCGAATTGCTCCTGGCTGATCGTCCGCAGCGTCTCTCACGATGAGCCACGGGAAATAAATTCCTCCATAGCTCAGGGTCGTGTCTCCGTCTTCCGGAGCCTGCAGCGTCTCCTGCGGAGCCAGCAGATTTTCCAGTTGACTCGCATAACTTACAAATCGCGCCGCGTCGAATTGCCGTGGCAGTCCGAGCACCGAGAACACATCGGCTCGTGCCGCGCTCAACCGCAGCATCGCCTGGTGAACGCTCAACAGCGTTTGCTCCACGAAATCCAACGCTTCCGGTGAGGTGTTCATCAGATAGCCGGTCGCGCCGGAGTCACTCGCAACCACCACAACGGTGTTGGACCAAGGGCTTTCCGTTGCACCGCTGCTCGCGCTCACGCGAAAATATGCCGTTCGCGTCGGGTCGCTCCAGATTTCAAACTGCGTGTCGTTGCCGTTGAAAATGTTCTCCGGGAGCGCAAACAACGGCTCGTAAGCAAGCTGCAACTCAAACGCGTCGATGTTCGAGGCTGCGTCCGACCAACTCAATATCACCCGGCCGCGGCTCGCTTCCGGAGCGTCCAGAGTCGGCGCTGCCAAAGTGTTCGACGCGCACCGCTGAAAGGCTTCGAACGGCAACACTTGCGCGAGCGTGTTGGACCACGGGCCAGGATTCACGCCATCGTTCGCCGCCACTCGAAAATAAACCTGGCTCGGACACCCGCTCGGTTGCGCAAAAAGATCCGATTCCACCAAGCCAGGACTTGGCGGCGATGCTTGCTGCCCGGCGCCTTGCCACGGCGTAGTAAAGGTGCCGAACAACGGATCGTTGGATTGCTGCAATGTGTACGAAACCGCGCTGTCAACACTCGTCCAAACGAGAGCGATGCTTCCGTCCCCGTCGGGCGGCACAAGGCTCTTGAGAGTTGGCGACCCCAGTGGCTGTTGCGATGGCGCCGATGCTTGAGTCCACCCCGCGTGCATCGCGTCCGGCAGGGCCAGCAGACTGATCTCCTCAAGCGGCAGAACCGCGTGCAGTTTCACCAATGGCTCTCCCACCGTGTTCGAGCCGGGGCGCTGTAGTTGATATTGCTTGTGAAACGCGGCTGTGAGCAGTGTCCTGACGCCGCAGTCCGCAAGGTCCGGGTCCAGGAAAAGGCTTGCAGGCAGCATCCCGCCACTGGCTCCCAGGTCCAAGCCGTCGCGGCACAACGCTGTCTCATCGGAGGAAATCGCCGACTGATAAAAGTCCGCGTTCACTAAACCGGGGACGCCGAGCGGAAGAAAATCCGGCAACACGGGCCGTCCAGAACTGTCCAGCTGTAAGTTCATCGCCAGCGGAAATCGCGGATGATCCGCTTCCGCCCACAGCGCGCTTCCGGGAGGCGGTTCGGGATTGTCGCTCTGCGCATAGAGCTGCGCGTCAGTCGGCAGATATCCGAGATAAAAATCGTTCTGGCGCGAAAGCCCCAGGTTCTCCAACGTAGTGACTTGCCCCGCGCCGTCGCGTACCCACAACTGCAGTGTCACCAAGTCCACACGCGGCACCGACAAATCAAAACCCCACGCTGCCGCCTCATCCAACACCCACCACGCCGAAGTGGCGACAATTTCCACCGTCTCTTCATCGCTCACCGCCGGCGATGTGAAAATCACGTTTGCCGGTGCCGTCGAACCGCGCACGCTCTCAACCAACACCAAAAGCTCCTTTGCCCCCGGCGGCAAATCGCTGGGATTTAACTTCACGCGCACCCACGTGCCGGCCGGAATGCTCTGTGCTTGCGAACGCAGCGCCACGAACACCAGTTCCAGCGCTTCGCTTCCTGCCGAAATTCCCCACCCTCCAATGGAAATATCAGCGTCAGTCGGAGCTGTAAGCCAGGTCGCTGCAGCCGGCGGCCCCAGCCACAAAATCGACGAATCCGCACCAACAAATGGCGGACTGCTGAGCTGGTCTCGAAAGTCGCTAGCGGCTGCGGGCTGAAACCAATACCTGCACTGACCTACGACCGTCGTCACTTGTTGATTCCCGCCAGCCGTCACGATCGTGCTGTTCGTCGCCTTGCTGACCGCCAAAAACAAAACTGGCATGCTCGCAGTCGGTGGACTTCCCGTCACGCTATCGAACGCGATCTGCAGCATGTCCCCAGGAACAATCGAGGTCGCTGTGCTGGACTGCACCACTATCGAAATGCCTTCCGGAGTTTTTGTCGGCGCTTGCGCTGCCAGCGGCTCAAAGCTCAACGTGGCATTGACGGCAAAATCGTCAGACCAACTCCCCTGCGATCGTGCCGCCGCCACCGCCGCCTCATAGTCCAGTCCCGGAACGCTTTGCAGCATTCCCGGAATCACGAAGGAGTTGGAGGCAGCAGTATTGTTGTCCGCCACACGCACCACCCAACAACGCTGCCCGCCGTTGCGGAAAAATGCCCGCACCGCCGGCGGCAATTGCGCGTACACCGTTGCCCCTGCCACCGGATCCCACGCCAGCGCCTGGTCTTGTCCGAAAATTTCCTGGAATCGCGCGGCATCCTCCACCGCTACCGGAACATCAAGCGGTCCGCTCGCGGCGAACCCGACAAACGCGGCGATATCCAATCTCGGCAGCGGCTCCGGCACCGGAGGCACCACCGTCTCGAAATAAACTCCAGGCAAACGGCTCGAACTCATAAGCATCCTTCAGACGATGTCGATGTCTTCCGCCGCGAGCACCAGTTCTTCGATCGCCACATCCGTTCCTTTTCCTGTCAGCGAGGGTCCCGTGTATTTAATCGGGCGCGCGTTCGAAAGTTTCCAGGTTTGCACCACAGTCGTTCCGTCTTCGGCCATCAGATTGATGGTCACGGATTTTCGGTCGTTGTCGTTACCGTTGCCGTTTCCTCCGCCGTTGCGCACGTCTTTGATCCACTGGTGCAGCAGAGCCAGTTCTCCCATCACTCCGCGCTTCAACGTCACGTCCGACGGTTTGTAGGAACCGGTCACCTTAATCGCCGAGTTCGGTTTCCAATTCCCGGCGCGGTATTCCGCTGCGTGCACTTCCATTCCCAGCCCGCTTACCTCCTGAAAGCCCGCATTGGGGCCCGTGCCGTTGTCGTTGCCGATCAGCACCTGAAAATTAAATTGACTGTAGGGACGATCTCGCTCGATAGCCATTTCCCTTAACTCCTCCCTTTATTCCTTGTGATTCCTGCCTACGACTGCGTCTGACCCACCCACTGCCCGATTCGGAAGATCACAAATTCCGCCGGCGTGATTGGGGCGACCCCGATGAGACAAACCAAGCGGCCGTTATCGATGTCGTTCTGCGTCATGGTCGAGCGGTCGCAGCGCACAAAAAATGCCTGCTCCGGCTTGTCGCCCATCAAATGTCCCGCTTGCCACTCGGAGTAGAGGAAATCCGTAACCATGCGTACCGTCTTTGCCCAAGTCGCTTCGCTGTTCGGTTCGAAAACCAAAGCTTGCGTGCCCACGTCGATGGAATGTTCCAAATAGCAGAAGTAGCGGCGAATGTTCAGGTATTTCCATTGCGAATCGGAGCTGATGGTCCGCGCGCCCCAGATTCGGTAGCCGCGTCCTTCGAAAAAGCGGAAGCAGTTGACGCCCTGCGGATTCAGCACGTCCTGCTGCGCCTTGTTGAGCATCACTTCAAATCCCACCGCCAGCTGCACCACCATGTTGGCGGGCGCCTTGTGTACTCCCACGTTCAAATCATTGCTGGCGCAGAGCCCCGCCATGAACCCGCTTCCCGGCAGGTTGATCTCGTCCTCGGTCACTGGATCGACAATGCGCACCCAGGGGTAGTACAGCGCCGCATACTCCGAGTCGAGTTGCCCGCGGTATTGGCTGACATCGGTAAGATCCTGCCCACTGATCGAATCCAGCAACGCCACGCGGTAACGCATCTTCTCCGAGTGCGCGATTAGCAGTCCGGCAATCGTCAGCTTGTCCGCGGTATCAATGTCGGCGGTCATTGGCGCGGGCGATGTGTTCGGGGCGGTGCTTCCCGGCGCGGCCACGATGGAAATGTCCGTGAGATCCTCGAAGCACTTCAATCCCGTTTTCGCCGTCGGATCGGAATCGTCTCCCTCGTAATAGCGCGGAGTCGGCCAAAATCCGTCCGTGCCCCCGCTGAGGAACGCCGTCAATTGCCGGTCGGAATCCGCCAGCTGCGGATCTCCCAAGGTTCCGAGAATCGAAAGGTCACCCACCGGAGAGGTCAGACCCAACAGCTTGGCGATGCGTCCCAATTCCGATGACGTGCGTGTCTGCGTCATCATGATTCGGCCGATCGTCGGGCCATGCGCCGCGGACGGATCGGGCTTGAACTCCTGGTCTGGATCAAAAATCAGCGGTACGGTCAGCTGATTCGAGCGCGAACTCAAGTGCGTCGCGAAGAACTGCGAAAGCGAAGTTGGGGAATTGGGATCGAACGTCAAGTTCGGATACAGCTTGTTCCTCGGAAACGCTCCTGGAATCTCGATTTCCGCGGTCACCGTGATGACTCTTACGACGTCTCCCTGCACTCCCGTTTGCGACGGCTGCAGGCTCGATAGCGGCACGGCTGGGCCGCTCTCCGGCACGAACTGCCACTCCCACTGCTTCGTTGTTGTATCGAAAATGTTTTGCGCCGTATACAGCAACTCCGAAGGCGGGCAAGCGGAACTCCGTTGAATCCACACGGTGTCGTAGTTGCTCACACCGAGAATCACAGGATCCTTCGGTCCAGTGGGGTTCAGAGGATCATGCGGCGTGCCGGAGAGAGCGTTCGGTCCCACATGAAAGGTGAACGTAACGCTGAAATTCCCGCCACTGCCCGGATAGCGTCCCAATAACTGAATTGCCTGTGTCGGCGGGCACACCGACACATCATCGATGCTGCCCGTCGAACAGCATTGCGTGCCGAACGCCTGATAAACTTCCTCCGAATTCGTATTCTCGGTCCCGCGAGCCACCGCCGAGATCACCCGCGAAACATACAACTGCTGCCCGCCGTTCTCGAAAAATGCGCGCACCGCTTGCGCCATGTAATTCACCGTCAGCCCGGCGTCTTCAAAATGAAGCTCGTCCAACGAGCCGTAAATGTTCTCGAAATCCGAATAGCTCGTTAGCAACTCAGGCACGCCAAACGGCGGACCGAACAGCGTCGGCCCGATAAATCCCGTAATGCTCGTGCTCACTCCGCCAATCGAGTCCGCGCGAAAGCTCACTTCCTCGACATACACGCCAGGTGCTAGATACTCGGGCATTTCTTTGCTCCTTCCCTACGGCGATGTGACTTGGGAAATCGATAAGGTCGAGAGCGTCTCGGCCGGATTCGTTGCTGCCGTCCGCAGCACCAGTTCCTGTCCATAGAACAAAGTGCCGGTCCACGCCGCCACAGGAGGTCCCGCCTGCTGCTGCCAGATCACCGCGGCTTTCTGCGAGTCCAAAATGCTTTTCAGGCTCGGCGCGACGTTCCACGGCCACACTACGTCCTGTGCGTTTTTCAGTGGGAACGACAGCACGCCGGGCTGATAGCTGACCTGCACCTGAATCGGCCAGCTCATTCCAGAAATCGGTCCCTGCCCGATACCTGGCGGAGAACCCAGGCTCAGGCGCTGCACCAGTGGCGAAGGAAACTGAATTTGCGCGCGGCCCTGATCGTCGGCAATTCCAATCCACACTTGACCGTTAACGCTGACCTGCAGCGCGGCAAACGCAGCCGGCCGGTCCGCCTCGTGATCCCACAGGTCCGCGCGCACCACCGCAATGCCCGTTCCGGCGCTACGCGTCGGAGCCGAAAACACATACGCTCTTGCTCCGCTGCCCGGCGGACTGACCGTGTCGTTGCTCAGAAAAAGTCCAGAGTACGGAAGCGGCAGCTCCACCGTGAAGATCATTGGCAGGAAGCGGTTCAAAGAATCCAAAACGGTGATGATGAACGGCAATGTCTTCGGCGGACTCGCGGGCGGCGCGTCGCCCGCTGGATACTCCACTTCGTTCAAGCTCCGCAATCCCTGAAACGCATACACTCCGGAGCATGTCCGCACCGCCGGCAGGGGCGAGTATTCGGCGTTCTGCAATTGCGCCGCTACCATCAATCCGTCAGTCACCGCTTGATCCATCGTCTGGTCCCAAAACTGGATTCCCAGGGCCGTGAAGATCGTGCGTTGCTCTACAAATACGCCAGGTCCTGTCGTGCCCATGAAAGTATTTCCCTACGCTCTTTCGAAAAAGTTGTCTCTCCGCCTCACGCCGACGGTTGGCGATACTGCGGAGCGCGCCTCTGAATCGGCAGACCCGGACTCGGACCCAGCATCGTTGACTCGATTTCCAGCATGCGCGCCAGATACGGCACCGAAAGCTGATAGGTGTGCCCGATCATCGTTTCCCATACCCGGAACATGTCCTCCACGCTCAACTCCGTCAGCCCGATTTCCACGCCCTCGTCCGGACCAAAAACATTTGCCTGATACGCGTTCAAAATGCTCGGTGGCAGGCTGGTGTTGTCTTCCATTACCCGCATCATCCAGCCGGCAATCTCGTTCTGCAGCGAAGCGGTTCTCGCCCACGCCGTCAGCAGAAAATGCAAGTCGATGGGTAACTTTGGATTTTCTCGGCGTCCATCCGGCAGCAGCTTTCCTGGTAAATTCCGGTGGTTGCCGTTCTGGTAGACGCGGTAAAGAAAGACCGACACGCCCTCGTCCATCGGCGTTTTGAAGTCGTTCGCCACGTACACCTGAAACTCCAGCGTCGCCCCATTGAACAGCGCGGGGTCGTAGTTCGACCGCAGGACCCGTACAATTGCTTCGCACGTGCTTGCGACTGCCACGTAGCTCGCCATCCCGCTTCTCTTACTCCTCCCGCCGCGCCTTTTTTGCCTCGCCCGCTTGCGTAAGAAAGCGCTCTGCTTCCTCGCGGCTGCGCGCATTCAGCCGATAAATCGCATTCGACGCGCCCGCCTGCTCTTTCTTCAGCAATCCCTTGGCAACCAGCCACTCCAGCGCGGCTCGCGCCTCGGTTACGCTCCGGTGAATCTGCTCATCCAGCAGCCGAAACCGGGCTACACCTTCAAGGTCGTCTGCGGCCTGAGGATTTCGCAGGAAGTAACGGAGAATTTCTCTTGCCGTCGCAAGATCGATCTCAGCATCTCGGTCCTGCAAAGTCCGCCCTCGCCGCCGGCAACATGCAACTCCGCGGCCATTTCCTTTTTTCGAAACGCGACTGAAATTGCGGCGCTTATTTTTCGCCCGCTCTGCGCAAGGTGTGCACTGGGACGTTTTGGTCCCGGCATTGTTGTCTCAGACAATTCGTGGATTCGACGGGAAGAACTGAAACGATTCTAGTTGTGCAGGTGGGACTTTTTTGCCGCACTCGCGGGGTGCGAGCGGCGCACTTCTACAGCTCCGAACGATCGATGTGATATTTTTTGATCAGCCGGCCGAACACCCGCCGGTCTTTTCTCGCGTCGATTGCCGCGCGCGTCACATTGCCATGATGCTTGCGCAGCAGTTCTTCCACGTACTGCTTCTCAAAGCTGGCGACGGCTTGCCGCCGCGCGTCCTGAAACGCGCGTTCCGCCGGTGCAGCCTCTACCGCGCTCGCCAACCCAAGATGCTCTGGTTGGATCGGCAGAACCCCTGAAAACGTCATGGCCCGCCGCACGACATTGTAAAGCTCCCGTACGTTTCCCGGCCAATCGTAATTTTCCAGCGCTCTCATCGCGCTAGCCGTGAATTTCTTCTCGGAGCTCGCGCCGACGCTTCTAAGGAAATGGTTCGCCAGCAGCGCGATATCCTCCTTCCGCGAACGTAAAGGTGGTAGCTTTAGCGGAAGCACATTCAGCCGGAAGAACAAATCTCGACGGAATGCTCCGCTCTGCGTATGCGTCTCAAGGTCACGGTTCGTTGCCGCAATCAAACGCACGTTGGCCGATTCGTTGCGTTGCGCTCCGAGCGGCCGGTACGCACCGGTCTCAATAAACCGCAGCAATTTCGATTGCGCCAGAAGCGAAAGCGAATCAATCTCATCGAGGAACAGCGTTCCTCCATCCGCCAGAGCGGCCAGCCCTTTATGATCGGAATGCGCATCCGTGAACGCTCCACGCGCATGCCCAAACAGTTCGTTCTCCAGAAGTTGCTCGGGAATCGTCCCGCAATCCACCGGTACGAACGCTCCCGCATGGCGCGGGCTGAGGCTATGGATGGCGTGCGCGCAAAGCTCCTTCCCGGTTCCGGTCTCCCCGAGCAAGAGCGCAGGCGCTTCACTCCCCGCAATCGCGGGGATCTTTCCGATCTCCCGCAGGAATCCACGAGACTCCCCCACCAATTGCTTCAGCCCGAGTTCCCGGTTGAGCTTCCGTTGCACTTCCGCTTCGAGATTCCCGCGCTCCCCCAGCAGCTTCGTCAGCCGGCAGCGCAATTCCCCTTCGCGCACCGGCGCCAGCAGGAAATCGTCGCCAACGTCGCCCGCCAGCCGCAGCAACTCTTCGCTGGGATGATCCGGCAGGATGATTAGCACCGCTGGGTTAATCGGGTGAGTGCGCAGCCTCTCATAAAGGCGAAGGCAAGGCTCGGGATCGCGGGCCGTGACGCTAATGAGCAGGTCATCTTCCAATTGCGCCAGCTTTTCAGCCGAAAAGGCGCCCCAGAGCTCCCGGTGGCATACATAGCCCTGCTCGCACTTCAGCAGCCGCATCAAACTGGCCTCGACTGCCAGCGTCTCGTCCTCGATAAGGGTTACACGGCGAAGCATGTTCAACTACCGCTTGGCGAAAGCACCAGTAAGCGCGTTTAAGCGGAACGCGCACAACCTCATCCAAGCATCCAGTTGTTCAGGGACCGTTCAGGGCCAGGCCGAGCGGGCGGGGTTAGGTCAATGCCTTGCGAACGGAACCATGCGAAGCATGGCTCAAAATACTCCTTCTTTCCGAATAGTCAATTAACTTTTTGTGTCTGTGGAAAACTATATATCTCGCATCGAACAAAACTCAATTTCACCTCCCATCAACGCGTTCGCGCTACCACCGGCTCGCTCACCACGGCTCCCTTTTCGCTTAGGATCGCGCCTTTCCACTCCGTCCAGGGAGAGTTGTAGTCAATCTTGTTTGACGGCAGCTTCAGCCATCCTTCTTCGCCTGAAAACACCAAAAATCCATCGAGAAACAGTGGAGGCGTCGCTGGGCGCTCATAGGGAAGTCCCAGAAGCGATGCAATCGCTTCCGTATCCGGTATTCCGGGATAGGAATTTCTCAGTCTGCTCACTGCGATTTTCACTGCGTCGCCCGCCATGCTGGCTTTGCCCGTTCGGTAAAGCTCGTAGCAGCCGACCACGGCGCACAACGGGTCAAGCCAGGTCCCGGTGAAGATGTCTGCCCATTCCTGTTGCACCTCGTCATTTTCAATTTGTGCGATGGGCTGCCGCTGGCAATACGCCGATTCCATGATGTAGAGCGAACGCAGCGTTCTGAGATTCATCTTCTTCCGGATGGCAGCGTCCGGGGGAGTCACGCCATAGAACGGCAGTATGTGTTGATACAGCCGCAGATGGCGCAAATACCTTTGCCTGTCTCGCGCGCTGGGGTCGCGGTCCTGCGCTTGCGTATCCCGCGATAGCGTCACCAGGGTGACGCGGTTCGCGAAACACATGATGGGAATCGTCTGCAGCAAGGAATTCGGCAGGTCGATCGAAAGATAATGCGCGCCGGGAGGAACATCGAGTCGCAGGTCGTAAATCCCTTTCATCCCTGGTACCTGCCTGGCCGTTTGCCAGTTTTCTTTTCCAAACGTGTCCGACACCGCCACGCGAATCTTCCCCGGGACCTCATCAAGGCCGACCAGCAGATACATACTCGACATACCTTTCTCGAAATTCTGAAAGGTTTCCAAGGGCAGCGCCTCGAGTTTGCTGAACTGCGACGGAGGCGCGAGAATCCGCGAGGCTCCAAGGATCGCAAGCCATAAGCCCAGGTCCGTGTCCGCCATGCTGCCCAACTGCTCCGAAAAGTCCACGCGTCCCTCGGCGTGTTCACCAGGCACCGCGTTCAAGATGCTCGCATGTGTCTGCGTAGAGGCTTCTGTCCGCAACGAGAAGTTAAGCGAGGCGCCCTCTCCAATGCGAAGCGTCCTCGATCGGATCGAGCGTCCAGCCTCCATCAAATCCAGCCGGTATAGCCCGGGAGCAACTTTAGACGAAAAGGAATTTTTGAAATCCGCGCTCGTCCCCGAATTCAGCGATTGCAGCCGCGCGCTAGTATTCGGAGGCAGACCCACATTCAAACTAGCGGTTCCTCCCGCCGGTGCGGCGCGCAAGCTCGGCGGCGCGACTGGCCCCGGTGGAGGAGCTGCCGCACCAGGAGGTCCTGCGGGCGGTGGGCCCGGCGGTTGCGTTCCTGTAGGAACCCCGATCCTCTTCTCCAGCAGAACGGAGGTGGACTCAAAAAGATCAATCCCCATGCTTGCGGGCGGATTAATTTGCACCACCGTCGCGATCGGATGCGTCACATGCAACGAGTAGATTTCCGGTGGCGCTTTCATCGTACACGTGGGGCCCATGAATATTTGCTTCACCGCGGACAGTCCGTGCAGAAGCAAATCCGCGGTAAATGTGTCCGTCGGCAGAGCGTTCTGTATCGTGATTTGGCAAGCATTCACGGGAATCTGCGGGAGCTTGTAAATCATCCCGCTCCCTCCTCCCGGCACGTTAGCCACCGCCTGTCCTGGCACCGAATGCGAGACAAAATCCGACAGCAGCGCGAACATCACCCACATTTCCGTTCCGTTCACCCAACCCTTGGCGTGACCGCGCCCGCCCAGCCCGTCACACAACACCTGCGCGAATCCGGAGTCCACGGCGGCCGCATCGCCCGACGAAGTGGAAAACAAAGACGACACCACAGGTACCCCGGCCTTCGCCATCCCCAAGGTCAGTCCCAGGCTCACCGGATCGATTTGGTCTTGCGCGAGCTCCGTGCGGCAGGCATCCGAGAAGTAATAGTGCGTGACTCCTCCGAGCCAGCGGCCAAGCTTCTGTTGGAATTCCTGCAACAGAAAACAGGCGGTTCCCCCTTGCGAGGGATCCACAAAATCCGAACACACAATCACGTCCATCGGGTCCATGGCCGTGCGTGTCGCATAACAGAATCCATGGGTCGAGATGAAGCAATACAGTTCGGGCGTGGTGTCGCGGCCGGTCGAGGTCAAGTCCTGCACCGCCTTCACCACATCCGCGCGCGTAGTGCCGAACTTGTGCACGCCCGCCAGGTTTAGCGAACTGCCGGCACAAAGCCAAACGTCACCGGGCTGCACTTGCTTTCGGTTCGTGAGCCAGTCGAAATAGGCTTTCGCGGAATTGTTGGTATCCTTCAGTGGGTTCGCCAGCGAGGTGGCTACCGGATAATCTTCGATCGCAATGATCAATGCGCGCGGCGGCATACGAACCTCGTTTACGCGTGAGCTTCCACGAATTTCTTGACGAAACTCCCTTTGAGCGCCCGATTTCGAAACATGAACACCCCCTCTTTGTGCAATCCCACCAGGCTTGCGTCATTGATGCTCAGAACCGGCGAACCGGAATTCCCTCCCAGCGTCGAGCAGTCATGGCCGATGTCGGTGTTTTTGGAAGTTACCACCTCACCCGGCGCTGCCCTCTTTACCCCGAATTTCGTTCCAAAAATGCCGCTGATGAACATCGGATTCCTTTGCGGATCATTGAACGGGTAACCAACGGCAACCACGGTCTCGCCCGGATTCGCATCCGTGGCCCGAATCTGCAACGGTGCGCGGCTCGCAGGGTCAGGCAAGGGTCCGAGCCGAAGCAGCGCGATGTCCTGATCCGAATCGAAGGCCACGGCTTGCAGTATGTCCACCGGCGGATCGGGATCGAAGTTGCCGTACTCCTGCACGAAACGTACTACCGCCTGACCTTTCGTTAGTTGATTGGTGTCTCGCGAAAGAAATGCGAGAACATGCGCGTTGGTTAGCAAAAGATCAGGAGCCACGAGAAATCCGGTTCCGACACCCTGGTCCGGCATCAGGTCGATCCGCCCGATGCTGTATAGAAACGGCTTCACACGCGCAGAAAAACTATCCCACCCTCCAAACGCCTGATCCGTTCCCGGTGGCAGCGGATTCAGCGCGCCTTTCAGTGTCAGCGCCGATGGCCGCGTCATCTTAATCACCAATTCCAGTGCCGCCAGGGCGCGAGCCTCCGGCTGTTGCCCGTTCGACAACTGGTCCAGCGCCGTTTGCGCCAATTGACTTTCCTGGGTAGCCGGCATATTCGCAGGTCCCACGATTGCACGTGTCCTTTGAAACGCTTCTGCTGCGCCAGCGCTTCCAAACGCCCTTTGAAATCGATCGGACCATTCGTTGTTCATGGCAAAATCCGTTCAGCAAAGATCTTTCTGGTAAATCACGTCTCCCTGCGCATCGTGGATGATTTCCTTCAAGTGCGTTCCATCCACCAGCAGGCTCAAGTAGCCGTTTGGCCCATAGCGATTAGGATCGTCGCTCCCGCCGATGAATTCGTTCGGCCCATCCAGCACGATCGACGCTGGTGCATCGGTTGTGGAGTTGAGCTGTTTCCAGCAGGTCATTTGCCCCGCAGCGGAAGGCAGCGTGGACACACTTCCCCGGTCATAAGGCATTCCGCTATGCCCAACGCAACGCCCAAACAATCCCGTGGCGGCATCCTGGTCGTAGACCACGCACCGGTGCTCATGCCCCCAATACCAGGCAAAAATCTGCTTCCGAGTGAGCACATTATTCAGAACTGTCCGCAGCGCGGGCCCTTGCGCATCGAGCCGCGAAAACAACTGATGGTGCGAAAACAGAACAATCTTACGGTTCGCGGAGCTGGCAATGGCATTCAGCAGCCATGGGACCTCCTTGTCGGTGAAAGAGTGCTCGACATAGGCGGTATCGAGAAACAAGAACATGAAGTTCGAGTTCTGCAACGCGAAATAACTGGACGTCTGCGTAGCTTTGAACCGGCTGTCCTGCAGCAGAATGTCAAAATATCCGTAGCCGCCGGTGTACATCTCATGATTGGAATTCAGCGAATAATTCCGCGCGTTGCTGATCGCCGGCCAGAACTCCAGGAATCGGCTCCTCTCCTCGCTACCAAGTCCGGCATAGTAAACGTCTCCCAAATGCAGAACCACCTGGTAATTCAACTTGTTTGCGGCGATGCTCTTTGCGCAAACCGGCGCTCCATATAGGCCCGTTCCCCAATCGCCAAGCACCGCAAAACTCACCGACTCCGGCAAAGTCCCGATGGCCATCGGGGCCGGCAGCGCGTGTCGCCCTTCAAACCACCGCCGCGACCACGTAAAGAAACTTCCCGCCCATCCGAGCCAGTCGTCCGTATCGAATTTGGCTTCATAGCCCACGGGAAGCGGCTGAACTTTCCCCGAGCTGGCCGCTTGTTCGGCCACATATGCCTGCAAAATGCTCGCGAACTGATCTTGCGGCGTGGACAGTACGCGAGGACTAATTTCTTCCTTCTCGAGCTTCTTCATGGCGGAGGCGATCTGGAATCTTAGCGTCACGGCGTCTTGTTCGCTCGCGCCATTCTGCTTGAACTTTTCCTGGGCTCCGCCCATGGCCGACTCGGACTTGGACCCGCCGATCGCGTTGTCGAGCTGGCTGAATCCCACAATAATGTTTTTTGCCGAAGAGTTATCCGCCATCTTGTTCTCCTCTTAGGGCCAACGGCTGTCTGGGCGGGGACAATTTCACAATCCGCTCCACGGCATCTTCAGCGCGCAAGAAATATTCGCGCGCCCAAGCCGCTAAGAAAGGCCGAGTCTTCGTTTCGGATTGCTGGGAGATCTTTCACGATCGGCCCCTGCCTGAAGGCCTCGGCGCTGCGAGGAGCGACAAATCTGCCCCCACAGTTGGGCCGGTACGTTACTGCAATGTCACTTCGGACGCAAGAAGAAAACATCTCGCGCAGCAACACCCTGAGAACGCCCCGCCAGGCGTTTCCTTGCAATCGCAACTCGGTTTCCGCGCGCTAATCTCCGCGAGCATGCAAAAACACCCACCCAGCCCGGAATATGATATATACCTTGACATTTGACTTAAGTACGACTTCGATGATGGAGGACAAAACCAAAGTGTTTCGCGCGATCTCCATAGGCCCTGAGGGGGTGCTAGATGATGCTGAAATCCATTGACGTTCTGATCGGTCTTTCGGTCGTGATGTTGGTTGGAAGCTTTGCCGTCACTCTTCTCACGCAAATTCTCACTAGCCTCGCCAACACCCGAGGCCGCCATCTTTATCGCGGTCTCGTGGACATTCTTCAGCACATCGACCCGAGCATCGAGCGCAAGATTGCGCAGGAAATCAGCCGCAACGTGCTGCAGAATCCCATGCTCAGCGAAGTGTCCCGCCGGTTTGCGTCGGTGGTCTCCCGCGAAGAGCTAACTACCCTTCTCCTCGACTTTGCCGCTGGCACCAACATCCGCAAGCTCACCGATCCGGCCCTTGCCGCTCTTCGCAAAGCCCTGGAGAAAAATGGCATCACCAATCCTGACAAGACTCTCTCGAACATCCGCGACCTCGCCTTTCGGCTGGAAAAGTCCAATCCCGAGCTTGCCAACAATGTTCGCGTCAATACCGCCATCCTTCACGAAGCCTCAAGCACATTCGTTGCTAAAATCAATTCCTGGTTTGACCAGACCATTGATCGCGTGCGCCTTCGCTTTGCTTCCACGACCCACGTCATCACTCTGGTCCTGGCCCTTATAATCGCCGTGGCCGTTCAGATGGACGCCGTTGGCATCGTCAATCGCCTGTATGCCGATCCGGCTCTGCGTCAGAGTCTCGTCGAAAAAGGCAAAGCGCTCGACGCCAACGCTCCCGCCGCTGGCTCCTCGACCGGCACCGCAAACGCGGCCTCATCTGGCGGAGTTGTCTCTCCCGCGAGTGTCCCTCCGCAACTCAACGAACGCGTGCTCGCCGATGCCGATGTGCTCCTGGGTCAAAGCGGCATTCTTTCCGCTTCCGCTTGGCAATGGACGTGGCTTGGTGGTTTTCTTCCATTGCCCGTCTGGACCTCGTTCAGTTTTCAGAAACTCCTCGGTGTCCTGTTAAGCGCGGCTCTGCTCAGCCTTGGCGCGCCATTCTGGTATGACTGCTTGAAGAATACCCTCAAGTTCCGCTCCGCTTTGGCGCAGACCGACGACGCTCAGCGTTCTGAACGTCAGACCACTCAGCCACTGGCGGCCTCCGACGATGATTCAACCCAGTCTTCGCCGGCCGCTCCGAAGCTGACCGAGGCCGGCGACTTGACCGCCATCGGCTAGCTCCCCTCAGGAGGCCTTATGGATCGAACATGGATTGGTTGCGCTTCGGCGAACTTCCGCGCGGGACGTCCCGCCGGCAACAAGCCGCTTGCGATCGTCATTCACGTAATGGACGGCACTCTCGCCGGCACGGATGCGTGGTTCAACAATCCCACGGCTCAGGTTTCCGCGCACTACGGCGTCGGCATCAACGGCGCCATCCACCAATATGTATCGGAAGAAGACGCCGCCTTCCACGCCGGCATCGTCGTCAATCCAACCGCGCGCCTCGTGCTCGAGCGTCCCAACATAAATCCGAACTTCTTCACCATCGGGATTGAACATGAAGGTCACGCCGAAGATGCTTGGACTACGCAACAAAGCGCGGCCAGCGCCTCGCTGGTCGCGGACATCGCCAGCCGTTGGAGCATCCCTCTGGATGCCGACCACGTTTTCGCTCACCACGAAGTTCGCGCGTCAAAGACCTGCCCCGGAAGCATTGGAAAGGCCGTGCAAATTCTGAATCTCGCCATCGCTCAGCGCGCTTCCACCCCACCCGCTGCTCCGACACTCCGCACGACCGCCAGCATTCGCGTGCGCGCCGGTGCTCCGAGCATCTCGGTTCCCATCGCCTCGGTAATACCTGCAGGAACAACCATCACGCCCACCGGCAACGTCAAGGGAGACGTGGTCCAAGGCAATCCAAACTGGTATACCATCCCAGGCGGCAACTTCATCTGGGCAGGCGCCACCACCGTCCCCAATCCAGCCTAATCGCTGACTGACCCTCGGCTCACTCCATGGCAAGCGCGAATGTTTTTCGCAGCCAATGCATGGTATCCCTGCGCGAACGTGGCAACATGGCTAAGAAGTCCAACCAGCCAACTCTCGGCAGCAGAACCAGGAGCACAGGCACGAGATCGCCAATCTCTGCCCCAACAATCTTCGCCACCTGAGCTTCGAAATCTGTACGCGATTGCAAGCGAAGCTAAGGCATCGTAGACTGAATAGGTTGTAAGCAATTGCCACGCGGTTTTGAACGGGCCTGTAGCTCAGGTGGCTAGAGCGCGCCCCTGATAAGGGCGAGGTCGGTGGTTCAAGTCCACCCAGGCCCACCATTCAACCTCGGTCCAGCCCGGACACATGGGTGACACAACGTACCTAAGACATAGGTAACACTTTTGGGCCGAACGGATTTTCGAGTGGTTCGAGCACTCGCGTCTCTAGATCGAAGTAGCCTAAATCATAATCCAT